>Ga0326597_10000264_pt1 | contig 99307 bp, 81 predicted proteins | sample RVTome_12_FD_203789 | JGI IMG/M metagenome (GOLD analysis project Ga0326597, IMG submission 203789) | Soil microbial communities from uranium-contaminated site in the Upper Colorado River Basin, Wyoming, United States - RVT100D185 | ecosystem: Environmental > Terrestrial > Soil > Contaminated >...
CCGTAACCCCGGATCCGCCTCCGGAACCGGAACCGGCGGCCGCCGGGAGGCGTCACACCGCGATCCCCGCCTCCCGTTCGGAGAATATTTCCCTCACTTTCCGGGAGAGATTCGTCGGTGTGATCGGCTTCTGGAGGAAATCCCGCCCCTCGCCCAGGTCCCCGAGGCGTTCCCTGGCCTCTTCCGCGTACCCCGACATGAAGAGGACCGGGATCCCGGGCCTCGAATCGCACACTCTCCGGGCCAACTCGATCCCGCTCATCCCGGGCATGACCATGTCGGTGACCAGCAGGTCGATGCAGCCTTCGTGGCGGTCGCAGATCGCAAGGGCGGCGTCGCCGTTCCGGGCGTCGAGGACGGTGTACCCGGCCCCCTGGAAGATTTCGATCGCCAGCTCCCGAACCATCTCTTCGTCCTCGGCCAGCAGGATGGTCCGCTTCCCTGCCGGACCCACGCATCCGGGCTCCTGCCGGTCCTCTTCCGTTTCGAGTTCTTCCCCCTCGGCGGCCGGTAGGTAGACGGAGAAGGTCGTTCCGTTCCCCGGGGCGCTGACGACGCGGATGTACCCCCTGCTCTGTTTCACGATCCCGTACACGGTGGCCAGCCCCAGGCCCGTCCCTTTTCCCTGCTCCTTCGTGGTGAAGAACGGCTCGAAGATCCGGGAGAGGACCTCCCCGTCCATGCCGCCGCCGTTGTCGGCGACCCGGAGAATCGCGTAGCGTCCCGAAGGGATGGTCAGTTCCCGTTCCACGAGAGGCGCATCCAGCGTGACGTTCTCCGCGGATACGACCAGTTTCCCTCCCGTGGGCATGGCGTCCCGGGCGTTTACGCAAAGATTCATCAGGATCTGCTCGACCTGGTTCGGGTCCGCCCGGACCGTCCACAGGTCTTCCTGCGATTCCGTGACGAAGTCGATGTCTTCTCCGATCAGGCGCCGAAGCATCTTTCCCAAATTCTCCACCACGGCGTCCATGCGAAGCGGTTTCGGTTTCAGGACCTGCCGCCGGCTGAAGGCGAGGAGCTGCTGGGTGAGGGCCGCCGCCCGTTCGCCTGCCTTGTGGATCTCCTGGATCTCCCGCCGTGCGGCGTTCCGGCTGCCGGTCCGGGCCAGGAGGAGTTCGCTGTACCCCGTGATCACCGAGAGGAGATTGTTGAAGTCGTGGGCGATGCCCCCCGCCAGCTTCCCGATGGCTTCCATCTTCGTGGATTGGCGGAGATGCTCCTGGCTCCGGCGCAACGCTTCCCCCGCCGCCTTGGCGTCGGTGATGTCCGCCATGATCGCCATCATGGAGGCGATCTCTCCCCGCGCATCGAGCAGGGGGGCGCCCGAGAAGGTGAGGAAGATCTCCGCTCCGGCACGGACCCTGCCGCAGATCTCCCTGTTGGAGAATCTCTCCCCGTGCAGGACGAGGTTGCATGCCATCCGAAGCTCCGGGTCCCCCTCGGGGGAGAGAAGGGGGTTCGGGTGGCCGATCGTTTCCTCCTCCGTCCATCCGAACATCCGGACGGCTGCCGGATTCCATACGCGGACCGTGCCGAAGGCGTCGCTGACGACAACCGCGAGGGGGGACGCCTCGATCAAGGCGTGAAGGGTGCGGCTGGTTTCCCGGAACGCGACTTCGGCCCGGGTCCGCTCCGCGAGGTGGTTCTTGATGGTGTCCAGCATGATGTCGTTCGCCCGCACCAGGGTCGAGAGTTCGTTTCCCCCGGGAACGGCATCGAGCCCCGCCCCGGAATACTCCCGGATGGCCTGCACCGCTTTCCCGCGCAGGCGGTTCAACGGCAGGATGAGCAGGAGGGTGAGTCCGCCTCCGACCATCGCGAGGCCGACCAGGAGGATGAAGCCCCATTGGATCATCCTGGTCCTGTTCATCGCCAGGAGATCCTTGATGACGCTGGTATCCGTCTCGATCACGAGGCAAAACTGTTCGTCAACGATGCGTATTGGAACGTAAGTATAAGAACGGTAGTTTGTTCTGTCCATATGGAAGATGTACCGATCTTCTTCGATGCTGCTCCTGGCCAGCAGGGGATCGAAGGCTTCGGCGACACCGGAATCGTACGATTCCGCAAAGACCCCATCGGGGGTCGCCAGGAACACCTGGCTGCCTGTCTCCCGGGCGATCCTCTTCGCGAAGTCGTTATCGAGGCGGTTGCCGAGGAACAGCAGCCCCGAGGGCTTCGCTTTCCCGAACACGTAGACCGGCACGATCGCCCAGATCCCGAATCCTTCCGAGGTGTGGATCGCCGTTACGACCTGGTCGCCTTTCAATGCCCGTTTGAATGCCGGCATCCTCTCCAGTGTTCTCTCTCCCGGCGCCTTCCTCCCCCCCGCGCGGTACAGGAGGTTCCCGTCGGTATCGAACATTTCGAAGACCCGCAGATTCATCTTCGGGTAAAGCTGATTCATCGCCGACTTCAGCGGCGTGGTATCGCCATGCGTACCCGTGTAATGCAAAAGCCCGTACACGATGTCCGTGTCGTTTTTCAGGATCTTCGCCAGGCTCGAGATCCTGTTCACCTCCGTGGAGACGATGGATTCGATCGTCAGATGGATGTTCCGGGCCTTGTTGCTCTCCCGCTCCTCGAACACCGCGTGGAAAACGGATTTGTTGATGTGGTAGCCGGCGGTGAGGATCCCTGCCCCGATGAGGAGGAGGAGCAATACGATGGGGATGGAGATGGTGTTCCGGGGGCGCAGCTTGCGGATTCTCCCCCGGACATCGTTAAAGATTTCCGAAAACCGGCGCAAACCCACACCTCGCGGGGCAAATCGATGCCCTGTTTCCACATATCGGCGATGTCTCCCTGGAACTTCAAAGGAAATGCCGTTTGCGATTGAGGGATTCAGGGAGGCACGTCTCCGTCCCCCCCATGCGGCGGCGCGCGAGCGGCCATTTTCGGCGGAAAGCCGAAACCACTTGCCGAGGATGAGGTTCTAACAAGTAACCCCAAACAGGAAACGTCGTTGTTTCCGACATGCGCTTGCTCCATGGGATTCTGGGAGACAGGCGGAAAGGTGGAATCCGATGAAGGCACGATATGTTGCTGCCCTGACGATCGTCGCGTTCGCGCTTCTGGCGACCGCCGTGCCACTGCTTGCATCCGAAACGGACCGCCGGATCGAATCGTCGGCCTCGAAATCCTATGTGTTCATGACGTATCTGAAGGATGACGACGTCAAGGTCCAATCCAGGGATGGAGTAGTCGCGCTGACGGGGACAGTCCGTGAAGAATCCCACAAATCGCTCGCCGGGGAAACCGTAGGCGCCCTGCCGGGGGTCAAGAAGGTGCACAACCGGCTTTCCGTCAAGGAGAAGTCTCCCGCCAGGACCTCGGACGCATGGGTGATTGCGAAGGTGAAGGCCGCGCTCCTGGTTCACAGGAACGTTAGCGCTCTGCAGACGGACGTTGAGGTAAGAAGCGGCGTTGTGACCCTGCGGGGCGAAGCCTCAAGCGATGCGCAAAAGGAGCTGACGACCGAATACGTCAAGGATATCGAAGGAGTAAAGGGCGTACGCAATGAAATGGGCGTAACCCCGAAACCGAAGGGGAAGACCGACACCGTGCTGGATACCATCGATGACGCATCCATCACCGCCCAAGTCAAACTGGCATTGCTTACGCACCGTTCGACCAGTGCCCTTGACACCAAGGTCGACACGGACGACGGCGTAGTCATGTTGACGGGCAAGGCAAAGAATGCGGCCGAAAAGGACCTTGTCACCAAGCTTGTGAGCGACATAAAAGGCGTGAAAAGCGTAAAGAACGACATGACCGTCGGAAAAACCGGGTAGACGCCCGGACGGAACACCGGGGAGGGCACTCTGCGAAAAACGATTTCCGGATTCCTCCCCCCTTTTCGGATTCGGAGACTTTCTCCTGTCGCCGAAATCATTTCCCGCCGAAAACGGTTTTCAGCAGGTCGGTCGCCCTGGCGGCGGGGTCTTTCCGGATCTTTCCAGGCATGAGGATCTTGATGGCCTGGTTGCCGAAGTAGCCGTTGGTTTTCGAGGTCTACGATTAGACCACGGACTGCATCGGCCCGTTTCATCGCGATACAATCCAATATATCCAGTCGAAGTTCGAACGGAAATGAGGGCTCAATGAAAAGTCGGGTATCGCCGGATTCGGTTTGATCGAAGGGATCATATTGTCAACACGGAACCGACTCTGACAGGGGAAGGGCGGCGCCATGCACACGGAATCCGTTGAACGATGGGTGCACGACCACACCTTCGGGCAGGACCAGAGGAGGTCCGCCGAACGACGTACGCTGGTCGTCAGCGTCGTCACGATCGTGACGATGATCGTGGAAATCGGGGCCGGGCTCGCTTTCGGCTCCATGGCGCTCCTGGCCGACGGGCTCCACATGGGAAGCCATGCCTCGGCGCTCGCCATCTCGGTGTTCGCCTACCGGTACACCCGTACCCACGCCACGGATGCGCGCTTCAACTTCGGCACGGGCAAAGTGAGTTCGCTTGCCGCGTTTGCGAGCGCGACGATCCTCGCGCTGTTCGCCCTGACCATGATTTGGGAGAGTGTCGGGCGGTTCCTTTCACCTGTAGTCATCCGATTCAACCAGGCGATCCTCGTCGCGGTGATCGGCCTGATCGTCAACGGTGCTTGTCTTGCCGTCCTTGGCGGAGACGGGTCATTCAACAGAAAACGCGGACGGGAGCGCGAAGGGGATCCCGATCACGTCCATGTGCGTACCGACGCTGCCGACGACCGGCGGAACTCCCGGGATCATGCCGGCGATGCATCGGGCCGGCACGACCACCACGACCACAACTTCCGGTCCGCCTATCTTCACGTGCTGGCGGACGCCCTGACCTCCGTTCTCGCGATCTTTGCCCTCCTCTTCGGAAAATACCTCGGGCAGCAGTGGCTGGACCCCTTCATGGGCCTGGTCGGCGCCACGCTCGTGGTTCGCTGGTCCTGGGGGTTGCTCCGCGCGTCGGCGCGCGTGCTTCTCGATCTGCAGGCCCCCGACGAGGTGGTGGGAGCGATCCGGAAGTCGATCGAATCGGAGGGAGACAATCGGGTCTCCGACCTGCATGTATGGTCCGTGGGTCCGGGGATCTATGCGGCGGAGATCGCGATCGTCTCTTCCCGGCCCCGGGACCCCGATGAGTACTATAAGCTTTTGCCCGGGGAACTCGGCCTGGTTCACGTAACGGTCGAGGCCCACCGATGCGCATCCCATGTTCGGGAAGCACCCTGAGGCGTCCGCCCCCGCCCGCGGCACGTGTGCGATATCGAACGAATCCGTGACGGAATATCGTGAGAGGGGAGGAATCACCATGAAGAGAGGAGCGGTTGCGCTTGCGGCATGGATTCTCCTGGCGACGGCATCCATCGCCGGCGCCGAGGAACCGTCGAAGAACGACAAGGCATGGAGCGATCAGGCCGAGCTTTCCTTCGTCAACACGACCGGGAACACCAAGACGACGAGCCTGGCGGGAAAGAACCTGCTGACGTACAAGTTCACTCCCGGGACCGTCGGTTCCTGGAAGATCGGTGGCCTGTACAGCAAGGACAAGGGCCAGACAACGGCGGAGAACTACGCCACCGAACTGCGATTCGACCGGCTGTACACGGAAAGGATCTACACCTATGTTCTCGGCGGCTGGAACAAGGACCGGTTTGCGGGGATCGACCAGCGGTACTACGGCGGAGGCGGTATGGGCTACAAGTTCCTCCTGGGCCCCAAGCACCTCCTGGCGGGCGAGGCCGGGCTGAATTACACCGTAGAGGAGTACATCGACGGTTCGGACAGCGGTTTCCTCACAGGCCGCGCCTTCGCGAAGTACGAATACGCGATCACCAGGAAAAACCGATTCTCCCAGTCGCTGGAGTACCTGTACGACTTCTCCGACTCCGCGCACTACAAGCTGAATTCCGAGACGGCGCTCGTCGCGTCCCTCACGGACATCTTCTCCCTGAAGGCGGGGTACACCGTCCGATACGACCACAAGCCCGTCCCCGCGGGGCTCAAGCAGACGGACACGCTTCTGTCTGCCGCGCTGGTGGCGAATTTCTGATCCACGTTCCGAGGTTCAGTCTACGATTGGAGCCGAGTTGCCTCTTGCCGGAGGAGCCGTGCGCGGGACTCCGATCCAGTCGACTGCCACCTGCCGAACGAGAATCTCGTTCTCCACTATGTCTGGAAATCGCTATAGAAAGGAGGTTCGGGATGAAGATGCGAGAGGGGATTCTGCTTGGACTGACCGCCTTGCTTGCGGCAGCGGTCCTGGTCCTTCCGGGCTGCCAGCCGCCGAAGTCCGAACCCGTGAGACCGGTCAAGATCGCCGAGGGGGAAATCGATCCCGCGGCATGGGGGAAGAAGAAGCTTGCCTTCCAGAAAGCGGTGGAATTCAAGGATCCTTTCGGGGTCCAGGAGAAGCTCCTGACGGTCCAGCACACGAAATAGCTCCCTCCGCAGGCAGGCTGGGCGATAACGCCCAGCCTGCCGTGCGCCACGGTTCACGCGACCCGCAGCTTCTTTCTTCCCGGGCTGAAACCGAATTTCCCGTAGCTTGTGCGACGGGTGTAGCATCTGCTGAAATAATCGTGGCGAGGGAAGCGGTCGATGATTGCCGCCACGCGCCTCGGATTTCATGGCGGGGAGTTTGGTGAAAAGGGGAGACGCTATGATCGGTTTAATGGTGGTGAAGCCCTTGCTGTTGCTTGCAGGAGTCGGTTATTTCGGATACCGGCTCTTCTATAAACCGATAAAATCCCATCTGGACGCCTGGCGGGACGGCGGATTCCCCGGGGGTGGGGGGATCGACATGAAACGCTGTCCGGTGTGCGACACGTACATCCGGGGGGATGCCATCGAATGTCCTTCATGCAACGGGAACCGGCCTGAGCCCTGATTTTTCGACCGGCCGGACGCGTGGAATTTCACCGGTCAAAACTCTTTTCTTGACACGATTCTCGGGAAAATACTACTTTTACATATAACGCTGTTTTGAACCGGTTCGGTGCATTGTGCCTTCCAGTGGGGAGCCATGGCCAACCTGCCCCCCCCGCTCGCAAAGATCACCCGTCCCGTCACGAGCGGGTGCCTGCCCAGAACGAGGCTCTTCCGCCGCATCGACCGGAGTCGCAGGAAAGCGTCCCTGATATGGGTATGCGGTCCTCCGGGGTGCGGGAAAACGACCCTGGTCAGCACCTACATCGAGGCCCGGAACACCCGCTCCCTCTGGTATCTGCTTGACGATGGGGACGATGATCTTGCCAGCTTCTTCTACTACCTCGGGGTTGCAGGAAAGCGGGCGGCCCCCCGGATGCGCAAGCCCCTCCCCCTGCTGGCCCCGGAGTATCTGGGGGGGATCCGCGAGTTTACCCGGCTTTTTTTTGAAAACCTCTTCGCCCGACTTTCTCCGGGCCAGGCACTGGTTTTCGACGACTACCAGGAGATCCCCGCGAAATCCCCCCTTCACGATGTGATCGTCACCGGTCTCTCCCGGGCCCCCGAAGGAACGTCCGTTTTCCTTGTCAGCCGCCGTGGCCCTCCCCCCGCTTTTTCCCGGTTACGTGCCAACAACCGGTTGGAGGTCATCGGGTGGGAGGACCTTCGCCTGACACTTGCCGAGTGCGGGGAAATCACGCGGTTACGAGGGAAAAAGAAGCGGTCCGGCAAGGGGATACGACATCTCCATGAGACGACGGACGGCTGGGTGGCGGGTTTGGTTCTCATGCTGGAGGGGAGCAGGTCGCACGCTGATGAACCCCCGCTCCCCCCGCTCCGGACCCCACGGGAGTTGTTCGACTACTTCGGGAGCGAGATCTTCGGGAGATTGGGAAAATCCGTGAGGGAGTTTCTCCTGAAGACCGCCTTTCTGCCCGATATGACGGCGACCGCGGCGGAAGCGCTGACAGGACAGAGGAGGGCGTCGGAGCTGCTCTCGTACCTTCGCGGGAACCACCTCTTCCTGACGGAGCATGTCCACTCCGAGCCCCTGTACCGGTACCATCCCCTGTTCCGGGAATTCCTGCTCGCCCGGGCCCCGGAGATCCTGGGGGAACGGGATACGCTTCTCCTCAAACGGCGGGCCGCCGCACTCCTGGAGGAGGCGGACCGGATCGAAGATGCGGCCGACCTGTTTTCCGATATCGGCGACCATCCATCTCTGACGAGATTGATCCTCGCCCACGCCGCATCCCTTCTCGCGCAGGGGAGGAACCGGATGCTGGAAGGGTGGCTTGGGCGTCTGCCGGAGAAACCCGTTCAGGAAACCCCCTGGCTTCTGTACTGGCTCGGGGCATGCCGGATGCCGTTCGACCCCGTCGGAAGCAGGAGCCTGATGGAGCGATCCTTCGAACAGTTCTGGGGACGGAAGGACCCGGCGGGAACGTTTCTCTCCTGGTCGCTGATCATCGACAACCTGTGCATGTACCTGAACGATTTCAAGGCGCTGGACGAGTGGATCGACAGATTCGACAAGATGACGAAACGGTTCCCATCCTTCCCAACCCCCGAGATCGAAGCGCGAGCGGTGACAAGCCTGCTGGGCGGCTTGTACATGAGGCGGGTGGATCACCCGGATATCGAAGCCTGGGTGAAGAAGGCATCGGCCATGATCCGGGGATGCAAGGATACCCAGGTACGGCTTCAGGGGTCCCTGTATCTGTTCCTGTATTCCATCTGGATCGGGGATTTTCCCGGGGCGCGCGGCATCGTCGAGTCGACTCGTCAATGGATATCCTCTTCGGCCTCTTATCCCCAACGAAGGATCTTGTTCCATCTGTTCGAGGCGAGACTGCACTGCGGAGTCGCGCAGTTCGAGGATTCGATCCTCTCCGTTGCCAAGGGGCTGGAGATCGCGCGTGCGAGCGGGATGCACCTCTGGGATTTTCTCTTTTTCGGCGAAGGGGCCTCCGCATCCCTCGGGAAAGGGGATATCGATTCCGCATCGGCATACCTTCAACAGATGGCGCCGATCCTAGGTACAGATCAAACGTACAACCAGGCCTACTTTCACCATCTCTCCTCGTGGCAGGCCGCACTCAAAGGAGACATCCCTCTTGCGTTGTCACTTGAGGAGACCGCGGATGCGCTGGTAAACGACTGTGGGGCGCCCTGCGCGATTGCGCTGAACAATCTTTATATGGCCAGGCTCGACAATGAAATCGGAAGGACAGGGAACGCGGCGAACCATCTGGAGAAAGCCGAACGGATCGCCCGCGGGATGAAAAGCCCCATCCTCGAGTACCAGTGTTTCCTGGTGAAAGCCGACATCGCGTTCCTCCGGGGCGATGAGGCATCGGGCCTGGCCTCTCTGGGGAAAGCGCTTTCCATCGGCAGGGAGAACCGGTATTTCCACTACGACAACTGGGTCCCCTCGTTCATGGCCCGCCTCTGCGTAAAAGCTCTGGAGGAGGGGATAGAAGTTCCCTACGTCCAGGAGCTCATCCGGAAGAGGAATCTGGTACCGGCCTCCCCGCCCCTCGAAGTCGAAACCTGGCCCTGGCCGGTCGCGATCTACACCCTCGGGCGGTTCGGGATCCTCAAGGACGGGAAGCCGATCATATATTCCCGGAAGGCTCAGAAGCGGCCCCTGTCCCTGCTCAAGGCGCTGATCGCTTTCGGCGGCAGAGCTGTCCGGGAAGAGCAGATCGCCGATGTGGTCTGGCCCGAGGCGGAAGGGGACATGGCGATCCAGTCATTGTCCGTCACGCTGCGTCGTCTCCGCCAACTGCTCGGTCACGAGGAGACCGTGCAGCGCCGGGAGGGGATTCTCGGCCTGGATCCGCGGTACTGCTGGGTGGACGCCTTCGCCTTCGAGCGTCTCCTGGGAAAAGCGGCATCCCTGGGAGAAACAGGGAGGAAAGAGGACGCCGCGAACCTGGAGGGAATGGCGCTGCCGCTCTACCGTGGTCCCTTTCTGGCGGAAGACGCGGGACGATCCTGGGCGGTTTCCATGCGCGAGCGTTTGCGGAGCCGGTATTTGTCGACCGTGGGCCGACTGGGAACCCACTGGATGCAGGAGAGGGAGTGGGAAAAAGCCCGCGTGTGCTACCAGAGGGGGATCGATGTGGACAACCTCGCGGAGGAATTCTACCAGTCCCTGATGAGTTGTTACCTGGTGAATGGCCGAAAGGCGGAGGCGCTTGCGGTGTACGATCGCCTGGAAAACACCCTTTCTTCCCTGGGGGTAGAACCGTCCCCGAAGACCCGGGTTCTCCTGAACTCGCTCCGTTCCTCGTAGAAAACTCCCCGTTCCATCCCGCGGCAAGGATTCGAATCCGTCCCTGATCCGTAATCGCCTCCGGGTATGCTTTTTCCAAATTGGCCATATCCCCACCAGGCCGGGAGGCGGGCGTGGAGGACTACATCGTCCGGATCTATCGACGGAAGGATGAAAACGGGGGCCTCTTCGGCGTGGTGGAGGTGGTCGGCCTCGAGGGAAAGAAGGCATTCCGGAGCATGGCGGAGCTCGTGCGGCTCCTCCGGGGGGACCCGCCCGATGAGCGCCGCAGGGCGGAGCGGATCCGGCTCTCCATTCCGGCCACGGTCGAGGGGGAGGATGTCTCAGGCAATCCGTTCTCCGAGGAGACCGTCATCGAGGAGTTTAGTCCGCTCGGGGCCGGGTTCCGCCTGAAAGCACGGGTCCTCGAAGGCGACGAATTGCGGCTGCGGATCGTGCCTGCCCGCTGTGGACTGAGAAGGCAGGCAAGGGTCGTAAGCATCGCAGGGGGGCCGGAGCCTCGGATCGTAGGGGTGGTATTTCGGTAACGGCAATCCAACCCTCAGGGAAGGAGGAAAGACATGTCGAGGAGAACCGTCTTGGTAGTGGTGGCGGCAGTCGCCGTTCTTGCAAGCGGCTTCGTGGGCATTGCTTATCCCGGCGGGTCCGGGTTCGGCCAGCCCGATCAGCAGGGAGCCACACCGATCAACTGGGAGGTTGCCGGGACGATTGCCATTGTTCAGCTGCCGTTGACCGCGGCAGGTCCCGTGCCCGGCTTCCTGATCGACGCCTTTGTCAAAGGCGCACCTGCCAGAGTCCAGTTCCGGGTACTGTCGGTCGGGGCGGGGGCGCCAGTTAGCATCCCGGAATGCGAGGGACCCGGGCAATACTTCGCATACAACGACATGGTGATCACCTTCGAAGACCAGTCGATGCTCTTCGCCAAATTGGACCCTGTCGAAGGAGGCTGGTCGTGTTTCACGGGCAAACCTGCGATTGCCAACATGGAGATCACCGGAGGCACCGGGAGGTACGAGTCTGCCGAAGGGTATTTTCAAGGCGTTTTCCATACGCCTTTCTTTGGCGATTCAGGGGCACTCCTGGCCGAGACCGGAACGATCAAGGGGTGGGTCGACCGGTAATCGCCGTCCGGTTCGTAATCCATTGAAAGGGTCACGGGGAGGGGAATCGAGATGAGAAAATTCTTCAGCACATATCTTCCTGCTTCAATACTCTTGACGCTTCTGGCAATGACCGTTCTCACATGTGGAGGAGGTGGAGGTGATGGCGGAGGAAGCAGGGGAGACCTGACCGGTCTCTCCATCGACGGCCCGTCATCGATGCCCGAGTACGGTACCGCCACGTACACGGCGACGGCGAACTGGAGCGACAATTCAACATCCACGGTTACACCGACCTGGAGTGTAAATCCCCAAGTGGCAGAGATCAGCACCGGCGGGGTGCTTTCTTGTCAGGGGGGGGTCGCCAGCGATCAGACGGTGACGATTACAGCGACCTATTCCGCTGGAGCGATCACCGAGACGGCCACAATGGATGTGACCATCATCCGCGTACCATCGATTCCGTTCACTACCCAGGAGTTGTCAGGGAAGGTATTCTTCGAGGAGAATTTCGACGCAGGAGGGGGGTATGATTCCCACCTCTACATATTGAATGCCGACTTCTCTCTCGAGCGGTACAGTTATGAGAACCCTCCTGATACGAGCAATCGCGTAACCGGGACCTGGAGCAATGATCCCTACGGTCTGGATTTGAATATCAGTGGCCAGGGGACGGTTACGGTACAACGCATTGCCGAAACTACCACGGAAATGGAGGTGTTGCTGTACGATGGACCAGGACCGCCATCCGTCGTGACCTGGGAGAAAACCGTACCGGTCGACCCTGCAAAACTCCCCGGGACGTATGCAGGTCAAATTGATGATACGTGGATTTTCAACGTCGACGGGACGGGGTCCACCACCGGCGCTGGAGGGTGGACATTCACATGGACCGTTGACTCCGGAATTTTAAAGGTTCTCTTTTCCTCCGGATATGAAGGCTGGATGTATGCACGCGCGAACAGCCAGAGCTCTTCCACGTCCTATACGATGCTCAAGTGGGTATTTATCGAATATACCCCGTCAGGTGGTTTCTACGGTTTCCCCGGAGGTATGGAACTGACACGTCAATGATGGGATAGGTGTCCCGGGAAACAGGCTTCTTCCAGCGCACAAAAGGGGGCAGTCCAAGGGCTGCCCCTTACCATTTTCCATCTCGTGTCGGAGGCGAATGCCGCACGGAACGTAACCCCGGGAAAACAACCAGCTTTTTCCGGGTGAAATTGGGTCCTTGCGGGGCAAGGATCGACTATTGATGCCGGTCAATGAAATTCCCCATGGTTCGGCGGAGGATGAACGAAAAGCGGGGGAGGTGTGCGCATGGGGAAGGTCACATTGATCACCGGGGCGACGTCCGGGATGGGGAAGGAAACGGCACTCCTGCTGGCGGGCAGGGGATACGAGGTGTACGCGGGAGCGCGGAACACGGCGGACGGGGAGGCGCTGGTCGCCGAGGCAAAGGGACGTGGGATCCCTCTAAAGGCCGTGCAACTGGACGTCACGGACGACGGTTCCGTCCGCGCCGCCGTTTCGCGCGTGGCCAGGGAGTCCGGAGGACTGGACAACCTCGTCAACAACGCGGGGTACGGGTTCCTGGGGACGGTGGAGGAGGCGACGGATGCGGAGATCCGGCGCCAGTTCGACGTCAACGTCTTCGGCGTGGGCCGGATGTGCAGGGCGGCGCTCCCCTTGATGCGGGCACAGCGGTCGGGCGTGATCGTCAACATCTCCGCGTGGCTCGGGAGGATGGGGTTCCCGCTGTTGACGTACTACAACGCGAGCAAGTACGCCGTCGAGGCGATCACCGATTCCTTGCGGTACGAAGTGGGGCCCTTCGGCATCCGGGTGCACTCCGTGATGCCGGGCCTCTTCCGGACCCGCTTCGTATCGGGGGGGCTGGTTGCGAACCCGGCGACCGTCTCCCCGGCGTCGCCGTACGCCGCGCTGGCGGCGAAACTGATCCCCGTGGTGGCGAAGAAGATCAACGAGGGGCCGGACCCCGTGGCGGTCGCGGAGACGGTCCTCCGCGTGATCGAGGATGACGCTTCACCCATCCGCACCCCGGTGGGTGTCGAGGCGGAGACGTTCGTCCCGATGGCGAAGCAGTTGTCGGACGAGGGGTTCGAGGCGAAGGTGAAGGAGATCTTCGGACTGTAGGGCTGCGCCCCCGAATGACTGGGGCGGCGAGGGGAAAATCACCGGGGCGTCTCTATCGGATCCCGACCCGACGCCTCCCATTCCCGCCGTAAAGGCAACCCCGCTACGGGAGATGGAGGGTGGGCATTCACATGGTCCGGTGTTGGCGTTCACATGGTCCGGTTGACTCCGGGAACGTTCTTTCGTAGCATTTATTGTTATGCAAACGAGCACGGTCGTCAGGAATCTGGTGCTCGGCGTCCTGTTGGGGCTCTTCCTTTCCTCCGCGGCGTATGCCTCCGGAACGATCCATGCGGAAAAGGTGGTGGTGATCAAGGATGAGAAACTCCTACTCCTGTTGCGCGACGGGAAGATCCTGAAAAGCTACCGGGTTTCCGTCGGCAGGAATCCGGGGCGAAGAGTCCGCCGGGGGGACGACAGGACTCCCGAGGGAAGATATGTGATCGACGGCCGGAATCCCAGGAGCAGCTATTATAAAGCGCTCCATATCTCGTACCCCAATGCCTCCGATATCCGCAACGCGAGGAAGTTTGGCGTATCGCCCGGCGGAGAAGTCCTGATTCATGGGTTGCCGAGCGGCTTTGAGGATCTCGGCGTCTCCCATGCCGATCTCAACTGGACGAGAGGATGCATCGCCGTTTCCAATGAGGAAATGGACGAGATCTGGCAACTTGTGACCGATGGGACCCCCGTCAGAATAATCCCCTGAAGCGGACAACCGGCCGCCATCCTCCAATCCACGTGCTCTTTCCGGTGCTCCCTGTTAAGATTGGGTGTGATCGATACCGGGGGGTGTCTCGTGGGAATTCTGCAGGGCAGGAAAGGGCTGATCCTAGGCGTTGCCAACGAGAAATCCATCGCATGGGGCGTGGCAAGGGCCTGTCACCGCGAGGGGGCCGAGCTCGGGTTCAACTATCTCGGCGAGGCGCTGATGAAACGCGTTCATCCCCTGGCGGAGTCGATCCATTCGAGTCTCATCGAGCCGCTCGACGTCGGCGACGACGCCCAGCTCGACGATTTCTTCGCCAAGGTCGAGTCCCGATGGGGGCGGCTCGACTTCATCGTGCACTCCATCGCCTTTGCCAACAGGGAATCGTTGAAAGGTAATTTCCGGGATACCTCGCGTGCCGATTTCCATCTCGCGCTGGATATTTCCGCCTACTCCTTCATCGCCTGCGCCCGGCGGGCGGCCCGGTTGATGGGGCCGGGGGGGGCCATGGTGACGATGAGTTACCTCGGGGCGGTGCGCGCCGTGCCGAACTATAACGTGATGGGTGTGGCGAAGGCCGCCCTCGAATCGGCGACCCGGTACCTGGCCCACGACCTCGGGCCGGAAGGGATCCGCGTCAACGCCGTCTCGGCCGGGCCGATCCGTACGCTGGCTGCCTCCGGCGTGGGCGATTTCCGCAAGCTGATGGAGAAGAACGCCCGTGGGGCCTTGCTCCGACGGAACGTGACGCAGGACGAGGTGGGGAACGCCGCCGCGTACCTCCTCTCGGACTGGGCTTCCGGTGTGACCGGCGAAGTGCACTACGTCGACGCGGGGTTCAACATCGGCGGCGGCGACCCGGGCGGCGACCCGGCCCCATAAGGCCCCTCCTCCCCCTCGTCTTGAACGTTTGACGAGACAGCACGCTGATCCACATGGGGAAACCCAAACGGGGAGTTCCACCGAAGTCCGCAAGGGCTGCAAACACCGGGGAAGCAACCGGGTGGTGGAACGCACGAACCGTGCGCCCGGACGAATCATCCAAAGGACAAAGAGCCCGAACCCATCGTCAGGAGGTATCCGCATGAGGTCCCTCGGTACGTCAACGTTCGTACTATCCCTTGTTTTATTTGCGTCTGCCGCGATCTCCGCGGAGAGCCCGGATCTCGCGAAGGCGCTCGCCGGGGCCGACTGGTCGAAAATGGAAACCGTCACCGTCACGATGACAGAGTATTCCTTTTCTCCCTCGCCCATCGTCCTCAAGGAGGGCGTCCCGACCCGGTTCGTACTGAAAAACGCCGGGAAGGAGGCCCATTATTTCGTGGCGGAACGGTTCTTCAAGACGATCGCCACGAGGAAAGTCCAAGGTTCCGACGGCGAGGTCAAGGCCCCTTCCTTCACGGCGGTGGAGGTGTACCCGGGGAGGACGCTCGAGTGGTTCTTCGTGCCCGCACAGAAGGGGGAATACGACCTCCTCTGCACGGTCAAGGGACACGCCGAGCACGGAATGAAGGGGAGGATAGAGGTGCGTTGACACACCGGGGCGGGGATGTCGAATCCCCGCCCCCGACGCGTCGGAGAGACTTATCTGCCCCGCCTCCTGCCCTCATGCCACCTCCCTTTGTATTGAAACCTTTCGGGATAGTGGGACGGGGGGAGCCGATACCAGGGCCCTCTTCTGTGTTGTGAATAGGTCCAGAAATCGCGGTCGACGTCCCAGTAGTAGTAGTAGCCCCTGTACGTGTAATACGGCCTTGACTCAAGAACCACCAGTGGCGGAAGCACGGGCGCCACGACTACGGAGGGGGTGGGTTCGTAATTCCCGGAATAGTCGACGTAGTACGGCACGCACGCGGTCAGCAGCAACAGCGGAAATGCCGCCAGCACGTTCACGTATCGTTCCATGACTCCTCCATTGTCCGGGGATTGTTTGCAGGGTGGCTCCTCTTTGTTTTGACGAGTCCGAGGGCGACCCCGTTTCGTGTTCGGGAAATATGGAAAATCATCGGGGCGCCCGGGAATGGTCACAAAGGATTCGAAGCGCACCACGCTTCGAGTTCGTATCTTTCCGAGATGATGGTCTTCCCGTCTTCGATCCAGGAGTGGGCGCCGCCGCTTACCCCACACATTATCCTGCCTTTCCGAAAAACGAATGACGTAGTCCCCGGCCCATCGGCGGAATAGCGGGGGTCTTCGGTCCAGCCGTCTCCCTGAAACCGGCCCCTGACGGCTTCGGCGGGGTCGATTTCTCCGGCAACCCCCGAGGCAGGACCGAATGCGATGATGCGACAACCGGAGAGTTCGGAGATGTCCTGTGGACCCCGAACCGGTCCTTCCGATTCCCGGACCTCCAGGGCCGGATATTCCGCAAAGATTGCGGCGATCTTCTGGCAAGCTCCCGAAACCTTGTCGGATATCGGTTGGCTCATCCCGTTCGGATTCCCCACATCCTTCCCCCCACACAGGCCTGCGCCGGGGAGGAAGAAGATGAAAGCGATAACCAGCAACAGGGGACATAGTGGTCGAATCAAGCCTCGGCCTCCTTGATACCAATATATATTTTCCATATCAACGCGAATGCGGTCCCCTATAAATGCGGTCACCCTTGATTTTCATCGTTTCGTGATTTCGCCGGACGCCACCCGGATCGCCTCGATCGTCGGGATCGCGGCCCGTCCCCCGATTCCGAGGCAGGAGAGGCCTGCCGCGGTGTTCGCGAAGGCGAGGATCTCCCGGAAGGGTAGCCCTCCGAGGAAGGCGTACAGGAAGCCGGCGTGGAAGACGTCCCCGGCGCCGGTGGTGTCCACCGCCTTTACGCGGATGGAAGGCGAGAAGATCTCCTCCCGGCCGTCGCAGCCGTATGCCCCGCGGGGGCCAAGCGTCACCGTGGATGTCTTGGGCGCGTAGCGGCGCAGGATCTCCCGGGCCCCCTCTTCCGCCGTGGGTGAGGTCGACTCCTTCCTGCGAAAGGAGCAGGGACGAAAGCCGCCCGTGTTCGTCGTCTCCCACGTTCCCGACATATTTGCACCGGCACCCCCAGCGGGACAATGCCACGAGGGCGGTTGCCACCTGGCCGCCGCCTTCTCGTGCAAAAGCGGACATCCGCAACTTCTCGCCCGGCACAGGGAACCGCGGCAGGCCCACGAGGTAATCGACCGCGTTGAGACCGACCCCGACAACGTCGAACATGGGCTCCCCTCCGTTCCTCCCATTGGATCACCGACCTTTGCCTCGATTTTAATCCAACTGGAGAAGGGAGACCGGCACCCGGAGCGTCCTCAGTGGCTTTTCAGAAAAGCGTTGGCGGCGACGAGTTCCTGGCGCTCGGTGTCCCGATCGGCGGTCAATGTCTGCAACCGGGCGAAGTAATCGCGGGCCGCCTGGAGGTTGCCGGAGGCCTCCGCCGCGCGGGCGGCACCGTATATACCGCGGAAGCGGTTGGGGTCGCGCTTCAAGGATCGCTCGAACTCGGCGTACGCCTTCTCCGGCTGGTTGAGGGCCATGAGCATCTCGCCCAGCAACTCCCGCGACGGCACCACGTTCCCCGGGGTAACCGGATGCTTGTCGCTGGCTTCTTCCGCTTCTGCCGCCGCGCGCATCGACTGCAGGGCAATGTCGTGCCGCTTCTCCGCGAACGCGATCCAGGCGTCGACCGTTTTGATCTGGAAGTCGGCCTGGCCTGCCCAGTACCCGATCTTGGCCGCCGTCATCGCCTCCTTCAACATCCGGAGGCGCTCTGCATCCTTGCGCGCGGCGGCCACGTCCCCGCTCCGGGCCGCGCCCAAGGCCCGAGCGAAGACCAGGATCGCCTCCGCCTGAGGGAACTTGCTCCAGGATAGTCCGGCAGGCGACAGTTCAAGCGCCGCCGCCTGCTTCCAATCGCCTCGTTCCAGCGCAAAGCGGGCGGGGATCGCCGCGAAGGCATAGGCCGCGACGAAGTTCTCGACGTTCACCTTGCGGATCGCTGCCGCCTCGTCAAGCAATCGCTTCGCCGCCTTGTCCTGTGCCTGCTGCAGATGACCAAAGACCATGTAATCCATGGCATGCAGGGCATCGTAGGTGCCGATGTCGAGGGTCTTCACCGTCAACTCGTTCTTCGCAGCCGCATACGAAGCGCGGTTCCCTTCCACCATCTCCCGCCACAGGCCGACCCGGCTGAACAGGTGCGAGGGCATGTGCAGCGCGTGCGGGACCGACGGCGCGACTCCGGCGTAGGCCCGGGCGGCGGGAAGCCCCTTCTCGGCCAGCGGGGCATAGTCGTAAGTATGGATCAGGTAGTGGGCGACCCCCGGGTGGTCGGGGTACTGCTTGAACAACGGCTCAAGGATGCCGGCCGCCTTGAGCTGGTTAGCGAACGTCTTGTCGGTGGGCAGCGCCGTAACGTTCAGCAGGAGCGCATGGAGGATCCGAGCTTCCACGTCCTTCGGATACTGCGCCGCCACGCCTTCCATGGCCTTCTCGAAGGCTACCGCCCGCAGCCGGTGCTCGGTAGTCTCCCAATCCTCGAAGAACGCGGCAAGTGCCCGTAAGTACGCCCGTTCGCGCTCGCTCTTGGCGCCCACCCGTTTCGCCTCCTCCATCGCCGAAGCACCCGCCCTGAGTGCAGCCGGGTTGGGCGGCCATGCGAAGGGGTTCCCCATCGACATGATCGCGATTCCCCAGTGCGCCATCCCGCACTCCGGATCGTGTTGGAGGACTTTTGAGAAAGATTTCTTCGCCGGGTCGAACCAGAAGGAATGAAACAGCGCCATGGCCCGGTTGAACTCCTCTTGCGCGGCGGCGTTGCACGAGACGGAAAAGTCCACCTTTCCGAGCTTTTCGCGCGGGGTCCCCCGCGGCGTATCCTTCTCACCGTGTCCCCATGCTCCGGAGGCACCGGCGCCGAGCATGATCGCCAATGTCAATGCCCCGACAGTCCTGCTCCTTGTCATGTTCGCCCCCCGAGTCGGATGCCAGCGGTTCCGATACCTCGATATCATCCTTGACCTGCATCCCGCTTTCCGCCCGTAACTGTGCTCAGGTGCCTGGCATCCGTTGCCGGATACGCTTCGGATCACTTCCCACCAGCCCGCCGCCGATATCCCGGGTCCTCGAAGGTTGCCGGGCTGTATGTTGTCCGGAACTCTCCTACGCCGCTTTTTCCTCCCGGATTAGCTTCCGCATCTTCTCCTGGAGGTCTTTTGGAATTTCCGTCATGCCGTGGTACGTCTTTCCGTGCTCAAGGGCGTTGCGAAACAGTTCCTCCTCCGTCTCCCCCCTGGCGACAAAATCACAATCCACACCCGCGTCTTTGCAACTGATGACCTTTGCCATAATGGACCTCCTTCCTCCCCTTCTCGATCCGGGGAATGTTTGTAGGATACTTCCCGACATTTTGGAGTTTCCGGATTCTTACAAATACCCGGAATGAAGGATACGACGAGGGGAGGCCGACCGGGAGCTCGGGAAGACCGAGTGGAGGAGACGAGGATAGCCGGTGAACCGGGGTTTCGCGGAGAGTGCGTTGACGGGGGAAACCCCGGGTCAAGATCAGTCCGTCGGATCCGACTTCAGGCTCTCCACTGTTTTTGCGTACAGGGCCGGCGCGTCCTTGTACGGTGGCTCGCGATGTACGATCAACTCAAGGAACGTTCGGGCTCTCTCCATGTGACCGCACGCCTGCGCCGATCGCCCGGCGTAGTAGATGTATTCGACGTTCGACGGCTCCAGCCACGCCGCTTTCGCGGCTTCTTGCGCCTGTTCGACGGTCCGCCCGAGTTTCTCGTACGCTTTTCCCATCCAGTATCGGGTTTGTGCTTTATTCGGGTCGATGGACACGGCGATGAGGCATTCCGTAAGTCCCTCGCTACGCTGACCCAGGTCGATGAGCGCAAGCCCGAGGTTCATATGGGCGAGGATATAGTTGGGAGCCATACGGATGGCCTCCCGGAGGAACGTCCCCCGGACCTTCGGGTCCGGGTAGGTCATCCCGAGGTTCATCTGGGCGAGGGCGCTTCCCCCGTGATCAACGCTGTGTTGCCACAGTGACCGCTCGGTGCGCCAGGTCGTATTGAGGTACACCGCTGTCGAGGCAGACCACATGACCGCGAGGACCGCGGCGACGCGAAGCGCCCGGTTCGAGGAGACATAATGCACGGCGACCACGGCGATGGATAGGTACAGAAAGGGGCTCGAAGCATAAGGGCGATAGTCCGTGGCGAGCGCCCACAGCGGGAAGATGGACGCCTCCGGAACCAGCAGCGTCCAGTAGGCGAGCACACAGAAGGTGACCACCGGCAAGGCGCGGCGGGCGAACCATGCAGCGGATAGAGTGGAGAGGACGAATGCCGCCCCGGCCCAGGCCGCCGGGTGCAGCGGGCCAACCAGGGCGACTTCCGGACCCTGGCGAATGGGAAACGGCCACACGAAGTTCCTCACGTAATGGAAGAGATGGAGTTTCAGCTGTGTGGCGCCATAAGAGACGGAATCGTACTCTTTGCTTCGGACGATATCGATCTCGGAGTGGTTCAGGACGAGCGATACGAAGGCGAAAAAGGCTATCGCCAAAACGAGGAAAGGCATTGCGCGCAACCAGGGCCCGGGAGAAAGCGGGCTCTCCCGCCGCACCGCGATCTCGTACGCCACCACGACCCCGGACAGGACGACTACACCGGTCTTCGACAGCAGCGCGAGGACAAATAGCGCAAGGACGGCTACCCAGCCGCCGAGGGTGTCGCTTCCGGAACCCCGCATGCGGACATAGAAGAGGAGAGAACCGATCATGAACACCTGCATGAGGAGAAGGTCGCGGGCCGTGACATAGTTGACTGGAATGCCCGAAACCGGGTGAACGGCGAAGACGGCGGCTGCTGCGAGAGCCACCCAGGGTTGAAGATTTCTTCGCAAGGCACTGCCCTGCCCAAGCAGTTCTTTGAAGAGGAGGTACACGAGAACCGCCGCCGCTGCCTGGAGGGCGACGTTTACGACATGGTAGCCGGCGGGGTTCAGGCCGCCGATCGCATAATTGACGGATAACGTGAGAGGCAGGAAAGGGCGGTAGTTGGTGATGGTCGGCAGCGTCGCCATCGTATGGACGTCCACGAAGTGGCGCCACCATGGCGAGACGGTCCGAACAGCCGGGTTTTCAACGAGACGGTAGAAGTCGTCCAGGTGGAAGGCGTTTGGAAGGGTGTTGGCGAACGTCGCCACCGTGAGCAAGACGAGCATTCCCGCAGCATGCCGCGGGCCCGTCCGCGAGCCGGAGGCCTTGTCGCTTTCCGGTGCTTCTTTGCTTTCCATCGTCCGCCCGGACTGACTCAGTGATCGGTCCGCCTATATCTTAGCGTACGACCCCCGGAAATTACGTGCCGCGCCGATGTGTGGTTTCTTGGGGGGGTGGGAAGCGCCACATTGAAGCCATTCGGGCCGGGTCTACACGTCATAACGAAAAGGTGACCCCCGCCAGTAAAAGCAGCTGGCCCAGTACGTCCCCCCGAACCTGCACGTTGCAGGCAACCCCGCCGGACGACACGCAGAAGATATCCGACGAATCCGGCAGGATCGTCAGGAACCCTCTTCCTTCGAGCCGCAATCCGACGTGGCCGGATATCGGGATCTTCGCTCCCCCCCCGAGCGAGAGGGAGAAGTACGTCTTCTGGTCCATGCCGTCCCCGTGTGGCACGAAGTGCGTAGCTCCGAGCCCGCCGGCGATGAAGGGGCGGACCTTCCCCTCGGGAAACATGTACGTTCCCCCGATGTGCAGATAGTGGATGTCGAGGTCGAAGAGGGAGTCTCCCCCGAACATCCCACCGCCGGTGACCTGCGTCCGCTGGAGTCCGTAGAAGAGTTCGTACTGGGTCTCGTGGGTATCCGAAAGGTCGAGGATGAGCCCGAACGCTCCTCCCTCGTTCACGTCGAGATCCATTCCGGTGGTGTTGTCTTCGAAGTTGCCGCCGATCCGGTAGCCGGCGTAAGGGGTGATCTCCACCCCCCAGCCCGCCTCCGCCCCCACGGGAAGAAGGACCGTGAAAAGAAGGAACGCGCCGGTCATCAGGATCCGCCGCAACTGGAGCCGATCGGCGGTGTTCGTTGCATTCATGGTTTCCTCCAGGTGGGGGCGGGGATTGTGCGGGGTCCCTCCTAAAAAATATATCTCTCGGCTTCGAGCGCCCTGGCCGCCAAGGTCCTCCTCGCCGTGAGGAGCCCCGATGCATCGTACCGGCAGAACGTTTCGATTCCCTCCAACAGGCCAGTAAGCCGTGTCCCTTCTTCGATATAGGCGGCTGTCCGTGCTGCTGCCAGGGACACCGTGGCCGCCCCCTGGCAGGCGCATGCCTTGACGACCGCGGCGATCGTCTCCGCACGGCTCCCCGGCGAGGACGTGGCAGCCTTCCCTGCCCGCAGGACGGCGCATTCAAGGGCGAAGATTTCAATGGCAGCGTCGGCGAGGGCCATCAGGATCTCCTGCTCGTCCCGAAGTTTCTCCATGTGCGTGCGCACTGCCGACCCGGTAACGGCGAGGAAGACCGACTTGAGGTTCGCGAGCAGCGCATGCTCCCCGGGGAAGGGGCCGGTCCCTTCCGGGACGGCAGGGACCCCCGCCTTGAGGGTTTCGGCGGCTTTCATCACCCCGGGAATAAGATCGATCTCTCCCTTCATCGCCCGCTTGAGGAGGGTCCCGGAGATGAGGAGCCGGTTGATTTCGTTCGTTCCTTCCCAGATCGGGTTGATCCTCGCGTCCCGGTAGAAACGCTCCACCGGGTACTCCTGGATATAGCCGTATCCGCCGTGGATCTGGAGGGCTTCGTCTGCGATCCGGCCAAAGGCCTCGCTGCAATAGACCTTGGCGATGGCGCATTCGACCGCGTATTCTTCGATCCCCTCCCGGTAGGCTCCGTAGTAGTTTGGCGTTTCCTTTCCGATCGATGCGAGCCGGCGATCGAGTAGTCCTGCGACCCGGTACACGATCGACTCGGCGCGGAAGATGTCGGTTACACCGTCGGCGATCTTCTCCCGGATTGCGCCAAAGGTGGCTATCGGGACACCGAACTGCCTTCTGGCGTTTGCATACTTCGCCCCTTCCGCGAAAGCGGCCTTGGCGGTCCCCGTGACGCATGCGCCAAGCTTGAAGCGTCCGATGTTGAGGATGTTGAAGGCGATCTTGTGCCCTTTGCCCACCTCGCCCAGGACGTTTTCGACGGGGACCCGGGCGTCCTCGAGGATCACCGCGGTGGTCGATGATCCCCGGATCCCGAGTTTCTTCTCCTCCGGGCCTGCCGTCACCCCCGGGAACGACCTCTCCACGAGGAAGGCGGTGAAGTGCTCGCGGTCGACTTTCGCGAACACGGTGTACAGGCCGGCGATCCCCCCGTTCGATATGAACTGTTTCGTTCCGTTCAGGACGTATTCCCGGCCGTCCGGGGACAGGACGGCCGACGTCTTTGCGCCGAGGGCGTCGCTTCCCGAATCGGGCTCCGTGAGGCAATACGCGGCGATCAGGTCCCCCGTAACGATTCTGCCGAGGTACTGTTCCTTCTGCGCCCGGGTCCCGTAGTAGACGAGGGGGAGCATCCCGATCCCTGTGGTGACGTTGAAGGCGCAGGCGAAACCGGCGTAGACGGAGGTTTTCTCTCCCACGAGAGCGCTCGTCGCCTTGTCGAGCTCCAGTCCCCCGTACTCCTCCGGGACGTCGATCATGAGGAGCCCCAGCTCGCCCGCCCGCTTCAGGAGAGATTCCACCAAGCCAAAGTCGTGGTTCTCGATGCGTTCCGCGTTAGGCAGGACCTCTCGGGCCAGGAAACGCTCCGCGGTCTCGGCCAACTGACGCTGCTCCTCGCTGAAATCCTCGGGCGTGAAGATCTCGGCCCCCGATGCCTCTTCGATCAGGAACTCTCCGCCTTTCGTCGATCGTTCGCCGGCAATCATCGCTCGATCTCCCGTGTACCAGTCGCCCGGCAGGCGATGGGATTCCGCCGGGAGATGGCATTGCCCGGATGGGGCGTTTTTTTCCCATTGCGACGGGAAAAGGATCTCCTTCCCGATTGCTTCGGTTTCGATGGGTTGGTTCGGTTGCGGGACGGACGAACGGATGAAGAACTCGGATAGGACAATATATATCCCATGCCGATCATGACGGGATGTCAATTGCTTTTTGCGGGGTGGTGGGCAAACCCGTGGGGGTTCGAGCCCTCCGGTAGGCGGCGTGGAAATATCGAAAGGGGATCCGTGTCGTAGCCGGGTTCCCTTTCTAGGGAAAGTTCGATGGTGTGAAACTGGACGGCCTCAACACGGTCTTGGCGGCCACCACTCCGGGCCGGGATGTGCTGATGTGTCTCAGGCCGATTCGATGAGGGGGGGGGGTGACCGGAGACCGCGGTTCTCTCGTCCCGAAGGCTGACCCTGCTCCCCTTCCGCATCGATGTTCGACGTGCGGTTGGATTTCGGATTGCACCCCATCCTTTTGCATATATCCTGATGGCGAACAGGTTACCGGATGCGGTAACGTGCGGAGGAAAATTCCCTCTTGGACGGGCAGCGGAATAAGTTACTTCTTATCGGACTGACGCTACTGCTGGTGATCGAGGGCGCCAGCCCGTCCATGGCTTGGGACGCGGAATCATCGAAGGCCGGTACGCTGAGTCTCGTCCTGGAAAACGACGCGTTTCATGGCATGGACCGGCACTATACCAATGGGCTGATGTTGCTCTGGGTGCCCGGTCGGGATGCACCCACACCCGAGTGGGCCATGATGCTGGCGCGCCTCATGCCGTGGTTCCCCGAACGAGGCGAGATTCGCCATGGTTATGCCTTCGGCCAAAGCATGTATACGTCGAGCGATATCGATGTGGGGAATCCACCCTTGCGGGATCGTCCCTATGCCGGCTGGCTGTATGGAACGATCGGACTCGGCGTGGAGTCGGGACGGCGACTCGATCAGCTCTGGATGACCTTCGGCATGGTCGGTCCGGCCTCCTTGGCGGAGCAGACCCAGAAATTCCTCCACAGAGTTTTACCTGGCGGCGATCCACAAGGCTGGGACACCCAGCTCGGCAATGAGCCGGGCATTGTGGCGACCTGCCAGCGCAGTTGGCGGGGAGTCGCCACGTCAACCCTGGCCGGGGCCGAGTTGGATTTCACTCCCCACATTGGCGCGGCGCTTGGCAATGTGTTCACCTACGGCAATGCGGGTGTCACCATGCGCTACGGCAAACGGCTGCCCAACGACTACGGGCCGCCGCGCATCCAGCCCGGCTTGCCGGGCTTCGGGGATTTCTCACCGGTGTCCGATTTCGGCTGGTATCTCTTCGCAGGTATCGAGGGACGTGGGGTTGCGCGCAATATCTTTCTCGACGGCAACACCTTCCGTGACAGCCGCAGTGTGGACAAGAAATACCTGGTCGGCGACCTGCAGGTTGGTTTCGTCCTGGATTGGTCCGATATGCGCCTCGGCTACACCCACGTTCTTCGTTCTCGCGAGTTCCGGACCCAGGAAAACGAAGACTATTTCGGCGCCCTCAGCCTGTCGGTCAAGTTTTAAGGCGAGAGGAGCGTCATGGCGTCAATGGGTTTTCCTTCAATGCATGGCAACTATCCTCACGGACGCGCCCTTGGCCGAACTTGTCGCCTTGACTACGCGAGACCATTGTCCTATGCATAGATAAGCTTCTTCGCACGTCCCTTCGACCGCGCAGGGGGATCCGATGCGGACCGCTCCCCCCATTGCGAAAGTCACCCGCCCCACTTCGACGGGATATTTCCCGCGGCACCGGCTGTATCGTCTCCTGGACAAGGCCCGCAAGGCGCCCGTGCTCTGGATCACGGGTCCGCCCGGATGCGGGAAGACCGCCCTGATCGGCAGCTACATCGAATCCCGGCGCCTTCCCTGCCTCTGGTACAAGGTCGACGAGGCGGACGCGGACCTCGCCACCTTCTTCTACTACCTGGGGTTGGCCGCGGGGAAGGCCGCGCCGCGCAAGAGGAGGCGACTTCCGCTTCTGACCCCCGACCGCCTGCCCGGTCTGGCCGTCTTCGCGCAGAGGTACTTCGAGCAGCTCTCCTCGTTGCTTCCGGTCCCCTCCCTGCTGGTGCTGGACGACTGCCATCGCGTGCGGGAGGACTCCGTATTCTTCGAGACGCTCCGGGAGGGGATCTCCCGCCTCGCGCCGGGGATCGGCGCCGTTTTCGTCAGCCGCAGCGACCCCCATCCATCCTTCGCGCGGCACCGGGCCAACCGGCTCATGGAGACGATCGGGTGGGAGGATCTCCGGCTGACCTTCGAGGAGGCGGCGGGGATCGTGAAGCTGCGGCGGAAGGGGAAACCTCCCCCAGGACGGGTGCGGGATCTGTTCGAGCGGACGGACGGCTGGGCGGCGGGGCTCGTGCTCCTTCTGGAGAGGACGGACAGGGGCCGCGTGGAGCCCCGGACGATCGGTCGACAGGTGCCCGCGGAGATCCTCGATTACTTCGGAAGCGAGATCTTCCGGAGGCTGGACGAGGAGCGGCGGGACTTTCTCCTGCGGACCGCGTTCCTGCCCAGGATGACGGCGTCGATGGCGGAGAGGCTGACGGGGGACGTGCGCGCCGGTCCGATCCTGTCGGAGATGAACCGTCTGAACCAGTTCACCAAGAAGAATCCGCAGCGGGAGCCGGTCTACGAGTACCACGACCTATTCCGGGAGTTCCTGCTCGAACGTGCGACGGCGGTTTATTCCGGGGAACGGCTCTCGGAAATCCGCAAAACCGCCGCCAATCTGCTGGAACGGTCCGGGTATGTCGAGGATGCCGCGTTGCTCTTCCGCGAGTCGGGGGATTGGAAGGATCTCTCGCGGCTGATCCTGTCCCAGGCCGGGTCCCTCGTCGCGCAGGGGCGGTACCAGATGCTGCTGGAATGGCTGGGGGCTCTTCCCAAGGAGGTCCTCGACGTCGATCCGTGGCTGCTCTATTGGAGCGGCGTCTGCCTCATGCCCTTCTCGCCCGCGGAGAGCCGGGCCCGTTTCGAAGAGGCCTTTCACAAATTCGATGCGCGGCGGGATGCGCCGGGGGTATTCCGTTCCTGGGCTGGTGTGGTCGAATCCATCATCACGCCGCTGGAAAATTTAACTCCGCTCGATGGCTGTATTTCCCTCCTTCCACGCCTTCTCGAAAAATATCGCGGCCTTCCTTCCGGCGAGATCGGAGACGAAGTCACCTGCAGCATGTACCGGGCGCTTTCCTTTAGGCAGTACCCCCGGGCCGACGTGGAGTTGTGGACGCCTCGCGCCCTCGCCCTCGCGCAGACCAGTACGGACAAACGCCTGAAGTTCATGTTGAACCTTGGTTTCCTTACTTCCTTTCAAATCACGAAGGACACCCGGGAGGCGGAAAGGTTGTTCGCTTCCTTGAGGGAGATGCTCAGACAACCGGACGCTACGCCTTTCATGCGGCTCTCGGTGGATTGTCCGGAGGCGGTGTGTTTGGTCTTAAGCGCTCAGTACGAGCGGTGCCTTCAGGTTACGACCGATGCGCTTGCCTTTGCGGAAAACACGGGGGTCCACGTCGTGGATGCCTGGCTTCAGGCCTACGGCGCGGCGGCGGCCTTGAATCTTCGCGATTTCGAAACCGGGAACCGGTTTCTTGACCAGATGGCCGCCACGCTGGATAGGATGAAGCCGCTGCCCTTGGGCCAGTTTCACCATGTCGCTGCCTCCGAGGCCCTGCATCGGTGGGATCTGGCGAAGGCCGCCTTTCATTCGAGAGAATGCATGAGACTTTGGGAGGAGAGCGGGTTCACCATCCACTTTCACGCCGGATGGATCCTTGCGGCCCACGTCCACCACGCGCTCCATGAGGACGATGAGGCGGCCCGACATATGGCGGAGGCGCGCCGTCACGGCTACGAGATTAAGAACTTCTATGGCGTTTGGGCGTCGTATCTGACCGAGGCGTATTTCCATCTCGAAAGAGATGACGACGCGGCGGCGATCGCTCCCTTGAGGAAGGGCCTGCAGGTCGGTCGCGAATCCGGGCTCTTCGGAGCATCTCTCCGGATGCAGGACATGTTTGTAAAGATCTCCGCCAAGGCGCTCCAAGAGGGGATCGAGGTCGAGTACGTCCGGGAGCTCATCCGGCGAAACCGGCTTGCGCCGGACCCTGCGAATCCGGACCTGGAGCGGTGGCCCTGGCCGGTGAAGGTCTACACACTGGGGCGGTTCGGACTTCTGGTCGAGGACCGTCCCGTCGAATTCGGCCGGAAAGTGCAGCAGAAGCCACTGGCGCTCCTCAAGGCGTTGGTCGCTCTCGGAGGACGGGAAGTGCCCGAGGCGAAGCTTACGGAATCCCTCTGGCCGGAAGCCGACGGGGACCTGGCCCATCACTCCTTTGAGGTCGCCTTGAGCCGATTGCGGAAGCTTCTGGGAACAGAGGACGCCCTGGTGCTCAAGGAGGGGCGCCTTTCCCTCTCGAACCGGCACTGCTGGGTCGACGTCTGGGCCTTCGCGCGGTCCCTGGGAGAAGCGGAGAAGGCGAGGAAGGAGGGGAAGGGGACGGAGGCGATCCGCCTGTTCGAGAAGGCATTGTCTATGAACACGGGGCCCTTCCTTCCATCCGAGGAGATGACCTGCGCCGCATCGCCGCGGGAGAAGCTGCGTGTCGGATTCCTGCGGGCGGTCGCACACCTCGGGCAGTGCTATGAGGACAGGGAGCGGTGGGAGGAGGCGGTCTCCTGCTACGGGAAAGGCATTGAAGCGGACGGCCTGGCCGAGGAGCTGTATCGCCGGCTGATGGTCTGTCACATCCGGCAGGGACGGGAGGCCGAGGCCCTCTCCGTCTATCGGCGCTGCCGGAAGACGTTGTCGTCGGTCCTCGGCGTGGATCCATCTGCCGAGACCCGGGCAGTCGCCGCCTCGCTCGGCCGCTCCCCGGGATGATTTCCGCCCCCGCACGCCCCCGGCCCAGGCAAGCCACTACGTAAGGTTTTTCGCAGGGTTTCCCCGTAATCATCCTTCGTTTTTTTTCTTCCGAATCGGTGCGCAATCCGTGAGCCGCTCCGCGTTACTTTCGTAACCGGATGGACGACCGTGCCGGCGCCTCCGCGTCCTGCCGGTCGGCCACGCCGTTTACGGAAGGAGGCGATGAGTGCAAGGCCGCGTCAAGGTATCCGGGAGGGAGTGCGGCAAATCAATCCCACCTTAGGTCCTCGAAAGGAGGGACATCGATATGAGAAAAGTCCTGATCAAATATCTCCCGGCTCCATTGCTTCTGGTTTTTCTGGCAATGATCCTTTTCGCGTGTGGAGGAGGAGGTGACGGAAGCGATTCGGGTGCGACACCCCCACCCACGACATCCGTGGTGATCACGGGAACGGTTCCCGGGACGGTGGCGATCGCGTATGACCTTTCCTCGGGCAAAGAAGCGGCGCGGGATGTTGCCGGCGGCACTCCGAAAACGTTCTCGCTGAGTGTGGTCCCGGGAGTGTATTACCTGATGTTCATCGAGAACGAGGGCACCCCCGACCAGAGGAGTTTCGCTTTCCGGAATGTAACCGGCGGGAATGTGTTCGCATTCAAAGCGAATACGACTTTGGATCTCGGTGTTCTTGTTTTCAGTGACTATCCTGGAACTGCGGTGTCCCTGGTCGATCCCATATCCGGGAATGACAATGTTACGGAATCCCTCAGGCCCGAGTCAAGTTTCTCTCCGGGGGCGGGAGAGTGGATAGAAACCAAAAAGTTTGTGAACTCTACCTGCTCCGGTCACTCCCCCGGAGCAACGGTTACAGGGAATGTAAAGATAGCCCAAGGCTTCGGTATCGTAACGTACACACCTGTTGGAACGACTGGAACGGCAGGCGGTGTCGCAAACGTGAATACGGCCATTCTCACCGAATATTCCGCAAGTGGCTTGGAGACAATTTATTTGACCATGCAGTCAGATGGTTCACTTGCAGGAACTTTCAGCAAAGCGGGATATGGCGGAGGGTGTTCCGAAGACGGGACGATCACAGCGGTCCTCGGAACCTCCCCCCAGCCGGCCACTACCTTGACCGGTCTTTCCATCAGCGGCCCGCCGTCGATGCCCGAGTACGGTACCGCCACGTACACGGCGACGGCGAGGTGGAGCGACAATTCAACATCTACGGTTACGCCAACCTGGAGCGTAAATCCCCAAGTGGCAGGGATCAACACAGGCGGGGTGCTTTATTGTCAGGGGGGAGTCGCCAGCGACCAGACGGTGACAATTACAGCAACCTATTCCGCCGGAGGGATCACCGAGACGGCCACAATGGGTGTAACCATCACCCACGTACCATCGATTCCGTTCACCGCCCAGGAGCTGTCAGGGAAGGTATTCTTCGAGGAGGAGACTGATTTCCTCTATATCTTGAATGCCGATTCCACTCTTAATCTTTACGCCGAGTTTGGAACCCCCCCCTTTGATCCGAGCTATTACGTAACCGGGGCCTGGAGCAATGATCCAGATGGTTTGGATCTGGATTTCAGATTTGCCGACTATGGAGGGTCTATTGTTCAACGCATTGCCGATTTTCCCACGGGAATGGAGGTAGTGGTCTTCGAAAAAGTATGGGAGTTTACACATAACTTTACCTGGGAAAAGACCATGTCGGTCGACCCTGCAAAACTACCAGGGTCCTATAGGGGTAGTGATGGCTACACCTGGGTATTCAACAACGACGGGACGGGGACCTGTACCGGCTTCGGGGGGATCAACTTTACCTGGTCGGTGGATTCCGCCGGGGTATTGAGGATGCCCGGCAGCACAGGGTACACGGCCGTGTTTTATGCGCGTGCAAGCAGCCAGAGCACCGCCACGTCCTACACGAACCTCAAGGTGGGCTTTGCCGAACACAATACCTCGACAGGTAATTTCTACAAATATTACGGAGGTTACGAACTGACACGCCAATGATGGGTCAGGCGTCCCGGGAACCAGGCGTCTTTCCGTAAACCGAGGGGGCTGACGTTTCCGGCTCCCCTGTGTCCTGCCGGTCAGCGACGATTTACGGCGGGGCGTCCGCCACGCGAATGGGAGAGCCATGGATAGCTACGTCGTTCGCATCTATCGCCGCGCCGGAAGAATGCCCCGCATCCTGGTCGGAACCGTGGAGGCGGCGGGCAGCGGGAGGAAGATGGCCTTCTCGAATATCGAGGAGCTGTGGGAAATCCTCCGGCGCCGGAAGAGCCGGGATCTTTGCGCCCCGCCGGCTCCGCGCCGCCGTTTACGGAAGGAGGTGGTGAGCGCGACGGCCACGCCAGACATGGAGGCATCCGCGGAGGGAGTGCGTCAAATCAAACCCGACTCCGAACCTTGAAGGGAGGCGTCCGATGAAAAGACTTCTCGCGATTGCGGTGGTCGTGCTCCTGTCCTCCGCCATGTTCTTCGTATTCGTATGCGAAGGGGCAGGCCTTTTTGGCGGGAAATTCGGGTCGAGTATCGGCGCAGCGGCAGGTCCTGTTGAAAAACCCTCGAAGGGGATGTGGACCGGGACAATCTACCTCTTGGGTCCCTGCACAGACCCGGCGTTTCCGCCTGAAGCTCAAGCCGTTCAGGCTATAAACATCGGGAAAGGGGTCTTCACACATACGGGTAAGAGCAACTTTCTCTCATCGTATTGCAGTTATTTCACCACGGAAACCTCAGCGGAGGCTTCAGGGTGGGCGATTCTAACCGGTGAAAATGGAGATGCGATACACCTCTCGATTGAAATAACCCTCGACCTGAGCGTTACCCCCCCCCGATGGACGGAAATAGAAACTGTCGTAGGCGGGACGGGAATGTTCGAGGGTGCGATCGGCGAAAGCTTCTCGGAAGGAACTTGGACGTCAGGAACCAACCCCTTCCCCTACAATCTCAACGGCTCGGCGGACGAAATACCGCCGAAATTGTTCCAGGCACCGCAGGGCTGGGTAGGCACGACTGAAGGGTGGATCAAGTACTAGGCTCACGCTCTCCCCACTGGACGGGAGACGCTGGGCGGATTTTCCTCCAGGGCCCGGGCCAAGGGCATGATCCATGAAGCCGATGTTTCAAACCGGTTAATCGTAACGGGAGGGCGGGCAACCCGCCCTCCCTGGCTGTGGAGAACGAGGGCTGCCTGATTGCGGCTCAAGCGGCCGCGGGTTCGAGTCCCCCCGTCGGAACCATCACTATCCTCAAATCGGTCCGACAGGCATTAACACATCCCGGATCGATCCGGGGGGAGCAGGTCATGCGGATGGGATTGAAGAGGAGATTGATGGCAACCGGTGGGAAGGATTAAACTATATCAACATGCGTCTATCCGAAGGCACGGCAGCGGTATGGCATGTACTTCAGGTGGACAAAGAATTAAACGGGGGGCGGAATGAGAGCCGTTCAATACCTCATCGGCAAGGTAGCGATAGTTACGGGTGGTGCCTCCGGCATCGGGGCCGCGATTGTGCGCGAACTCGTGGGAGGTGGCGCTCAAGTCGTGATCGCCGATGTGAATCTCGCAAAGGCGCGCTCACTGGCCAAAGAAATCGGTGAGAGAACATTGGCTTGCGAGGTCAATGTCGCCGATCCGTCTTCGGTTAGCACCATGGTCGATATCACGCTTCAGGCTTTTGGAAAGCTTCACCTGGCGGTCAACAACGCCGGTATCGGTGGTTCGGGCGCATTGATGGCGGATGTCGCGATCGAAGACTGGCGACGCGTGATCGACGTGGATCTGAACGGGGTGTTTTACTGCATGAAGTACGAGATTCCGGCCATGCTTTCTGCCGGTGGTGGAGCGATCGTCAACATGTCATCGATCTTCGGTTCGGTGGGATACCCGCGGACGGCAGCCTACGTCGCCGCAAAGCATGCGTTGGTCGGACTGACACGCGTTGCGGCGTTGGATTACGCGCAGCAAGGGATTCGAGTCAACGCGATAGGTCCGGGGGTCATCACGACACCACTCGTTCAATCGACGCTCGAAAACGAGTCAGCTCGCCAGGCGCTCATCGATTCGCACCCGGTGGGTCGCTTCGGTAGACCCGAAGAGGTTGCGGCGCTGGCATCTTTCCTGCTTTCGGACGAAGCCTCGTTCATCACCGGAAGCTATACCATTGTCGATGGTGGCTATACGGCGCGTTGATGGGAAATCCCGAAATCCTCAACGGTGAGGTATCAACCGGTTTTCGCGAACGCTAAGCCTCGACGAGGGCGGTTTTGTAGCCACGAAGGAGGTGGATGACGGCCGGGGGTCGTGGGGACCCCCTGCAATTTGAGAAGTATCAGGTGAACCGGTCATCCGAAAAACCATCCGTACGGGCATCCGCTCCTCCCTGAATCTTACCTGAAGACGAAAGTTGCGGTTCATACGCCGGGCTACGGAGGATATATGCGATACGTCGACGGCTATGTGTTGCCGGTGCCGAGGAAAAACCTGGGAGCCTACCGCAGCATCGCCCGGAAGGCGGGAAAAATCTGGCGCGAGCACGGCGCCCTCGAGTTCCGGGAGTGCGCCGGCGACGACCTCGATGTGAAGGGGATGGTACCGTTCCCGCGAACGATCAAGCTCAAGCGGGGCGAGACGGTGGTGTTCTCGTGGATCGTGTTCAAGTCGCGAGCGCATCGCGATCGCGTCAACGCAAAGGTGATGAGGGACCCGCGCCTGTCCGGGATGGACCCGAAGTCGATGCCCTTCGACTGCAAGCGCATGGTCTACGGCGGATTCAAGGTGCTTGTGGCCGTTTAGTACATCATCATAGGAGGAACTGGACCATTACTGGGGAAAGTTGTCCGAAGGCGGAGACGAAAGGGCGCAGCAATGTGGCTGGCTGAAAGACAAGTACGGTCTCTCTTGGCAGATCGTTCCCACGGTGTTGGGCGAGCTGTTGAATGACCCCGACCCTGATAAATCCCGAAGGGTAATGGCGGCGTTGCTCGGCATGAAGAAGATTGACATGGAAAAACTGAAGGAGGCGTCCGGCAGACAGCGCGCGGCATGACATCAAACAGCGAGCGGCAACCTCAAAGCGGGTAGGAGATGATCCCTGCCGTCATCCCTCCCGGCCGCCGTTTCGATGAAGGCTCCCGTGGTCGTCGTCCCAAGAAGGGGCGCCACCGTGGTGGCCAGGGCGTCCGCGAGCATCGGTTTCTCGATATCGGGCAGGTTCCCTTCTCGTCGAGCAAGCCCGCCCGCGCGGACAGGCCGATCAGCGTCCCCACCGTGTCCACGAAGGCCATGACGAAAATCGTCAGAATGATCGGAAAGAACCCAAGGCTAAGGGTCGCCGACAGGTCGAGCTTCAGCAGAAGGGGGCGCACATCGGGGGGAACGCCGATCCATCGTACTGGAGCGGGAGTGACGTTGAAAAGGAACGATAGAAAAGTAGTGCCCAACACACCGGTGACAATCGCCATTTTCGGGGTGAAAAGGTGGGTAAATATTCCTTTCATTATCAGTATCTTGGGAGGAATCCCGTATCATGCAAGATATCGAAAATGAACTTTCTTGAAATTCATGCCGATAAGATATACGGAGATTGTTCGAACTGATCTTTCCGGGGGGTAAAAGAAAAAGCTTTTCAGAAGAAGGAAAAGCCATGGAAAAAAAATTGACCATCACGGTTGAGATAGACGGCGACCGGAAAGAAATCGTCGTACGGGACAGTGCCGGGAACAGCCGTCACCTGAAAAGCGTTCTTGTGACGGGCGGCGGTGTCGAGGAAGGCTCCCTTTACCTGTTCGGCTGGGGATCCTGCGCCGATCTCGGATGGGCCTTGGCCGAAGGCTTTCGATACTCCGGCTCGTCGCCTCGATCAACGGATGCATTCTACCAGCGGGTATTCGCACACCTGGCACGGTGGATCGCCAAATTTCATGGCTGGGCGATCGAACATCCAGTGGACCCGCGACTGCTTCTCGAGAGATGGGAGGCGGAGGATGCGGCGATCTCGGCAGAAGAGGCCTACCGGAACAGCACGAATTAGGATCTTTCGAACTCCCTTTCCACCCTGCAACCCCTTCACCACGGTGACCTGCCCCCCCGCGATCGGTCCACACCAACTATTCCCGTTCTGGGCTTGTGTCTTGGTTCCAAACATTTAAGATGAGAAAAAATGGGAACCCTTCAGCGGGAGGCGGTGACGAACGAATAAAATAATCACTTGACCGATTTGGCATCTTGCCGAGCCGGGTCCACCTACTCGGAGGTGCGCTCATGGCGATCATTCTGCCCGACCTTTCCGCTGTCATTTCCGGCATCATCATTTTGGGCGCAAATGGAGGCGAACAACTCTTCCTGCCGAAAATATATGCCGTTCTCTACCAGTTCTTGACCCGGTTTGTAGCGAATCCCTCCTATTCCTGGCATGCATCCATAGGAATCTCCAAGAAACGGGGTTTGGGTCGGTTTTTTCCCGAGTTCCCTTTTCCCGATTAATTGCCAGGAAAGATTCATTTGGGGCAAGTTTGGGGCGTTTTTCCTGGGGGTATACTTATAAAAGGACAGCCGAATGGACTGCTGGAACTTGCTGGGGGGAAGGGATATTCCTTTTCCGGGCGACGGAAGGAAGGAGGATCCGGGATGAAAGTCACCTTCTCGGTCATAAAGGCGGATGTCGGCTCGATCGGCGGCCATACCAAGCCGTCGGAGGCAATGGTCGCGGCGGTGGCCGACAGACTCCGCGCCGTGTGCGCCGGCCCCTCCAGGCTCCTGATCGATGCGTTCGTCACGCACACCGGAGACGACATCGCGCTCATCATGAGCCACACGCACGGTGTGGGTGCGAGGGCCGTCCACGAGCTTGCCTGGATCTGCTTTCTCGCCGCCGCCGAGATCGCGAAGTCGGAGGGGCTGTACGGCGCGGGACAGGATCTCCTTGTTGATGCGCCGTCCGGCAACATCCGCGGTGCCGGGCCCGGCGTCGCAGAGATCGAATTCGCGCGCGATCCCGGGAGCAAGGAACGACCGGCGGAAGCGATCCTGGTGTTCGCTGGAGACAAATGCAGCCCGGGCGCGTTCAACTACCCCCTCTATTCGGTGTTCTGCGACCCGATGCACAACGGCGGACTGCTGCTCAATCCGAAGCTGCACAAGGGGTTTACGCTCACGATCATCGACATGGACCACAGGGATCGGGACCGCCTGATCCGCCTCGACATTCCGGAGCGGGTGTGGGATGCGGCCGCGCTGCTTCAGAACCCGGACCGTTTTGCGATCGAGGCGGTTCATTCCCGCCACAAGCCGGACGAGCAGATCGTCGCCGTGAGCGCGACGCGTCTCCACAACATCGCGGGCAAGTACACCGGGAAGGACGACCCCGTCGCCGTCGTACGCACCCAGGGGATCTTCCCGGCGCCGGAGGAGGCGGTCGAGCCGTACCTGCTCGGACATTTCGTGGCGGGCGACTGCCGCGGTTCGCACGTGATGCCGATCATGCCGGTGGCCGCCGCGACGGCGGTCACGGGACCTTATTGCCTCCCGATCGTCTCGTGCCTGGCGTTCTCGATGGACGATGGCGGCGCATTCGGCCGCCGGTACGTCGACATGTTCGCCGGCCCGGCCTGGGACCGAACCCGCCTGAAGGTGCAGGAGAAGGCCGACGAGTGGCGGCGCCAAGGGTTCATCGGGCCGACGATGGCCGCCCAAGCCGAACTCGCTTACACTGGTATCGTCGATACGCTGGAAGCGTTGGATAGGGAGTTTTTCCTCCGGTAGGAGGAGGCTTTCAGTGCAAACAACCGGCATTTTCGGGATCTGGAAGGAGTTTCGTAAACAGGAAGTGCCAGTTTGTGACAGGAAGCGGCAGCAGAACGCAAACCTGGCGCTGGTCGATCTGCTGCGCGAATGGGCCCGGCGCAAGGAAGCCACTCCAGCACAAATTGCACTTGTTTGGTCGCTGGCCCAGAAGCCGTGGAATGTGCCAATCCCGGGAACCACGAACCCTCGACATTTGGATGAGAACCTTGAGCAATTGCGGTCAAATTTACTCCATAGGAGCTCCGCGAGCTCAATGCTGCTGCCTCAAAAATCGTTGTGCAAGGGGCTCGTTCGCCTCAATTCTCGTTGGAATTAACCCGGCGCGAAGCGCCGCTCAGAAACCAGCGTGGTTAGTCCTTTCACTTTGGGGGCATGCTTCAGGAACAGGTCAGCGACGAGCAATACCAAGGCTGATTCAGCGCCGAAACGAACCAAATAGGAGGATGAATCCATGTTCAACGCCAAAGCTTACTCCGCTGCCAGCGCGACATCGCCGCTTGCTCCCACCACGATCCCGCGGCGCGATCAAACCGTACATGACGTACAGATCGAAATCCTATTCTGCGGCATCTGCCACTCCGACCTCCACCAGGTCCGTAACGAGTGGAGCGGCATCATGCCCACCGTCTACCCGATCGTACCAGGCCACGAAATCGTCGGCCGTGTCACCAAGGTCGGCTCAGCGGTCACGAAGTACAAACGTGGCGACCTCGCCGCGGTAGGCTGCATGGTCGACTCGGACGGCACCTGCCCCCAGTGCCAGGCCGGGCTTGAGCAGTTCTGCCCGAACATGGCCCTCACCTTCAACTCCCCGGACAAGCACCTCGGAGGCGTCACCTATGGCGGCTACTCCGATAGCGTGGTCGTCGACGAACGCTTTATCCTGCGCGTCCCCTCCAACCTCAATCTTGCCGGAGCCGCGCCTCTGCTCTGCGCCGGGATCACGACCTACTCGCCCATGCGCCGCTGGGGCGTCACCAAGGGCAAGAATGTCGGCGTGGTCGGTCTCGGCGGACTGGGCCACATGGGCGTGAAGTTTGCTCATGCGCTCGGAGCTTACGTCGTTGTCTTCACCACTTCACCCAACAAGAAGGAAGACGCGTTCCGCTTGGGTGCCGACGAGGTCGTCGTCTCCCGCAACGCCGATGAGATGAAGAAGCACGCCGGCAGCTTCGACTTCATCCTCGACACCATTTCCGCCGATCACGACATCAACGCCTACATCAACCTGCTCGGCCGCGACGGCAATCTCACCATCGTCGGCGCGCCGGAGAAGCATCTCGCCGTCTCTGCCTTCGGCCTGCTTATGGGCCGCCGCAATCTGTCCGGCTCGCTCATCGGCGGTATTCCCGAGACCCAGGAGATGCTCGACTTTTGCGGCGCACATAACATCACCGCCGATGTCGAAGTCATCCCCATCCAGAAGGTCAACGAAGCATACGAAAGACTGCTCAAGTCCGATGTGAAGTACCGCTTCTCCATCGATATTTCTTCTCTCAGATCCGAGTAAGCGAAAGGGGGGGGGGGAGCAGCATGCGAGTTGGCATTCTGGGTTCGGGTTTGATGGGCGGCAAGCTCGGGACGCTGTTCGCGCGCGCAGGGCACGAGGTGGTGTTCAGTTACGCGCGCCGTCACGAGAAGCTGAAAGCGCTCGTGCGGGATGCAAGGGGAAACGCACGAGCTGGTACACCGCGTGAGGCTGCTCAGGAGGCGGACGCTCTCCTGCTGGCTGTGCATTGGTCCCGAATGGACGACGTGCTGAGTCAGACAGGCTACCTGTCGGGCAAGGTGACCGTAAGCTGTTCACTCCCGATGAACGCTCACTACACCGAACTCGTCGTCGCCCACACCTCCTCTGGCGCGGAGGTGCTTGCAAATAAGGTCCCAAAGGCCCGGCGCAAGGCCACCAGACCCAGCCTCGTGTACTGCGGGGACAATGCGAGCAGCAAAGGGATCGCCTCTGAGCTGATCCGCGACGCGGGATTCGATCCTGTGGACGCTGGACCCTTACGGATCGCTCGTTACACCGAGCCGTTCGAGCTGCTCGTCGCCCAGTTCGCGTACGGGGGAAAAGGGGGCCCAGAACTGGCGTACCGGTTCGAGCGGCTTGGGGAATAGGATTGACCTGCCCCCGGTTAATGCCATGAGGATGAGTGAATTCCATCGGGAGCCGTACGGACCGCAAACCCCGCGCAAACAACTCGCTTTTTGAGGCAAATATTGGGGTCTTGCCGGAACGCTGTTGACGCGGGATTTCCTATACAGTATAGTAACTTTCCTCACAGACGCGCCCTTAGCTCAGCTGGATAGAGCACTTGACTACGAATCAAGTGGCCAGAGGTTCGAATCCTCTAGGGCGCGCCATTTTCCCTATATTAAACGTATAATTGGGTAGTGCCATTTTGGCGCTCTCTCTCCGACTACTTTCCGGTTGCGCGGGGGTTGCGGATTTCATGCAAACCGAAGTGTCCACGCCCGTGACGCGCGAGGCGCTTTACGAACTCGTCTGGTCCGAGCCGATGATCAAAGTGGCGCCGCGGTACGGCGTCTCGTCGAGCTACCTGGCCCGGATATGTGCCTTGCTTAACGTCCCAAGACCTCAGCCCGGATACTGGAACAAACTGGCCGTTGGTAAGGCTCCCCAGAAACCAGACCTGCCGGATCCCCGACCGGGTGATGAGCTGGTTTGGTCACGAGACCGGGATCAGCTCCAGATAAAGCGTCCCTTGCCACGCCCTCCCGCTAAAAGGCAACGAAAGAAGCACGAGGTTGTTGAGCCTCGTCCAGATCAACATCCGCTGATCAAGGGCGCGAAGGCACTCTTCGAGTCCGGACGCTTGTCACATAACTCCATCTATCTGAAACCTGCCAAGAAGTTGTTGGTTGACCTGACTGTTTCGAAAGCGGGACTCGACAAGGCGCTGTCTTTTGCCAATCAACTGTATTTATCATTTGAATCCTGTGGGCATCGGGTCGTCATCGCGCCGCAAGGCGAGCACCTTAAGCGGGTGGAAGTGGACGAACGCGAGGTGCAGGACAGGAGACAAAGATACAGCGACCTGTGGTCGCCCTTGCGCTGTACCGTCGTGTACATCGGGACAGTGGCGTTCGGTTTGTCGATCATCGAGATGTCGGAGGAGGTGGAGGTTCGCTACGTCAATGGCGAGTACGTTCGGGAATCGGAATATGTGGCACCCATGCGCAGACGCTTTGCGCCGGATCACACCTGGACAACCACGCGTGAATTTCCGACCGGCCGGCTTTGCTTGCAGGCGTATTCCCCGTACTATCGGGCAAAGTGGGTGCATCATTGGCGAGAGACAAAGGATTGCGCCCTGACCGGACGTATTCCGGCGATAGTGAAAGAGTTGGAGCGGGCTGTTGTTGACGTAGCTCGCCTCATCGAAGAAGGACAGCGTCAGGCGGAACTGGAGCACCAACGATGGGAAGCGCAACAGGCGATATGGGAACGGGAACGAGCTGAACGGCGAGTTGCAGAGGCTCTCAAGGACAGTAAGGAGGAACTACACCACATCATCGATCTGTGGGCCGAATCAAAGCGCCTTGAGCAGTTCTTCGCCGATGCGGAAAGGCGAGTGGCGGACCTGGATGCCGACGAACGATTGAGAATGTTGGACAGACTGAAGAGCGCCCGCGAGTTGATAGGGAGTGTCGACGCTCTCGAACGTTTTCGGTCCTGGAAATCTCCGGAGGAACGTTAGGACACAGCGGTTCGAATTCTTTCATATGGTGCGCCACTTATGCTTTCATTAATCGAATAGTTGCAGGGGCGGTTTTCCGCCTTCCGAGATCGGGTTCTCGTCTGTTGCACAGGGGTTGCGGATTTTTCCTGAATCTCCTTAGAGTCGGACGGAGGGTCGTCATTCTTCACTCGTTCGTGAAGAAAACGGACAAAACGCCGCAACGAGAGCTCGACATCGCCCGGGTTCGGCAAAAAGAGGTATGCAAGCCATGAAGAGACAAGCACCGACCAGGACGCACCGCCAAATGGTCACAGCGTGGAAAAAGGATCCAGAATTCAAGGTGGCGTACGACGAGCTTGATACGGAGTTCGCCCTGCTGCGCCAGTTGCTCGCGGCGCGAAGAAAGGCGGGTCTGACGCAGGCTGGCGTGGCGGCGAAGATGGGAACCAAGCCCCCTGCCGTCACCCGGTTGGAGACGGCCCTCTCTGCCAACATGCATTCCCCCACGCTGGCCACGTTGAAGAAGTACGCCCGGGCCGTGGGATGCAAACTGGAAGTGCACCTCGTTCCGTCCAAGGTCAGGTGACGGAAGGCTGCAACCAGACCTCTTATTCTGAAATCGCCCTAAGGATGGATGTTTCCGGGTGGGTTTCCGTACCCATATCCCACCCCGGGTCGTCGAGGGCGTTGACCGCCTTCCGGTTTGCGCCGGGGATCAGGTGTCCGTAGGTATCCACAGTGATCTGGATGGAGTGGTGCCCGAGCTGCTCCTTGACGTAGACCAGTGATTCTCCGTTCGCGATGAGCCAGGAGGCGAAGGTGTGGCGCATGTCGTGGAACCTGATCCGGCGCAGCTTCGCGTGCTTCAAGGCGAGGAAGAACGCCTCCCGAACCCGGTTTGGCTCCAGGGGCGCTCCCGCCCTTGAAGGGAAGACCCAGTCGGACATCGGACGTCCCTTTTTCAGCGCTGACTTGGTCAACGCGAGGCGGTGCTCGGTGAGGGCCTGGGCCAACTGGTCGGACAGATCCACGCGCCGGCTCTTCCCGCTCTTCGGGGTCGTGACGATCCGGTTCCAGGAGGCGCGGCGTATCTCGATGAACTTCCCGTTCCAGTCGATATCTCCCCACTGAAGCCCAAGGATCTCCCCCTGCCGCATCCCTGTCCGGAGCGCCGTCAGGAAGATGGGGTAGAACTTCGGCGTGTGCTCCTTTGCCGTCTCGAGGAATAGCCGTCCCTCCGCGGGGGCCAGGAATCCGAACTTTCCGCGCCGGTCATCGATCTTGACGTATCGCCCTGGCCGGGCTGCGGGATTGGCGGCGATGATTCCGTCTTCGATCGCCTGGTTGAAGATGGCCGACATTGTGCGGGCGATATAGTGGACTGAGCGCCCGGCCAGCCCGGTATCCGCCTTCTTGTAGCAGAGTGCCTTGATCTCGTTCCTTGTGATTTCAGCCAAGGTTTTGTTCTTGAAGGTGGGAAGGATGTGTTTGTCCAGCAGGATCCGGTACGCTTGCTGCGTCGACACCTTAAGGTTGGTCCGGACATGTCCCTCCATCCATCCGGCGGCATACTCCCGAAAGAGGATCTTCCGCGGCTCGTCGCTCGATGGAAGGTTGAGCACGTTGGCCGCGATCGCCGTCTCCATCTTGACCGCGGCTTCCATCGCGGATTTTTTCGAGCCGATCTTCTTCGCCTTGCGCTGGCCCTTGTGGTCGATGAGGAGCCACCACGCGCCCGGCTTATATTCGCGAACTTTGACGCCCATAGCTATCCGGTTATGGTCTCCTTCGCTGACATCCTGCAATTAGAGGCCATTCTCGACATCCTCCCGTGGCCCATCAAGGCGCTTCTGCTGACCTGACTTACCTCTGTTCCTCCGGAAGTCCAAGCGAATTGAGACATTTTTTTCACTGGAAAGAACATCCGAGCCAGCGATGCGTTGTTACATTCATTTCCCAGGACACTTCCGCATTTTGGTGTTCTCGCTGCTAGGTAAAATTGCCATATAATCTATTAAATCCAAATAGTTGCACTCCGCATGGCGTCGACCCAAAGTGAAGTGAAATCGATAAAAAGTTTTTGTGGCTAGAAAGCCACCGCGGTCGCGGGGAACCCGCGGTAAAAAGGCCCCGGAAGTACCTATGAACTTAGGGTTTTTCGGCTATCGCCTGCTGGATCATGCCCGCCATGACTGGGCCCGCCGCCTTGTCGATCGTTTCCTTGGCTGTATCGATCAAGTGGATGCGTTGGAGTTCAGGTGTCTGCTTGCGTAGGATGAACAGAGGCACAAGTGATGTAAGCCTGCCGCTCCCCTGCCGCTGATAGATGATCTCGTTGCCAAACTTTGATTTGAGTTTGATCGTGTTCGGGATGTTCTTCGGACTTCTCGTAACAGCCAACCTCGACCCGCGCTGCCAGATCCTTGGCATCGCCAACGACGATGCCTTGCGTGGCGTGATGATTGTCTTCGTTTCCTGCTCGATCATCCACGGCGCAGTCGTCGACACCACAGCAGTCAGGTCGCTCTTGGTCGCCGCCTTGCGATTGATACCGTACTTGGTGCCCTTTGTAAGCCAACTGCCACGTATGGTCAGCATCGATCGAGCATTTCCGATCATCGCGTCCTGCGCCTGGTCTGCAATTCCGGTCAGCGCACGTGCGACATAGTTCGGAATCCGATTGACACCGAGATCCCGCAGGTTTCTTACCAGTTCGTCGACGCCTTTGACCTGGATCTGAATGTCCACGTTCGCTCCAAAGAAAAAGGCCGGATCTCCTTGGTAGGAAACCCGGCCATCGTGGGAGAGCGTATCCCGACAGTTCAACCAGTGTAATTCGAGATTACTACTTCGACGGGGGGATCAGGAAGGGGCCAAGATGGCTCAGGCCCATAATACAAGGGGTTCCGTTAAGCCAAATATAGGAATTACACGCGCGGAATGCCAGTTTGTAACAGCCACCTGTTATGCTCATTTATGTTATTCCAGCGAAAGCATTTATATTCCATATTTTCTTATCTCCCTCTTCACTTATTATTGAGTTATACGATGTAATTCTATTTATAAGATTTGCCCTATCATTATATTCTTTTGACTTTTTCCAACTTAATAGCAATTCATCGTCAGAAAATATTACTTCCCTAAAGGTACTTAAAATAGTTCTATGTCTATGTTCATTTAGTTTGTACTTCGGTATGTAGTCTTTTGCTATCCATTTTTCAGGATCAGATTTTATCATAATATTTATCTCTAACAACATTTTTGGCGATAACGTGACCATAATATTTCCATTCTTGCTCATTATAGGAGAGTCGTTCAAAGGGAGTGTGAATTTATCAGTTACATATAATATCCATTGACCCTCAATAATAGGAACTACCAAAGAATACAGAATGTCTGTATTGCTCCACACCTCTTTTACCCACAGAAAGTGTTCAAATCTGTGTACGCCAACTTTTTGTAACATTTCTACCATTGCATTGATTATGGAATGGTTTCTCATTTTGTGTATAACTATAAATGTTGCTATAAAAGTTTTTTCTTCTTTTGTATTAATTTTTCCATTGGCAATTACGTTTAAGAGAGTTTTGTATGCATCAGTATTTTCCACTCCCGTAAATATGTTTTCAAAATCAAGAATCAAGGTATCCGGATGATCCCTGTAATATTTTGTTAGTTCATTGTATTTATTTGGAAAATATCGCCTGCAATAATCTTCGGCTTGCTCCTTAGTAATCTCTGATTTGCCTAAGTTATTTTCAAAAAAAACATTATTAACCTTTGTTCTAACAACCTTGTTACTTCTTATATTTAGTGAATACACATACTGATCCCTGCAATTTTTGGTAGTTTTCCGGTCATTTATAAAGCCATTATAATACTGATGGTTCCATAAAGCTGTCCAAAAGCATGGATTGTAATGTGTGCGCTTTGTTAAGTTCATCGATGTCAGTTAAACTCTCCAGTTAAACTTAGGGCGATCATGCCTTTAGGCAGCTGAGCCGTCAGCTTTAGCCGGTAGTTGGGCGGCATTTCTATATTCAATAAAAAGGCAATCTATTAAGTGTGTCATCACGATATTTTGAGGCAATTTCAAGAAACCTTTCTATTGATCCGCCAAATAGACCCGCTTTAATAGGAGGCCAATTGGATTTATCTCTTTTCGCTTCGTCAACTAATAAGTCATAACTGCTTTTACCGAATCCCCTTCTGTGTTTCCACCCAAATCTGCCTGGAGGCCCCCAAATTGTTCCAGTAGAAACTGAAGATAGATCAGCAAATGTTAAGGCTAATAATATCTCAAAATTATCATAATAAGTGTCATAACTTTTGCCTATGTAAAGTATATCATCAATTTTAGATTGTATAGCTTTATACATATACTCGCTTCTTGGAACAAAATGCTTTTCGTGTCCTGGAATACCATTAAATGATCTATATCGTTCAATATCAATAATGTTGTCCAGGGTATGTATTATAGCTTCCTTATTGTCGCTACCTGTCGGTTGGGTAACCAACTGCGTCATAAACAAAGTCTTTATGCTCATATAGTTCCCAGAAGCTATAGATGAAATTCCGCCACAATACATCAAAAGTAAAATAGGATACCATCTCATCTCAATCAAAATTGAATTTCCAGCACGCGGCTCATTCTGTTCGGCAAGACGGGCGATTATTCGCTCCAACATAGATTGATATTCGTTTCCTCCCCAATGGGAAACAAGAACTGTCAAAGAAATAATTTTATCAAGGTCTCCCTCGTAACGCCGTAATCTTTCCGAAAACACTTCAGGCGTATATGGCTCAACATTTAATGGATATAATTCTTCCCTCGTATTATAAAGATAGCTTCTAATTTCTCTTTTTATTAAGTCATCCAAGCGAATTTTATATTTCGGATCTGATAGATATTCCTTTATTATATCTTCTATAGGCAAATCGCCTATTTCGTTATGTTGCGGTTGTATATTTGGAGGCATTGTTATTAATATATCTTGGTCAACATTGTTGTCACTTTTAATATCATTAGAAGTAGGGGCAATAAATATTAAATCACCATCTCCATCTAAAAACCCATAATGAGGCGTTTGCTTTGAATTGATATCTTTAGCTACTCTGTCATAAACATAGGCCATCACAGAATTTGCTGTAATTGTGCCATCTGAAGTCGCTGCCGCGCCCTCCAATCCATCAAGGAGATGGCCTGTAAATATGGAATGTCCAACCCTTGGACCACCACAATCTGCAACAACTTCATCAGCCTTTCCCGCAGTTAAGACTTGCCTCGAATAGCGTTGGAGCATATCTTTCAAGAATCGTGAACTTCCTGGAGCGGATGCTCTCATTATTGCTAACCCACCATAGCAAGCATCCATGATAAATAAGACATGTTTTGCACGAACTAAATCTGCATTTCTAGTAAACTCATCCCAACGTATCAATGTTTCGAGCTTATTCGGATCCCCATCTACCGGAACCAAGTATCCCACTTCACCTCTATGCCCAGTTCGTGTATATCCATGTCCCGCATAAAATATTACAACCCGATCATCTTCAGACACATGATTTTCTGTAAGATATAAAAATTCCTTTCGAATTACATCTTGTGTAGCATCTTCATCCAGAAGTAATTTTATATTAGATTTATTAAATTTTAATTTACTTTCAAGCAACTTGCTAAAAACTGTTGCGTCTTGACTTGCGTACCCGAGAGGCGAAGCATTTATATAACGATTAATACCCACCACAAGCGCCCAGCTATTCTTATATGTCGGTAAATAGACATGATCATGGGGCATAAATTAGCTCCAAAAATAAATATTTATGTCCGCCCAACGCTCAGCTTAAGCTGCGGGCACTCAGGATTTACGCCAGGTGAGCCGTCAGCTTCAGCCTGTTGTTAGGTTCCCCAGTTAAAGATCCTTTATGGCCGAGATAAATCTCTCAGTATCAGCTGTTTTCGCGATGCATTGACCTATTGAAAGGAGCTCATAATACATTGCCTTCTTTTCGGCAACCTCAAGATTATTTGGAACTGAATCTAGCGCAATATATTGTCTATGGGCATCAGAAGAAGGATCTCTTCGAAAATCAATATGTGTTCCACCAAGCTTATTGGCAACATATTTAATAAGACATTTTCGACTAATTCTTATTCCTTTGATAACCATACATGTTGATTCCAAGTAATCACTTAAATAGAATTCTTTTTCTAACGCATGTGGATCTTTTTGCGCTCGCTTCTTGATATGTTCCGGTGAGAGTGCGTATCGTCCGGAAGCGAGCGCAAATATCTTCATTCCATGATACGAAGCACCTCCGGCTTGCGCGAGTGTAATTCTTGAACTATCCAAGTCTTCTATATAATAATCCAAGTCTGGAGCTGCAATTTTGGGCTGCCGTTCAAAACCGATGAGTCTCCAGGCCTTACCAAATTGATCCTCTACGAGCAGATTACGTAGAACGTTGCTGCTACGTCGGAGTGATTCGTCACTAATTTCTTGATCCCATTCTTCCCTGAGGTAAACGAGGTCTTGTCGGACGACGCTCACTAAATATATCTGCTCTTTATTCATCATGGTGTTTTCGCCGTCACCTCATATCTGGGTGAACCTAACGCGTATTAGGCTGCTTTTTCGCTTCCTATCGTGACGCTGGGCACATCAACACGTCAATAAAAGAACCGCGATATACGAGGAGGGCGACAACGAGTAGACCTGTGTCCCGGAGGTTGTTGTGATAGCAGGGTGTCGTGGACGGGATCTTCGTATCGCGGTATTTCAGGGGACATCGAACCCCCATAGTCGAACCGCGTTAAAGACCAATGAGCCGACGCTCAGGGAAGTATAACGGAACCTCTCGTTACCATCAAATCATTCTGCGGTTGGAAAACCGTGTGGTATCAGGCGGGAATAATAATTCCGCAGGTCGGGCATTTCTTTATCGTCCGATGCTCCACCCACGCATCCAGCGCCTCCGGTAACACATAGATCGTTCCTCCGCGCCTGTTCGCCGGAAAATCCGGATACCTCTTCAGGTACCGTTTCAGGGTGCTCACGCTCACCCCGAGCGCATTCGCCACCGCCTTCTTGCCGACGAGCCAGTCACTCAACTGAATAACCTCCCGAACGCAGCTCCCTACGGAACCTCCGAATATCAGCCGCCACCTGGCCCTGCTTCTCCGGGGGGATCGCCTCCCAACGCATTCCCGAAAGGTATGCCGCCATATATCCGGATCGGTCGCACCTCTCGACGAGGATCCCGATGTCGACGCAGTACTGAAGACGCTCGTTGGAGAAGTCGCATTTGATCGGAGCCGGGGGCTCCTTGCGATACTTGACGGTCGATGGGGCCTGGACCAGCGTTCGGAGTTCGGCAGCGCGCAGGAAATGTCCCCGGGGTGATCTTGGCATCTACGCCACCCTCATCCTTCGGTACTTCTCGCCTTCTTTCTCTTTCACCCCCCTCTCACACACACGCGCATATACGCGCGCGCAGGGGGATATACGCGCGAGGGGGTGAAAGAGAGAAAGAAGAGAGAGAGAGGTAAAATACCTACCCCCTGCGAGATGGGGTGAAAGAGATAAAGAATTTGGCATCATGATATTCAAGGACATTTTCATTCTTGTTTCCTTTCTTTCACCCCTGTTTTGCTTCACCCCTTTTTCCCTATCCTTCCCTCGGGTTGGCAATTCGACCGGGGGTTGGTTGGAAGAGGCCTTTCGTGGTGGCACGCACTGGCACGCGTTCCACCCCATTGTCATCTCTATTTCTTCTCTCCATCGGTTTCTCCTCGCCCACGCGTACAATGGTTATGCACGCGTGCCATCGCGTGCCAGTTACCGTTCCGGCAACAGCCGGATGCCGAGATAGAACCGTTTCCGAGAATCTGCAGACCTATGCTGCGAGGTCTTAAGCTCCGGTACGACCGCCCGTAGGTCTCGCCCGAACGAGTGGGCTGTTCCTGCGTGGTCCCTCCCGTACTCCTCGCACCACCTCTTCCAGGCGTCGTAGAGCCGTTGGCATTCGACCTCGTTTCCCCCGCCCGTTTCGCACCGCTCGCGGACGAAGGCGGCAATGGGGGAGCCAAGGTCCTCGAGTTCCCGGACCGCCTCGTTCCCCGCGGAAGGTTGGAGGAAGTATCCCCGCTCCCGAAGGCGCTTCCATCCCTCGATCGCCCAGTTGAGGATCTGAGGAAGTTCGCCAAGGAGCCGATCGGTGAGCCCGTGATCCTCCTTGCCGTAGAAACTCTGCGTCATGGGAAGGACAATGAACCGGGAGGCCAATGCACCGCTCGAATCGGCGATCCTCGGAAGTTCGTTTGTCAGGATCAGGAACCGCGTCGGCAGGCGCACCCCCGGGAGGGGAGGGAGATACTTCCGATCGATATCTATTCCATCCTCTCCGGAGATGGAGAGGAGTCGCTCTGCGACGGCGTGCTGGTCGACGCGTCCACCAAGACGCGCGTCAGCGATGATCGCGACCTGCTTGCCGACTAGGGTAGAAAGGCCGAAGTTGGTGCCCAGCCCTGCCAGGGTGGGGGCGCAGACGTTGGCCTGCCCCAGGAGGGCGGTGAGCACCCGCGCAATCGTTCCCTTCCCGGACCGCTTCGGGCCGACTACAAGAAAGATTTTCTGGTGGCGCGTCTCCCCTGTGAGGAGATACCCGAACATCTCCTGCAACGTGTCCCGTGCCTCCAGATCGTCGTCCCAGAGGTCGTCGAGGAACAGATGCCATTCTTTCGGCTGCCCGCTGTCGGGACGGTACTCGTAGGGAAGTGCGTTGTACGTGAAGAATCGGGGAGTGTGGGGGCGAAGTTCTCCGGATGGCAGATGAAGAAGTCCGTTCCGGCAGGAAAGGATTTCATCGGCTGGGAGCCCAGGTCCTTCGCCGATCCAACCGGGAGGTGAGACGGTAGAGGGCAAGTATGCAAGGGCCTGCAAGGCCTCCATGGCATCCCCGACCGTCGTCCGCTTCGGGCAGAAGTCCTCCATCTCTTTTCCATTTAAGCACTTGGCCTTTTCGAGGAAGATATAGAGCCGAGCCCGGATCCCCGCGGTCTCGGCCTCCGGGTAGTGTGTTCCCGTCCATTCGTGAAATACGCCTCGATGATGATGAAGAGTCCGGTCCTCTCCGCAGAGGAAGGTTTCTCTGAGGAAGAACCGCGCGTTCCTCATTGGCTCGAACCGATCCAGAATGAGGGCGTCCGTCGGTGCCTCGGAATATCTCATCGCCATTTCTACGTTCCGCGAACCTTCGAGTGCCTTTCGGAATTGCTCCGGGAAAGCGGCGGGGTTGGACTTGTGCCAGTCGTTCGGGTCCTTGATCCCCCTGGGGGCTTTGACCTCGTAGATCTTGCCTCCATAGCGGATTTCCGCGAGCTGGGCGATTACCCCTTTGGCGAACGCATTTCCGCCCATATCCGGCTCTCGGAAGAAGTAGACGGTTCCGATGTCCGTGAGATATTCGGGCAAGAGCTTCCGGGTAGTGGATGCTCCGGGAAATCCCAGCGCGGGAAATCCGTGGTACCACAGCGTCCAGCAATCGCTCTCCCCCTCGACGAGGACAACGAATCCCTCCTTTTGTCCGTCTGCCAATCGGTCCAATCCATAAGGGACAACCTCACCGTCGCCTTTAAGCCACCGGGAACCGTTCTTTGCGGAAAGCGCCGCGCGTAGACGTTGCCGCGGTGTCGGATAACCGACCATGTCTCGATAACGGATGACAACGCTGCCGCGGGGATGATCTTCAACCCCCAGCGAGCGCAGGAAGTCGACGGGGAGCCTTTTGTCGTACGCCAGATCCTCGACGCTTAAACGCCGGGGAGGGAATGAGTCTTCCTCCGATTCCTCTCGGGGGGGAAAGAGGTCGGACATCTGCAGCCCTTTCGCCGCCACGATATCCTTCGTGTCGCACCCGGCGAAGCACTTAACGAGGGCCCTGCCGTCCGAACCCGTTCCCACTGACAAGGACGCCACACGGTCGTCGTGCGCGGGGCACCGCGCCACGTATCCATTCCCGTTTGGCTTGACGCCCTCAAGGCGGGAGATAAGAAGCTCGACGGGGTTCGTGTCGCTCATTGAGCCGTTCTCCTTTTCCTTCCGGCTTCCAAAACCTCGGAAACCAGGCCGTCGAGGTCCACGGGGATCATTCGCGTGGACCGCGCCTCGACGAAGGCGCGAAGCTCAGCAGGGTCGAAGAGGAGCCGGTCGTACAACTTCCGGTGGGGGATCTCGTGGATATGGGACCTCAGCCACGATACGGAACGTCCACCCAGGAACTCCGCTGCCTGGCGGATGTTGAGATAGCCGGTCATTTAGCTACCTCAATGGGGCGGATCAGCTGCGCGATGCTTTCTTTGGGGATCCTAACCAGATTGTTAATTCGGACGGCGTGGAGCTTGTGATCGCGGATCCAACGACGGATGGTCCGCGAAGAGACGCCCAGGATGGCGGCCGCTTCTTTGACTTTCAGATATTCGAGGGTGTGTCGTCCCATGGGCACAGTTTTCCGCCAATGGAACGTAACGTCAAAAGGGACTGGGGTGTCTGGGTGGAATTCCCTTGTTACGGGGGAAAATCGGAAATTAGCGCTCTTCCCTGGTCCTTTTCCGCCAATTGATGAACCGCTTCTCTATGGCCTGTTCGCTGAAGTTCTGGCCGAGTATGTCTTCGCAAAGCCTCACGGTAATCTTGACGATGGTATCCTGCCCAAGATCGACATCACTCCATTTCTTACCGCAAACGAGAAGTCTCTTCTTCCACTTTTCCCTTGATCGCGGGTCAGGTGTCAAGGTGTCCCAAAGGAGCTTTCCATTGAACTCGACAACGATTGGAAACCACAGGTTTTCGATCCAGGTGTTCCGGTCTATCCACACTTCCTTGATGACCGTGCCAATAGCATCATGAGCGAGCGATTTTTTGAAGTCGGGCCTTGAATACAACAATGCCCCCGCTTCCTCTGCCATAGCCGCGGCTTGCAGAATTTTCTTCCCGAAGCCGGTCGGAGGGTGCTTCTTATGTATCTCTTGCACCGCCTGCCAGATTCCCTGGAAGGGAACGTTTAGGCGGACGATGAGCCTCTCCCGGTCCTCGACGTCGAACCAGATCGGGCGCCGCCTTTTCCCGGCGTGAAACGGGATTATTCGGTCTGCCATTCACTCTCCTTCGCTTCGCTCGTAGGGAATTTCCGGGAAGGGTAGCATAACATCAAGCGTTCTCGTTGCTCCCCGTTCATGCCTTCAGCGCCCATCTCCGAATGGGCTTTATCCCATGTACAGTAACTGAATACTGAACAACATTTTTCCTTAACGTATAATCAGCCCACGATGACGATTCCCCGATCCGAACAGGTCCCCCGTCCCGGAATGTTCGCCACCGTGCGCAACCGCCGCGGCATCGTTTGCGCCGTCGAGCCCTACGACGGCGAAAATGGGCGTTTGCACCTGGTGCATCTGGAATACAAAGACGATCAACATCCGCTCGAAGAGCAGCTTCTGTGGGAGCTTGAGCCGAGGAAGGATCTTCTCGAGCCGACTGCGCTCCCGAATGTGGCTCGCGCCGATCCGATGCCTCCGGAGGATTTCGACGCGCTGCTGCGCGGCTCCCGGTGGACGGCGGGGATACCCTATCTGGACCCGGACGGCGACGGTCCGCTGGAACGCCTGCCGATTTCAAGTCCTTTCCATGGGGCAGTGCAGTTGGAGGACTTCCAGCTTGTGCCGCTGTTGAAAGCCCTTCGCATGCCCCGAGTGAACCTGCTTCTTGCGGACGATGTGGGCCTCGGCAAAACGATCGAGGCCGGGCTTATCTTGAGCGAGCTTCTGTTACGCCGCCGCATCCAGCGCGTCCTGATCCTGACACCGGCCGCGTTGCGTTTGCAGTGGCGTGACGAGATGTGGGAGAAATTTGCTCTTGCCTTCGATCTCGTGGACCGTGCCGAGACGGTCGCGTTACGAAAACGCCTGGGGATGGATGCCAATCCGTGGCGTTCCTTCAGCCGCATCATCGCTTCGTACCACTACCTTCGCCAGGAGGATGTGCTCGATCAGTTCCTGGCGGCTTGCCGCACGCCGGAAGGGGCCGCGCATCTCCCCTGGGATCTCCTTATCGTCGACGAATGCCACAACCTCATGCCCTCGGCATTTGGCGACGACAGCGATTTGTGCCGCATGCTCCGCCTGTTGGCCCCCCAGTTCGAACACCGATTGTTCCTGAGCGCCACACCGCACAACGGACACACCCGATGCTTCACCGGCCTGTTGGAAATCCTCGATCCGGTACGCTTCAGCAGGACGGATCAACTGAAGCCGGCCGAAAAAGAACGCATCCAGCACATCGTGCTTCGCCGCTTAAAGCGGGAAATCAATGCCCGATCCAACCCTCCGAAGTTCTGCACGCGGAACCCTCCGAAAGCGCTTGTCCTTGAACTTTCTCCCGCGGAAGTGGGATTGAGCAGAGCCTTTGACGCATTCCGAGCCGCCATCCGGAAACTGATCGCCGGAAGTGAGATTAGTCGCAGGCGTGCAGGAAATTTCGCCGTCGAGATCCTCGGGAAACGGCTCTTGAGTTGCCCGGTCTCGTTTGCCGAGTCCTGGCGTCGTTGCAAGGAGGGGTTCGGGGAAGAACGGACCGCAACCGAGGCGGACGTGGATTCCGCGCGCCGCGATGTGGAGCGGGAAACCAGCGATGATCGAGAAGCCCAGTCGCGGGAAGCTACGGCAGCCGGGGTCATCGGTTCATGGATGAAAGTTGTTGCCGCGCACTTGGAAGAAGAGATTGCGGCCATCGATGCGGCGATCGCCGGCGTGGGTTTGGATATAAGCGGCAACAACGTGATCGAACAGAACCCAGCTGCCGATGCGAGGTTCGACGCGTTCGTGGCCCTCATCGAGAGCCTCTTGCGTGCCGGAGACGCCTGGCGCGATGACGAGCGCCTGGTGGTCTTTACAGAGTACAAGACCACGCTCGACTACCTCGTGCGCCGGCTAAGGGATCGATGCGAAGCGGATCGCATTCTGACCCTGTATGGCGGCATGGACGAGATAGAACGGGGTCTCGTGAAGCAGGCCTTCAACGATCCATCCCATTCGGTGCGGATTCTGCTTGGCACCGATGCTGCCGCCGAAGGGCTCAACCTCCAGCGGACCGCGCGTTATCTTCTGCACTTCGACTGCCCCTGGAATCCGTCGAAACTCGAACAGAGAAACGGCCGCGTGGATCGGCACAGTCAGGCGCGCGATGTCACGGTGCATCACTTCGTGACCGACCAGGATCAGGATCTGTCGTTTTTGGCGCACGTGATCCGTAAAGCCGATGAAATCCGCGAGGATCTGGGGTCGGCGAACGACCTGTTCGACGAGGCAGCGCATCGCCGGCTGGTAGAAGGGGAGAGCGTCGCGACGGTGCAGGCAGACCTGGACCGGCGAGTCGCAAAGGCGCGAGGGCGATCGGCGATCAACGCCGACGATTCGACGGATACCGGGGCCGAAGGAAAAGCTGCTGGCGACCGGCTCACTGCGTTGGCCGCCGAGATGGACCTCGATCCGCAGTCGCTTCGGGACACGCTCGAAGCCGCCATGGCGATCCGCGCCGGGAGGCCGCAGCTTGAGTGCTCGGAGTCCCAAGGCACCTGCAAGGTCCTGAACCCGGGACTGCCGGGGTGGAGCGAGGTCATCGACGACTCGCTCCGCCGAATCGTCAGAGGCGGCCATCGCGGACCCGTCGCCCGTATCGCCTTCAACACCGAGCCATTTCTCGAACGAATTGGCGAGCGTCTCATCTTCTGCCCGCGGCCCGACGTGTTTCTCGTGCACTTATCTCACCCGATGATGCAGCGTGCGCTCGGGGCGCTCACACGCAGGAGATTCCCCGGTACCGGCGACGAAGTGTCCCGCTGGACAGTGCGACTGGGGGCTGTTCCTGTGGGTGCTGAAGCGATGATGTTGCTGAGCGTGGAAGAGCTTGCAGTAAACGATCTGCGCGAGACGTTTCACCATTGGGTTCGTACGCTGGCCTTTCCCGTCCGGGGAGGGGCGCTCGGTCCGCCGCTGTCGCATCGGCCTGCCATGGATCTCCGCCAGGCCCGTCCCGTAAATGGCGCTGGTCTTCGCGAACTTGCCCGCGATCTGATCGACGACCTGTCTCCCGAACTCGGCCGAGTCCTCTGCGGACACGCCGAGCGGCTTACGAATGACCTGCGGTGCCGGCTCGAAGTCACTGGTGCCCAGGCGCGCAAGCAGGAGGAAGAGCGCTATAAGAGCCGCCAGGGAGAGGTCTCGAGCCTGATCGCCGAAAATACCCTGGCCAAGCTCGAGCGGGAGATCGAAAAGTTGAAGATGGAGCGGCAGCAAGGGCTGCTGTTCGATGCGGAGGCGCGGATCGACGCGATCGACCGCTCGATCGAGGAAAAACGGGAAGAGATCGCCCGCCGTACGCGCCACTATGAAGAGGTGCGGGCACAGCTCGAGCGGGAACGCGACCGCATTCTGAAGCGCGTGCTTCCGGGCCGCCATCGCATGACCGGCGTTGCCCAGGTGTTCCCCGTTTCGATAGAGGTCCGATGGCCGGGGGACGCTCCATGACCGCCGCCTTTATGGTCGGTTGGGAACGGTTGCGGCACGGGGGTTTGCTGCTCGATGCGGTGCGCCTACGCCGCATAGCGGAATGCGAACCCGAAACGCTGCCCGCATTCATCGAGAAAGAACTTCGGCGTCTATCCCTCGCTGTCTTCGACCGCAACGAAAAGGACGTCACCGAGTTTGTCGGCTTCGTGCTGGAGAAGGTCTGCGGCTTTACAGCGGCAAACGGCGCCTGGAAACGTGGCACGAACGTCGGTTCCGAGTGGGGCCGCCGTGTGGTCACGGGCGAGACCGTCAAGCCCCGGCATCTTTGGTGCGGTTCCAACCGGGCTGTTTTGCCCGTCTTCATCGATTCCGAATCGCGTTTAGGGATCGGGCGCGGCCGAAAAGCCGCGAGCCAGGCACTGCAATGGCTGCGGTCGGGCAACGAAAAGCTCGCGCTTCTCACGAATGGCCGCCAGTTCCGGCTCCTCTTTGCGGGACTCGATTTCGACGCGTGGTGCGAATGGGATGTCGACCTGTGGTTCGAGGAGGGGAGGCTGTCTTCCCAGGTCGATGTGCTGCGGACCCTTCTTTCCCCGGATCTCTGGACGCCGCCCGCGGCGGAGGCGCAGGCGCCGTTGCTTACGGCGATCCTCGACAGCCGCAAGGGACAGTCGGAACTCTCCGCGGTCCTCGGGGAACGCGTTCGCGAGGCGGTGGAACTTCTCGTGCAGGGACACGGCGAAGCGCTGAAGGAGATAAGCCGCGAGGTCGATCCCGCCGACATCTACCGCGCCGCAGTGCGCGTCGTGATGCGTATGGTGGTCGTGCTCTTTGCCGAATCGCGCGAGCTGCTTCCGCGCGACAACGCCCTGTACTACGGAACCTACGGACTGACAGGACTGCTCGAAGAACTCGAAAAGGTGGCCTCGCGCGGCGGGAACCGCCTGGCCCGATCATTTCAGGCCTGGCCGCGGGTGCTAGCACTCTTCCGGCTGGTCCATCAGGGATCGCATCACCCGGCGCTGCCCGTGCCCGCGTACGGCGGGGAGTTCTTTGCTCCGGGAGACCCGGCGGCCTCCGACGGGCTTTCCCGGGCCCTTGCGGTATTCGAAAAGGCGGCCTTCGACCGGGAGATCCTTTCGGACCGGGAAGTCCACCGTCTGCTCGACCGGATCACCCGCACGCGCATTAAGGTCCGGCAAGGGCGCACCGGGACTTGGGTACCGGCACCGGTGGATTTCTCCGACCTGTCCAGCGAGTACATCGGCATCCTCTACGAGGGACTGCTCGATTTCGAGTTGAAGGTGGCCCCTTCCGGCGACCCGGTGGTGTTCCTGGCTGTCGGAAACCAGCCGGCCCTTCCGCTCTCGCGTCTCGAGGCGATGGACGACAGGGCGCTGGCCCATCTTCTCGAAAAGATGAAGGACACGAGCCGCGGGGACGACGAAGTGGAGGAAATCGAAACGGGGGAAACCGCCGGCGAAGAGGGGACCGCGGCCGAAGAGAACGACGAAGAGTCGCCCGACGACTCCGGGCCCGATGCGGCCGACGTCGAAGAGGTGGAGGCAAGCGACGAGCGTCACACCACCCGGACGCGTGCCGAACTTTGGGCGCGCCGGGCCGTCGAAGTGGGCCGGCTTGCGAGGAAACCGAAAGGGGGAATGACGCCCGAGAAGCGCCTGGTTTACGACGCCGCTGTCGCGCGCAAGGCACGACAACTCGTTGTTCGGGTCATCCTGCCGGGTGAATGGTACCTCGTTCGCTGGGGTGGCACACGCAAAGGCTCGGGCACCTTCTATACGCGCCCGGGCCTGGCCGTGCCCACCGTGCACCGCACGTTGCGTCCTCTTGCCTTTACGCCGCCTCCTGGGTACGGTAATGCGCCGGATCCTGACGCCCCGTCTGCTGCCTGGCTTCCGAAGACTCCCGAACAGATCCTTGCGCTAAAGGTTTGCGACCCGTCCTGTGGATCCGGCACGTTCCCCGTGGCGGCCCTCCGATTCCTCACCGAAGCACTCTTCGCGTCGCTCCACCACCACAAACGTGTGTCGGCAGATGGTGACCGCGCCGTCGTCCGGCTGCTCAAGGGCAACTCGGGAATGGAAGGTGCTCCTGAGGAGAGGTTGGGCCAGGAACTGCTTCCCTGCCGTCCGGACGATCCGCTGTTCGAACCGCGCCTGAAGGCCATCCTGCGACGCTATGTCGTGGAGCGCTGCCTCTACGGGGTCGATCTCGACCTGTTGGCGGTCGAGCTGTGCCGGCTGGCGCTGTGGATCGAAACGATGGACCGCACCCTGCCGTTCTCCTTCCTTGATCACAAGATCAAGTGCGGGAACAGTCTCGTCGGCGCCTGGTTCGACCGGTTCCGGCACTACCCCGCGATGGCCTGGAAGAACCGGGAGGGGGGCGACAAAGGGCACGCCAACGGAGTTCACATCGAGAAGGACGTCCGCGGCAAGGCGATCAAGGCTTTCGTGAAGGACACATTGGTCCCCGATCTGCGCCGCTTCCTCGAGGGCCGGACGCTCTTCTCCGAGGACCAGCAGGAGCGGGCGGGTGCGGTTCATGTCGACTCGCTCTCCGTCCTTGTGCGCCTTCATGACCTGCCCGTTCAAGACAGCGCAGAACGTGCCCGGATCTACCGGGAGGAGCTGGTGGGCACCCCGGCCTACCGGTCGCTGAAAGAGGCGATGGACCTCTGGTGCGCCTGCTGGTTTTGGCCCGTGGACGCTCTCGAGTATGCCCCGCTCCCTTCGATGCTGGCCTTGCCTCCGGAAGAGACCCGCGCTATCGCCCGGCGCATAACGGCGCGAAAACGCTTCTTTCATTGGGAGCTCGAATTCCCCGACGTCTTTCGGGTCGAGGGTTCCGGTTTCGATGCCGTTCTCGGTAACCCACCGTGGGATGTCGCCAAGCCTAACTCGAGTGAGTTTTTCTCGAATATCGATCCGATGTACCGCTCCTACGGAAAACAGGAGGCACTCCAATATCAGTCGGGCTTCTTCAACGACATGAATATTGAGAGCGACTGGATCGATTACTGCGCCGACTTCCGGGCGCAGTCGAATTTCATGGGTTACGCCGCGAGCCCGTACGGTGACCCGGAGGAAAACGACTCGAGCCAGGACCGCTTTACAATCGCGCGGGGCCACGACAACCACACCCTCCATTCTCGATGGCGCGCGGCACGCGAGAAGAGCCGTGGTTTCGCGGATCCTTGCCATCCGTTCCGTCATCAGGGCTCCGCGGACATTAACCTGTACAAGGCGTTTCTCGAACAAGCCCACGCACTCCTCCGCCCCGGCGGACGTATGGGCTTCATAGTGCCTTCGGGCCTTTACTCCGATCACGGGACCGGAGATCTGCGGAGGCTCTTCCTCGACCGCTGCCGTTGGGAGTGGCTATTTAACTTCATCAACTGGGACGGGATCTTTCCTTCGATCTACTACCGCTTCAAATTCAACACAGTCATCATGCAAAAAGGCGACTCGACGAAAGCGATAAACACAGCGTTTGTACGGACTCGCCTCGAAGACTGGGAGCACGCCGAGGCACTGGCGACGCCATACACTCGCGAGCAGGTCGAGCGGTTCAGCCCTCGCTCGAAGGCGATCCTCGAAATCCAGTCGCCGCGCGACCTGGAGATCCTGGAAAAGATCTACTCGATCTCCGTCCTCCTTGGTGATGACGGTCACGATGGATGGGGGATCCGGTACGCCACAGAGTTCCACATGACCAACGACTCCAAACTGTTCCCGCCGCGCTCGAAGTGGGAAGAGCAGGGGTATCGTCCCGACGAATATAGCCGCTGGCTCAAAGGCGACTGGCGCCCGATGGGCGAGTTATGGGCAGAGCTCGGCATCGACACCGCTCGGGTGGTTCCTCTCGACCTCGCAGCCCAAGGCAATCTCGCCGCCCGGGCTTCAGAGGTTCAGTCTACCCAGTGGCGACTCCGATGCGCCCAGCCTCCTTACGACGGTCTTCCCATCCCGCGCGCGGACATCCCGGTCGGCGTCATCCTGTCGCGTGATGGCGATGCGTGGGTCCGCGAGGACCGCATCGAGGATGTGGCACTACCGCTCTACGAAGGCCGGATGATCGGCCAGTTCGACTTCAGCCAGAAAGGCTGGGTTAGCGGTAAAGGACGAACTGCAAAGTGGAGGGAAATACCGTGGGACCTGAAGTCTATTGAGCCGCAGTTTCTCATGGCGCAGTCAGTGTACTTCTCTGAATCTATAGAAGCCCGCGACTTTAAAGTAGGGATAATGGACGTTACATCAAGCACTAACGCGCGGACGGCAATATCTACGACGCTACATGAAGTTCCGTGCGGTCACAAGACTCCGACTCTTACGCCAAGTCCGTGGTCAGTAAGTCGCGTGCTCGCATTGGCCACGCTTTTCAATACTATTCCCTTTGATTTTGCGATTAGAACTCGTCTCGGCGGGATGTCTCTCGTTTGGGCAGCCTTGGCGGAAACCCCCATGCTCCCCTCTGCAGCCGCAACTGAATACATGCTGTCTGTACAGGGTGCATTGCTTAATCTGGGCAGCGTATTGTTTGCCAAGACATGGATTCAGTTACCATGGATATCGCTAAATGCTTGTTGGCGAAGGTTGTGGACAATTTCGCCATGTGCGCGGACAGCCACTAGAGCCAGCGTCGACGCAGTTGTAGTGAAGCTTTTCAGCCTATCTCATGAGGATATCCGGCACATTCTTCGAGATTGTGACCACGGTCGGAATGCGGGGCAAACATTTTCACCCAATGGTTTTTGGCGCGTCGACAAGGACAAGGATCCGGAGTTGCGGCATACAGTGCTCACGCTTGTCGCCTTCGATGATCTGGAAAAGAGGATCCGCGACTGCGGCGGCGACCGCGAGAAGGGAATCGAGGCATTCCTCAACCAGAATGGTGGCGAGGGATGGATGCTGCCCGGGACGTTGCGCCTGGCCGACTATGGACTCGGCCACGACGAGCGGGCAAAGCATCACCAGCCCGTCGCCAGCCGGCTGGGTCCCCGTTTCTATGATTGGCAGCTCGCCCAGACTGCCGGGGAGTCCTGGCGCGAGTGCCGACTTCATGCCCGAAACCTTCTTGGCGAGGCCGGGTACCTCCAACTGCTCGCGGACCTGGAGGCAGGGCAAAGGGGGGAAACCGCGGCTCCATCCCATCCGGCCGGGCTGCAAAACTCCGCGAATAAACAAGGAAATCTTTTTTGATATTGTTTTCCGCGGCGAGTCTATTTATATTTATGACATAACTCTTAATAACGCATGCCGCTTTCAAGCTGAGTTTAACAAGGCGGCCCATGAAGCGTGGCCTGACAGGAAGGTACGAGGTACAGACGGTCGGGGGAGAAACCGTCCGTGCGTTTGTCCCTCTGCCGCTTCCGCCTGATCCCACACTGGTCCTTCAGGGGCAACTTCAGTCCCTGCTTGAAAAAGCGTCTCTTGCCCTTGGCCGCTTGGACAGCGTCTCGATGCTCCTTCCCGACACCCACCTCTTTCTCTATACGTACGTCCGCAAGGAGGCGGTGCTTTCTTCGCAAATCGAAGGGACCCAGTCCTCGCTTTCCGACCTGCTGCTCTTCGAGTTGGAGCAGGCGCCTGGCGTGCCCTTCGACGACGTGGTGGAGGTGTCGAATTACGTATCCGCGCTGGAATATGGCCTTGCCCGTCTCAAGGGTGGCTTTCCGTTAAGTTCGCGCCTGATTCGCGAGATCCACGGTGTTCTCCTTTCCCGCGGCAGGGGAAGTGAGAAGGAACCGGGAGAGTTCCGGCGCAGCCAGAACTGGATCGGCGGCAATCGTCCCGGGAACGCAACATTTGTTCCTCCGCCCCACATGGAGGTCGCCGGGGCGATTTCCGACCTCGAGCGTTTCCTTCACGACGAAAAGGACGGCCTGCCCGTGCTCGTCAAGGCGGCTCTGTCCCATGTGCAGTTCGAAACGATTCACCCGTTCCTGGACGGCAACGGCCGCGTCGGGCGCCTGCTGATTACGTTTCAACTCTGTCATGCAGGCGTTCTGCACGAGCCCCTTCTCTATTTGAGCCTGTTCTTCAAGCAGAACCGTGCGGAATATTACCGTCTTCTGGGAGAGGTCCGAAAGGACGGTGATTGGGAGGCCTGGATCGCATTCTTCCTTGAAGGCGTCGCGCAAACCGCGGAAGGTGCTGTTGCCACGGCCCGCCGGCTTGCGGCGATGTTCGAGGAAGATCGGGCTCGCATCCAGGCCCATGGCCGTAAAGCCGGGTCCGCCCTGCGGGTTCACGAAGCGCTCAAGTCCCGTCCTTTGGTCACCTTGCAGGATGTGGGGCAACGCGCAGCCCTCTCATTCCCGGCCTCCGCCGCGGGAATGGCGCTGCTCTCCGAACTTGATATCATCCGGGAGCTCACCGGGAAGAAGCGAAACCGCGTCTTCGCCTACTCCCGGTACCTGTCAATTCTCAACGAAGGGACGGAAGTGCTTTGACCGGTACGAGGTGCGAATGGCGCTGAACCCGATCGTCTTCACCGAGAAGATCGTCCGCAGCTTCCTGCGGTACCAGTTGACGGCCTATCCCTTCGCTGATCCCCGCCTGCATTCCCAGATGCGGCGGCTCCTGTCGCTGGATGAGACGCGCCGTTCTCCGCTCTTGAAGGGGCCGTACGTCAGCCTGTCGCGTCCGTTCCGTCAGGGAGCGTCCGTCCATGCACTTGTGGACGAAGGGATATTCCATCCGCACATGCGCCAACGCATCCCGAGCGGAATCACGCATGTGTACGGGCACCAGGAAGAGGCCATCCGTGCGATTCACGCGGGGCGGACGACGCTAGTTTCCACCGGCACCGGATCCGGAAAGACGGAGTGTTTCCTCTACCCCATCGTCAGCAAATCCCTGAAGCTTCGCGATGAAGGGGCTCCGGCCGGCATCAGCGCCATCATCGTCTACCCGATGAACGCACTTGCAGAAGACCAGCTTGGACGCTTGAGGTCATTGCTGGCCGGAACCGGTATCCCGTTCGGGATGTATGTGGGCAAGACGCCGGAACGTGAGAACGAGGTCGCCGGGATCCGGTTGCCGGCCGGCGCGTCTCGTGCGGACTACGAAGCGCGACTGGCCGAGGTCCGCCGGGAGAAGCGCAGCGAGACCGTCTACCCGCCCGAAGAGGTCTGCTCTCGAGAGATGATGCGCAAGCCAGGCCACCAACCCCGAATCCTGCTTACCAACGTGAAACAGCTCGAGCTGCTTCTGACCCGCCAGCGAGACGTCGAGCTGTTTTCCGGCGCCCGCCTAGACTTCCTCGTTTTCGATGAAGCGCACACCTTCACCGGAGCGCATGGGGCCGAGACGGCGTGCCTCATCCGTCGCCTGCGTGCGTTCTGCGGCCGTGACGCCCGGGACACCGTCTGCGTCGCCACCTCCGCGACGATCGTCGATCGCGGCAATCCGGACGCGGCCCGTGACTTCGCTTCACGGTTTTTCGGCGTATCGAAGGAATCCATTGCGGCGGTGGGCGAGGCCTACGAAGGCGAAGTGTGGTCGGAGAGTCGGATCATCCCATTGGCTCCCGGAAAGGATCCCGGACCTCTTCTTGACGACTGCGTCCGTGCAATCGAGGATTCATCCGGCGACGGGAAGGACATCCGGACGGTCTATCGCAATCTTTCCGGCACGGATCTCTCCGCCGGCCATTGGCCCGAAGCTCTCCATACGGCGCTGTCGAAAAACGAGATCGTCTACCGGTTGAGTGAAGTCCTTGGGCGTCCGTGCACGTTGCACGACCTCCCGGCAGAGCTTGAGAAGGCGGCGGGTCGCCCGGTAACGGAGGCTGAGATTCTTTGCTGGCTTACACTTGGCGCCGCGGCGAGGCGCGAGGGGCGCCCGCTTCTGCGTCCCGTCGTTCACGGCTTCGTGCGGGGCATCAGCGGCGCGGTGGTCAGTTTCCCCGAGAACGAGGACGGGCCCCGTCTGTGGTTGGCCGCCGAGGATGAAGTCGAGGCCGGGGGCAAGGAGGATCCCCATGCGCATTTTCCGCTGACGACCTGCACAACCTGCGGACAGCATTATTTCGTGACGTTTCTGAAAGACTTCGAGTTTACGGGGAAAGTGCCGGGAGGGGGAGAGGCCTCTGGCAAGAGCTCTTTCTGGGAGCCGCTGGAGGAGTCTCGAGGCGGATGCCGACTGGTTCTCCTCGATCGCATTGTCGGCGGAAGCGAAGACGAAGAGATGGAGGAGCACGATCGCATCGCCGCACTTCACTTCTGTCGCCGGTGCGGGGCTGCGCATCCAGAGGCGGCAACTCGTTGTCTTCACTGCGGTGTTGCCGGCAATACCTTTGTCCTTTATGCCGTGCGGCAGAAGAAGGACAACCCCGGAGTTCTGGCAAGTTGCTTGTCCTGCGGCGCCGCCGGACGGCGGATCGGGAGCAACTACCGGGAGCCCGCCCGCCCTGTTCGTGCGACCAACGTCGCCGACGTGCACGTCCTCGCGCAAGACATGGTGCATCACTCGGAACGGCCGCGGTTACTGGTGTTCTGCGACAACCGCCAGGATGCCGCTTTTCAGGCGGGCTGGATGAAGGATCATGCCCGCCGCTTCCGGTTGCGTGCGCTTATGGCCGACGGCATGAAGGGGACCCCCGTTTCCGTGGGGGACCTGGCGATGCACATCGACGACATCCTCGAAAAAGACGTCTCGCTTTCGCGGGCGCTTGTTCCGGAGGTCTGGCAGGTCGTCCGGAAGGAAGGAGGGGGCGGGCGCCATGAACAGGAACGCCGGAAGTTCCTCCGGATCCAGGTGCTGCGAGAGGTAACGCTTTCGTCACGGCAAGCGATCGGCCTAGAACCTTGGGGTCGGATGAAGATCGACTATGAACGGCTCGACGGCTCCCTTCCATGGATTCAGGAAAACGCACACCGGCTCGGCATGCCCCCCGAGGATTTGAGGGACGGCGTTGCCAGCCTTCTTGACTATCTGCGGCGCAAGAGGGTGCTGCACGATCCCGAGCGGGAGATCTTCACGAAGTATTGGATGGACGGCGATCTTGAGGTGCAGCAGGGCTACCTCCCCCAGGTCGGGGGTCCCGTCGGTACCAAACTGCGCCGCGGCGATCAGGAAAAGGCCGAGCTCGTCACCCAGTGGCTCAGCGAGCGAGGCGACACGACCGTCCGCCAAATGGCGAAGAAGTGGGGAGTCGCTCCGGAAGACATTGATGCATTTCTCGATGGATTGTTCAGGTTCCTGGTCGAACGGCGGCTGCTCGTGCCCGTGACGCTGAAAGGATCGAAGGGGAATCCGCTCCCCATCGTGAGTGGCGTGTACCAGGTCGATGCCGACTGCCTGCGGCTTACGCCGAACCACGGTGTTTGGCGATGCAGGAGCTGCCGTCGGCGAACCACCCGGCGCACACCGGCGCGGCTCTGTCCGGCGTGGCGATGCAATGGGGAACTCGAATTCGTAAGGGAGGATCCGGACAACTACGATCTGCAGGTGCTGGACCAGGGCTACTCGATGCTGCGACCCGAGGAACATACCGCCATGGTCCCCCACGACGAACGGGAGCGGCTGGAGAATCTGTTCAAGGGGGAGTCGGACGCGGTCAACGCTTTTGTCTGTACGCCGACCCTTGAACTGGGTGTTGACATCGGCCAGCTCGACGCTGTTCTCATGCGCAATGTTCCCCCGCTCCCCGCCAACTACTGGCAGCGTGCCGGGCGGGCAGGACGTCGCCACCGGATGGCGGTGGATATGACCTACTGCCGGCCCGTGTCGCACGACCGGTCCTACTTCGCCGAGCCGCTGAAGCTCCTCGCGGGCCGGGTCGACCCGCCGGCGTTCAACCTGAGAAACGACCTCATGGTCGCCAAGCATACGCATGCGACGATCATCACGAGGTTGCACCAGTACACCCGTGATCCTGCCCGGACGGAAACGGAGCGGCGGGAGATCGAGGATACGCTCCGGACCTGTCTGCCGGACCAGGTTTCGGGCTATTTATTCGAGGATGGCCGGTTAAGGGAAAGACCCTTCGATCTTTCCCCCCTTCGTTCGCTGATCGCCCGGAATGCCGACGACCTTGCTGCATATGTGGAAAGGGCATTCCGCCAGGGATGGCCCCGCGAGGATGCGGATGTGACGCATCCGGAAGCGTTGAAAGGTCACGTGGCCGGCATGGTGGAGGGGCTTGAAGAGGTCATAGGGCGCCTCAGGCGACGGCTGCGCTGGGCCATGGAGCAGATAAGACGTCTCAACGGTGTGCGCGAGAGGCAGGGCGATCTGGACCCGGAGGACGAGGCGCTGTTTCGCCGCTGCGACGGGCTCGTGAAGCGTCTCAAAGGAACCGCCAAGCGCCGTCGACGCGAGGCCGAAGGATACGATGACATCAACACCTACGGCGTGCTCGCCGCGGAAGGATTCCTGCCCGGCTACGGGCTCGAGGTGGGCTCGGTGCTGGGGACCGCCGAGATACCTTTTTGGCGCTTGGGCGCGATGGAATTCGCTTTGCCCAGGCCGCCAAGCGTCGCCTTGAGGGAGTACGTTCCGGGCAACCTGATCTACGCCAACGGGAATCGCTTCGTGGCCCGCCGCTTCCATCGGGACATCGACGAACAGCGCGTGGAAATGCCCGTGTTCGAGATCTCGATGGAGCGCCAGGCCATCAAGGAGACGGATCTGGCGGCTCCCTCGCCTACCCTGGACGGCACCACGCTGCAAACCATCGCGGTCTGCGATGTGGACCTGGTTCACCAGTCGCATATTTCCGATGAAGAAGAATTGCGATTCCAGTTGGGGGTCGCGGTCTACGGGCTCGAGCGTGACCAGCACAATGGCGGCCGGGCATATCGGTGGGGAGAGCAGAGCCTGCATCACCGACGCGGTGTGCGGCTGCGACTCGTCAACATTGGTGCATCAAGAGCGATTGACCGCTTTGACCGGTACGGTTACCCCGTTTGCACAGTTTGCGGACATAGCGTTTCGCCCCTGTCCTCAGACAGGCAGCGGGCTCAATTCGAGCAGGCGCACCAGGAACGTTGTGGACGACCGGTCACCCCCATCGGCTTCTACGCCGACGTGGTTGCCGACGTGCTTTCGTTGCCCGCCTGCCCGGATCACAAGACGGCGTACAGCGTACTCGAAGGCCTCCGCTTCGCGGCCACACGGGTGCTCGACATGCACATGGAGGACCTCCAGATCCTGGTAATAGGGCACGTCGACCGCGACGAGGTCGATGCGTTGTTGTGGGATCCGATGCCGGGCGGGTCCGGGCTTCTTGACCAGATCTGCGAACGTTTCGAAGAAATTACTGCCGTCGCTCGCGATGTCGTTGAGCAGTGTCCTTCGGTTTGCGACGCCTCGTGTATCGACTGTCTGCAAACGTTCCGAAACGGGTACTACCACAAGTATCTCGACCGAAAGGCGGCGCTTGACCGCATTATGGCCTGGGGAGCGCGCTTGACGGTTTCCCACGAGATCCCGGCCAGGCAACCCTCGCCCCAACCTGCCGAAGGAACCCATCCGGTCAACGAGGCGGAGCGACGCCTGCGCCATCTACTGCTTGCTGCCGGATTCGAGGAAGGAACTCGTGGCCGGCAGATCCGGCTCGACCGTTCCATCGGAACGACCACTCCGGACGTCATCTATCACGCTCCTCATCACTCCGAAGACGAAGGCGTGTGCATATACCTCGACGGCCTGAGCGGACATATCCATGGGAACCCGGCCACCGCTGAACAGGATCAACGCATCCGCACGTGGCTGCGCAACAACGGCTACGAGGTGATCGAGATTGCGGCGAGCGACCTGCACGACGTTTCGGCCATGACGCGCCATTTCCGCAAGCTCGCCGGCTACCTCGCCGCGGGTGGCCTTCGGGATTCATTGCGGGCGGATACGTCCTGGTTCCAGACGGCGAATGACGCACAAGTTTCAGGAAGCAGTTTCTCGTTGAGGGTCGTTAGCGCACGCCCTGACGAGCGCTACGTTTCTTGCGTACCGATTTACCAGCTAAAGGCGGCTGCCGGAGCGTTCAGCGATCCGCAAAATGTGACCGATGACGGGTGTGAGTGGGTGCAAATCGATTCCCACCATCGATTGCGCCCGGGTCTGTTCGTCGCAAAGGTTGTCGGCAAATCGATGGAGCCCACCATACCGGACGGCTCATACTGTCTCTTCGCGAGGCCTGTCATGGGAACGCGCCAGGGGAAAACGGTCCTGGTGAAATTGCGGGACGGGTTCGATCCGGAGACCGGAGAGCGCTTCACGGTTAAGCGTTACGAGAGTGAAAAGGCGACATCCGAGGATGGAACCTGGCGTCACTTCAAGATTTACCTCAAACCGAGAAACCGCGATTTTCAGCCCATAGTGTTGACCTGCGAGGATGAGGGCACAGTCGATGTCATTGCAGAGTTGGTGGAGGTTCTTTGAATCGCTGATGCATGCCCCGACCTTTCAACGGTACATCGGCATCGACTATTCCGGCGCGAAGACGCCGACATCGAGTCTTAGGGGCTTGCGCATGTACATGGCGGATCGAGATTCGCCACCTGTGGAAGTGCTTCCACCGCCGGGCCCGCGAAGGTATTGGACACGACGCGGAGTTGCTGAATGGTTGGTCGACAGGCTATCCGAAGATCGTCCGACGTTGGTCGGGGTCGACCACGGCTTCTCGTTCCCGCTGCGGTATTTCGAGAAACATCGCCTACCTCCCAATTGGCAGGTCTTCTTGGAAGATTTCCAGCTCCATTGGCCGACGGACGAGGATCATACCTACGTCGATTTCGTGCGCCGCGGTACCTGCGGCAACGGAGCAGCCCGGTCCGGAAGCCCTCGCTGGCGGCGGTTGACGGAAGAACGGACTAGGACGGCAAAATCGATATTCCATTTCGACGTGCAGGGTACGGTGGCGAAGTCCACGCATTCGGGTCTGCCGTGGCTGCTTTATATCCGCCGCCACCTCGCAGGGCGTGTCCATTTCTGGCCATTCGATGGATGGGACATCCCTCACGGGACCTCAGTTGTGTCGGAGGTTTACCCGGCGCTTTGGAGCCGGAGCATTCCGCGCGAAGACCGCGACGCCCACCAGCACGATGCGTATGTGGCCGCAGCGTGGATGCGCCGCGCCGACCTCGACGGTAGCCTCGCGGTGTTCCTCGCCCCTGAACTGACCCCGAGTGAACGCCAGGTGGCGCGTGTCGAGGGGTGGATTCTGGGGATCAAGTGAGAAGGGAGAGGCGGTTCGATGGCCACGATTCCTTCTTTTGATGAGCAGACTCTTCAGGCGATCTGCGATGTACTCGGAGATACCGCGTCGGGGCTTACAGGGGGAGAGATAGGTCGTCTCTTACGGGATTGTAGAATCGAAGATCCTTCCCCGTTGATGACGAAGCGTCATCGAATCTTCGCCGCGCTTTCCACCTGCCAGGAACAGGATAGGTGCGGGAATAACGTGGCCGTATTCATAATGGCATCCATGAACCCGGTTAGGTATGTTCGGGGGCAGGAACAATTCATCGCCCGGAAGGATAAGCTCAACGAGGTTCTGGCCTTTGCCAGCCTGAGCATTGGAGACGATGGCAGATTTCGAAAGGTCCAGGTTGCCCGGACAATATCAGAGGCAAAAGAGCGAGCTGGCAGATTGCTTGCGGAACTGCATCGGCGCAATGTTCATGCGGATGTCCTCAAATTCTGCAAAGCGGAGCTTCTGCAAGATAACTACTTTCACGCCGTATTTGAAGCGGCGAAAAGCATTGCGGACAAGATTCGGGAAATGACGGGATTTACAAGTGATGGCACTGATCTGGTTGGCGCCGCATTAGGCGGGATCGGGAAAGGTCAGTTGCCTCGGTTGGCTTTCAACAGCCTGCGGACTGAAACGGAACGAAGCGAACACACGGGATTGATGAATCTTATCAAGGGGCTTTTTGGCGCATTCCGCAATACTACCGCTCACTCGCCGAGAATAAAGTGGCCAATTGACGAACGTGATGCTGTCGACATGTTGACACTTGCCTCACTGGTACATCGCCGACTTGATCGGGCAGTGAGGACAGGAATTCCGTGATGTTTTCATACTGGAGACAATGAATATGAAGGGAGGGGGGCGTGCCGGGACGCAGACACGTCATGGACTCAGCGGGTAGCACGTACGAGGATTTTGTCAGCTTCCTCTTAGGACGGATTTCGTCCTTGGTACGCGTTCCTCGGGAGAAGGACTTCGGTATCGATTTCTACTGTCAGCCTCGTGTCTCTGCTGGGCCGAGAACCGAAACGGTTGCCGAACTCGGCTCCATTCAGGTCAAGGGTGGAGACGCAGAACTCACATATGGAGGCATGAATCAGCGTGGGGAGTGGAGAGAGTATGAATTCGCCTGGCTCCGCTCGTTAGTCACACCACTCTATCTGGCGCGGGTGAATGCGAATTGCAGTGAAGTCGATCTTTATTCGATCTGGCCGCTATGGTTGATATTTTGGCGACAGTCCGCGAATCCTTTTAGAGTTGTCTTCGTGACTCAACCGGCGGAAAGGGACTCCCATCCATGGCAAGATCCACAATCTTCACCTCATCCTGAGGGCGCGGGCAAAGGCGACGGAGCGGTATGGTCAGTTGACTTGGGGCCGCCCTTTCTCCGTCTCACTAATGAAAAACTGAATGATGCTGAGTTCGGGCTGCAGGCAGTCGCAATTTTGCGTACCAGGATACTCTACGACCGGCTTACATTGATGCGCTTCCATCAATTTATTCCATGGTTGACTGGTATTACAAATTGGAAGACGGACTGTATCGATTCCATCGAGATGAGAACTTGGCAATTCTGGGGTACCCAGCCAGGTGAGAACATTTCCCGCCTGTGCCTGACGGCTGCTCCGATATTAGTCAGCCTTGGCACTCATCTCCAATGGCAGAACGATAAGGCAGCTTACGAACTAATACCGGTTTTGGAGTGGCTCGAACTCAAGGGCCACCTGGACCCGATGGGGAAAGGGTTACTTGACGGTCTTCGCGAGACAAAGGCGAAAGACATCGGCCCGGGTGACGAGATTGCCGGTATTTCCAAAGATGGATAAGAGGTGCTCAATTTGGTTGCGCCCGAGTTGCGGCAGTTGCGAAAATCACGGCGCAATCCGGGCATGTTCTGGATATGTAACTATTCGAAATGTTTGGCTATTAAAGTGTAAAGACCCACTTAGTCGTCATCGCTCTCTCCCCCTTCTTCGTCATCGTCCTCTCTTTCAACTGCCCCCCGTTCCTCAATCCATTCTTTCGTAATCCAAGTGCGTTTGTAATCCACAGTATGGTGGTGTCGCTTCTCGAAGCTATCGAGTGCAGCCCTGTATTGGCCAAGAATGATTACGGCGTCGCTGTTTTGAGGTAATTGCTCCTCCGACAGGACGTCCAGATAGTTGCGACTCTCCTCATGAGCAAGGATTTCTTTGATGTCAGTCAGGAGTCGGTTCATAATGCGGATTTTCATTGCGCTCACGATGCCGTCCTGTTTCTTCTTGGCGAACTCTCGCATTTCCGAGAGCGCTGAATCCAGCATCGGTGACAGGTATTGGAACTTGGCAATTTGTGCATCGGTGGGCGCTAACTCTTTTTCGTACATATGCACCTCACTTGGGCAATAGACGGCTGAAATCGAGAAAGACCTTCTTCAGCACGTCGCTTGAATCCCGACCTGAGTCCATTATGGACAACATCAGTTCGAGATCGCGATCGTTCATGCATAGGACCGACACACCTTTTGAGGAGTGAAGGTCAACAATATTCCGCTGAACAGCTGACGGAGTCGGATTCCTTGTAACCAAGATGCCGAGGCGGCCGAACTCGGCGTCGAGGTACCGGAAGAGCTGATTTACGTGCTCAGTATCAAGGGCCGTCACGTTCTTTAACTCGAATACTGGTTGGCGCGCGTCGTAGCGCTCTCGAAGGTCTCGCCAGAAAGTTGTTTTTCCGTCGTTATAGAAGATGAGGTCTCGGATATGCGCGCCGGACGCCGTCCTCACACGAGTCTGTGCAAACTCTAGGGTTGGGTACAGAAGGGAGGTCAACAGATCGGACGCGAGATCCTCGAAGCGCCGGTCGACTCCGTCGGAGCGACCGGCGGGCAAGTCCCTCAGCTCGCGGAACTTCGTCCTAAGTGTTCCTGCCGTCAATGGTTGAAACAAAGGATCTGGATGGCAGTTGGAACCCGTCCGCTCCTTATCGTTGATATATCGTTCGACTTCAACGTAGTTCCTGGAATTGAATTCGAGTACCGCCTGTTTGGCGACTTGCGCCCGCGCTCTATTCGGTGGGAGGACCCGCGCGGCATAACCGGACCGGTAGTAATCAGGGTAATTGATCCACGGGAGACGCCGGAGAAGATTGAGGGGTGCAAGCAGGATTGGAGAATTGTTCGCGGGGTTGTACGGGAGAGCGGCTTCGGGGGCAGGAACCCATATTTGGCGGCCGACGTCGTAGATGCATCCAAGTCGGGCAGGCCGAGTTGGTATGCCGTGTGTTGCTGCTTGCTGGGCCGAGTAATGGATGAAGAAGTCTTTTAATACCGAGGCTGAAGTGTCACTAACACGATCCTCAGCGATCCCGGACACCACGAGTTGGAGTTCCTCCATATGTCGGATCTGTCCGTTGAGAAGTTGCGGCACATCTCGATGAACTCTGAGGATCTCGGCAATGAGCTTCGGCCCTATATTTGAGCCGCGCTTGGAGCCACCCGCATACCCCAACCCAAGGGCAAATTGTTCTTCACATCCCCCAAGGAGTTGAGCGGCACCCGTAACGTCCCCACTACGCACCTTGTTTGCCACCAAACGAAAGAAGCCGATGAGTCGCTCGTGAAGTTCGCGGTATTCAGGCACTTCGGACGCCCAGAGGAGAAACGGGTCGATGTAGAGAGGAATGTCTTCTTGGAGGCGAGGAATAGCGAAATCTACGACGTCCTGTGTAAGAGAGCTTCCGAAGACATCAGTAAGGCGGGGATTCACCACTCTGTTCTGCATGTCCGCACACTAACACCTAATAGACTCTGTGGAACAGCCAGTTCTGCCCTGTATGGTTCAGAAACTTCTGATGCGGGAAACGACCACAGCCCCAATGCAAAACAAATCGATGCGATACAATTCTATCACCTGGCATGCGATGAACGTCCACAAGGAATCCCTCGAGGTGGGAGCCGGGGCGATTCAGGAAGTCGGCGACGCGGTGGCGACCTCAATCTGGTTGCGCCCGGGTTGCGGCGGTTGCGGAAATCATGGCGCCTTCAGTTATAGAAATAAATGAGAATAAAGATTATTTGGGTTGGTATCTACGATTATTCAAAATTTATTGTTTAATATGTCAACCAAACAGGGCAATCCCTGAAGACTAATATTTTACCCCTCCACCGCGTTGCATGTAGGAGAAAAACCCATGACTCGATTCCTTCATACGAGCGACTGGCAGTTGGGGATGACCCGTCATTTCCTCTCGGAGGGTGCGCAGGAACGGTATAGCCAAGCGCGCTTCGATGCCATTCGGACCATGGGGCGGGTTGCCAAAGATCAGAATTGCCAGTTCATGCTGGTATGCGGGGATGCCTTCGAATCCAATCTGGTGGACCGGAAGACAGTAGCCCGGGCAATGGAAGCGCTCAAGGAAGTTTCGGTTCCGGTGTTCATCCTGCCTGGGAACCATGATTCCTTGAACGCGGCTTCGGTGTATCATTCGAGCACCTTCATAGAGCGGAAGCCCTCGCAGGTGCAGGTCATTGAAACCGCAGCCCCCATTAAAATTGCCAAGGATGTGGAATTGGTGGGTGCGCCGTGGATGTCAAAGCGCCCGGTCGATAATCCCATCAAGGAAGCGATCAACGCCCTTGTTCCTGCGAACAAGATTACTCGCATCTGCATGGGGCACGGGGCAGTCGATACGCTTACGCCAGATAAGGAATCTGCCGGGATCATTTCGGTTGTCGAGCTCGAACGAGCCATCGGCGAAGGGAAGATTCACTTCGTGGCGCTTGGCGACCGGCATTCTCTGACCAAGGTCGGCGGTGGTGACCGCATCTGGTATTCCGGGACGCCCGAGGCCACGGATTTTCGGGAGACGCAATCTGGGTATGCCCACATCGTAGAGATTGGCGACGGTAGCGTGACCACCAAGAGCATCCAGATCGGTCATTGGCAGTTCATCGAGCGCGACCGGGTTGATCTCAATACTGCCGACGATGTGGAAACGTTACGGAAGTCATTAGATGAAATCGAGAACAAGGAGCGCACGGTTGTTCGGTTAAACCTCATTGGCTCGCTTTCACTGGCCTTGAACGGAGCGCTCCAGAAACACCTTCTCGCCGCGAAGGACGTGTTCGGTGCCTTCGATGTTCGGGACGGCGCACTTCTCGTGTTGCCGGACGATACGGATTTTACCAACCTTGGATTCTCGGGCTTTGCCGACGGAACCGTGCAGCGTCTCCGAAGCAAAATCGCGGAAGGTGGAGATGAAGCCACCGTGGCCCGCGAAGCCTTGATGCTTATGCTTCGGCTGGCAAGGGGGACGGCATGAAATTCATTCGTCTTCGAGTCGCCAATTATCGGGGCATGGCTGCCGCCGAAGTGAAGTTCGGACCAACCGGAATTACACTCATGCAGGGGCCGAATGAAGCCGGGAAAACCAGCCTGGGCGAGGCTATAGGGTTACTCTTTGAGTACTTGGATTCAAGCAAGCACCGGAATATTGAAGCCATCAAGCCGGTCCATCGGGACGAAGGACCTGAGATCGAGTTGCAGGCAGAGAGCGGGCCTTACGCATTCACTTACCTAAAGCGGTTCCTCAAGAGACCGGAAACCAAACTCACTATCACCAAACCCAAACCAGAGAACCACACGGGACGCGAAGCACACGAACGCGCCGAGGCCATCCTCCGCGGAACCCTCGACATTGATCTCTGGAAGGCATTGATGATTCAGCAGGGCGAGGGCATCCACCAGCCTGTCCTGACGAAACAGACATCGCTCTCGGTCGCGCTCGATAAGGCGGCTGGTGGGCATCCCGCTGATCCTCGGGAAGAAGGCCTGTTCGACAAGGTACGCGAGGAATACCTTCGATACTGCACCGAACGCGGAGCGGAGAGAAAGGAACTCGCAGAGTCCCGCAAGGCACAGACAGACGCCGAAGCAGAAGTTGCCCATATCGAGCAGGCAATACGCGACTTGGACCAGGACATCGATCGCGCGGCCGCTCTTCAGCGAGAATTGGGACAACTGAAAAAACAGGAAGACGAGCTGACGAGCGCAGTGACTGAGCACGCAGCTTCACTTGAGGAACTAGGTACTCTGGAAAATGCTCTTTCGGCGTCTCGCCTGAAGTTGGAATCGGCACAGAAATCCGAGCAGGTCGCCCGCCGAGACAAGGACGCACGCCAAGGACTCATGGATGCGGTCGGCAAAGCTGCAATAGCGCATAGGGACATTGAGGAATCCGGCGTCATGTCGCTCTCGGCATCGAATCAGGCGGAGGCCAAGCTCAAGGAAGCGCAGAAGGCTTTCGTTGAGAGCGACAGGAGGAGAAAGGCGGCGGATACTCTTGCCGCTCTCCAGCGCGCCGATTTCGACTACTTCAACAACGAACTGCATCTTGATCAACTCCGGGAACGCAAGGAACGCATTGATCAAGCCAGGCAGAATGCAGCCCAAGCGGAGGAGGTGCTGGCCCGAAACAAGGTGGATTCCCGCTCATTGAAGTCAATCCATGACGCCGAACGTGGGTTGTTAACCGCCAACGCGCAGTTGCAGACCGGTGCGCCGAGCGTGCTCCTTCGCGGACTGGCCGATTGCCGACTATCCGTTGACGATGCCGAGGTTAACCTATCCAAAGGGGAAGTTCGGACGATCTCAGTCGCGGACAGATCACGGTTGACCATCCCCGGCGTGTTGGATGTAGAGATCGCGGCCGGTTCCAGTGCCGAGGGACTGTCCAGGAAGGTCGAAGATGCGCGTCGCGTTCTGGATGATGTTTGCGCGAAAGCGGGTGTTTCCAGTCCAGATGAGGCGCGGATGGCATTTGAAGAGCGCCGCGAAGCTACCCGATATCTGGAATCCAAGGCGCAGGTGGAGAAGGATAATCTGCGTGACTTGACCTATGAGGAACTGGACAAAAAACTGCTTGGACTTCAGCAAGCGGTGACCGGTTATCTTTCCAAACGTGTGGCCGAACCCGTTATTTGTCCTGACCTGGACTCAGCGAAGAAGGAGCGGGCAAGCGCTGAGGCCTTACAGCAGGAGATGGTCAGGCAGTGGGAATCGGCTCGCGAGTCTCTTGAAACCGCCCGAAGCGTCCGGGAAGTCTTGAACAGTAAGCACCAGGAATCGCGAGTCCAACTCGACCTGTTGTCAAAAGATCTCAACCAGGCACGCGAAAACCTTGACCGGGCAAGAAAAGGCGTTCCCGATGATGCATTGGAGACGGCTCTGGAGAATGCTGTCCAGTCCGTGTCTTCAGAGGATTTCTGCGTTCGTGCCGCCGAGATATCTCTAAAGGCAAAGAACCCCGAGCGGGTGAAGGCATTGGCCGAGACGGCGAAGGGATCGCTGCTAACGACGCAGAATCGCCGGAGTGCAGCTCAAACGGAACGGACCGAGGTACAGACGCGGCTCAAAATCCACGGGGAGGAAGGGCTTCACGAGAAACTGGACGCGGCCCAGATCGGCCTTGAACGAATTGGGGCGGACAACAAATCCCTGTTTCGTCGAGCATCCTCGGCAAGATACCTTTTTGAAGCCATGCGAGAAGAGCGAGACAGGGCAAGGCGGGCTTATGTGGCTCCGCTCAAGGAGAAGATCGAACGACTTGGGCGTCTGGTTTTCGATGACTCATTCCAAGTGGACATCAGCGATGAACTTCGAATCGCCAGCCGGACGGTCAAGGGTGTCACGGTGCCGTTTGACTCGTTGAGCGGCGGCACCAAGGAACAGCTCTCACTGATTTTCCGATCCGCCTGCTCGATGATCGTCGCCAAGGATGGTGGAATGCCGCTCATCCTGGATGATGCGTTGGGCTATACGGACCCGGATCGGTTGCGTCTCATGGGGGCCGTGCTGGCTAAAGCAGCTAAGGAATGCCAGATCGTCATATTCACCTGTGTTCCCGACCGGTACGGCAATGTCGGGGAAGCGACCGTTGTCTCACTGGGATGACGTGCTCATGGAATTTCAGTGAGAACACGATTTGTGACCCATCACGACGCACATGAATAATAGCCGCTGAAGGAACAGGATGTATATTTCTGAAATATATGCAAACGGCTTTCGATGTTTTGGCCCTGATACACCTCTGACGCTAAAATTGCAGCGCGGCCTCAATATTCTTGTTGGGCCGAATGACTCAGGAAAAACGGCGATCATTGACGCTCCACGTTTTCTTCTTTGGACGCGCGGCGACGACTATGTCCGCCTGGAGCCGAGCGACTTTCATGTTAAGGCGAACGGCGATCGGTCCACGGAACTTCTGATTCGCTGCACCTTCGATAATCTAACATCCGATGAAGAAGCCCGCTTTCTGGAATGGTGTAACAACGAGGGAGGTACGCTTCGGCTTTATGTGTGTCTGCGTGGCGCACTCCGCAAGCTTGTTGGCGGTGGCGACACGGTGTCGACCCAATACCGAGCAGGAAAAGACGCCGATGGATTGCCTCTTGATGGTGATCTTCGCGAATATCTGAAATCAACTTACTTACGACCGTTACGCGACGCCGAGCGCGAATTGCGCTCCGGTCGCCGTTCTAGGTTGTCGCGGATTCTCGGAGCTTTGCCCGACATGGTAAATCAAGGCAAGCCTGCCATTGCTGGTCGACCCCCTACGCTTGTCGACACGATGCAAGGCGCGGATACGGCCGTTGATGGCAACGAGGCGATTCAGGCGGTGCAAAATACCGTAAACACCACCTATCTTGACGAATTGTCCTTTTCCGAAGATCCTTTAACCGCAACTCTCGGCCTTGGTGCGAAGGGCTCCTTTGATCAAATTCTTGAACGCCTTGAACTGTACCTCAGACCACCGGGCGGACGTTCAGAACGGGTAACGCGTGGTCTTGGATACAACAACCTTCTGTTCATGGCAGCTGAGCTACTCTTGCTTGAATCGCACCCGAGTCAAATTCCGCTTTTGCTGATCGAAGAACCAGAAGCGCATCTTCACCCCCAGCACCAGACGCTTTTCATGCAGGTACTAGAAGATAGGACCGCACCGCCTGTCACTGGTCAGCATCGTCAACAAGTACAGGTACTGCTGACTACGCATAGCCCTCATCTGGCGGCTAATGCAGATCTCGCGGCCATGATAATGCTCGTTGACCACAAGGCGTATTCGCTGGGGAAAGGGTGCACGAAGTTAGTTGACGATGACTATGAATTCCTTCGCCGCTTCCTCGATGCCACAAAGGCCAACCTGTTCTTCGCGCGTGGACTGATTGTCGTCGAGGGGGACGCGGAGAACCTTCTTATCCCCGCAATCGCCAGAAAATTGGGTAGGCCCCTGGGTAAGTATGGCGTATCGATGGTGAAGGTTGGTCACCGTGGACTGTTTCGATACAGCCGGATTCTACAGCGGACCGATGGCGAACAAATGCCAGTGCCTGTAGCTCTCATTCCAGATCGAGATATTCCGCCCGATGCAGCGAAAGTGCTTGTCGGTGAACGTTTGACTGAAGGCGAGTGGCGCCAAACAAACAAAGATGCCCATATGCAGGACCTGATGAAAGAAGCCGGAGGGTCAGTTAATGCGTTTCCCTCTGAGCAATGGACCCTCGAATTCGACCTTGCCCGAAAGCCCGAACTTGCCCTTCTTGTGCATCAAGCCGTGAAGCTTTCCAGGAGTAGCGTCGCGCGATCGCGGCAAGAGATTTTGGACGAAGCAACACGGGAGTTGGCCGAGTGGCGTGCAGATCAAGCTAAATCTCCCGATGACATTGCAGTCCTAATCTATGCTTCTCTCCACAATAGAGCTGTATCGAAGGCCATGGCCGCGGAGCAACTCGCCAAGTTGATTGATGAACTCCAGGACGATGCGGCGACATTTCGCAGTAAAATACCAGAATATCTTGCCAATGCGATCGATCACGCGACACGTTCAAGCACACCTCCGGCCCCGGAACTTGCAGCGCCCGCCGAGGCTAATAGGGTTGACGCGCCTTGATACGTGTTCCGGAATTGACACCCGAACTGTTAACTCAGCTTGGCAGTGAGCTCGGTGGGTGTGATTTCACGGGCGAAAATCAGAAAACGTTCCTCACCTGCACCACATCTTGTGATGTCCAGGCGGCTCCCGGAAACGGCAAGACAACTCTCCTTGTGGCGAAACTGGCTCTGCTTTCACGAATGTGGGTGTCGAGAAGCCAAGGGGTTTGCGTGATTTCACATACCAATGCGGCACGTGATGTGGTGGAGAAAAAACTCGCCACGCATCCAACCGCATCGGGTTTTCTGAGCTATCCGCATTTCATCGGCACTGTAACAGCCTTCATTGACCGATTCATCGCGCTTCCATACCTCCGTGGTCTGGGATGGAGCGTGAAGCGCATTGACGATGATGTTTTCGAGGCGGTCGCATGTTCGAGGTATCGACGGAAGCGAACCCTCTATAACGCCTCAAGAATCAACAACGGCCAAAACAAGCATAGTGTCGAATTGTGGGTCTCAAGAATGGAGTTGGCGCCGGATTTTGTGAGCGCCATAGGCGGCCCCCCACGACAACTCAAAATTCGCAATCGTGGCAACCGGCAGCCCGGGGCACATACGCATTCGGGGATCGAACTGGAGGAACTCAAAGCCGAATTAGTTAATGCCGGCTTCTATCGTTTTGGAGACATGACCGTTCTTGCCAATCGGGGACTTGATACTTGCCCGCACCTGATCGAACGGCTTAGAATGCGATTCCCGCTCGTCCTATTGGATGAGGCGCAGGACACCCACGGCCTGCAACTTGCGCTTCTCTCCCGTCTGTTCTCTGAAGGTACCGCTTACCAAAGGCTTGGAGACCAAAATCAAACTCTATACGAAGACCCTGAACTCTCAGCCGCCGACTATTGGCGACCTGACGAGAATGTGATTCCGCTCAATAAGACTCGGCGCTTCGGGTCTGGCATTGCCAGCTTTGCAAGCCGTTTGGCCGTGCGCAACGCACAGCAAATTCAAGGGAAGCCTGGGGAGCTGAGCCGCAAGTCATTGGTATTGTTTGATCGTGAATCCATCGGCCGCGTGCTTCCCACTTATGCGCGGGAGGTGCGCGACCATTGGGGTCAGACGTTGAAGCCAGATCACCATATTTGGGCCGTTGCATCACGGCACAATATTTATCGGGACATTACAGGAGACTGGCCGAAAAGTCTCGTTGACTACTACTCTGCGTATCGAGGCGGGACGCGATCAGGCACGCGCGCAAATAGCCTCTGCGACGCAATGCGTAGAGCGTCATTAATGTACACTTCTCATAAATCAACTCGCGAAGTGATGGATTTTGTCACAAGTGGCCTCGTTGATTTCATCGAACTACATTCGAGTCTGGGCCCTGATGGCGAGAGGCCGACGAGCCGAAATTTGTGGCGACTCCTCGCAACGGTAGGCGCTGCAAGACCGCTGGCAGTCCGTCGCCTGATCCATGATCGCGCGCTCAAGGGCAACGCCGCCTGGGAGGCAGTTGCATGGCAAATCTTCTGCGATGATCTTAGAGATACGCTGGGAACGGCCGCCAATCTACAGGATAGGGTAGCCGCCAACAAATTCCTCCAGTTTGATGAGACAGGGGCGTTGGTTCAGCAGCAGGAGGTCGCTGGGGACTTGCGTACTAGCGCTGAATTCGATGGCGTGACTATCAAGTTGGGATCGATCCACTCAATCAAAGGACGGACGGTCGACGCGATCTTGGTGTTTGAGACGGAGGTCTATCGAGGACCCGGTCTTGCAATGCGAGCAATGGACCTATCAGTGGTCTTGCCGCACGCGCTGGGGATCGAAGACCGTGATTTCACTGCAAACGATGTGCATCTTGCCGCAGCGACGAATGTCTTTGTCGCGGTTACCAGGCCGCGACAGGTCTTGTCGCTTGCCTTGCGCAAGGAATCCGCCACGGAGCCCCTCATCCAAGCTGCACTTCGACAAGGTTGGCGCATTTGTGATCTGACGGTGTGAAGCGGGTCCGACCAAATTATGAATTGGCACAAGGTCTGAGCCACTTTCAAAAGGGATGTAAAATGAATGTCCCCACTGATCGGAACAGAGTTATGAAAATAGAAGAATTAGAAATCTGAAAGTCATTAATCAAGTACTTGGGCAATCCGGTCGATGAGAGTCTCCTGCTCAATCCAGGTACCTCGTGTGAGGATTGCTCGAAGGGTATTTGCCAAGGCTTCGGTCGGATGCTGAACTATGTCACGTTCGATCTGCACAATCTGATCCGGCGTTAGGGGTATGGCTGTCTGTGCTTCCCGCACGATGGCAACATCCATGAGGACCGGTTCAGCAATACTATCGGAATCCCGGAAGACCACGCGGGCAATGCGAACTCCCCCCAGGTCGAGGTCGCACCAGACGCGGATAGGTGCCCCCGAAAGCGTGGCTTGCCTGACGAGATGGGACACGGCGCGACCGGGAAAGCCCGCCGACCAGACGAAGAGGAAATTGCTTCGGCCCTCCATGTGGTCGAGACATGCCTGAAACGGGGTCAAATTTTCTACAATGAAGATCCCGCCGGCCGGAAATTGCGCATCGACAATCCCCAAAACGTCACGATCCGCAAGTCCGATGGAGCGAAACCGTCCGACATCGAGCTCGCCCCCAGGGAGTCGAAGACGTCCGGCGCCTCCGACTAGAACGTGGGATACGTTGTCGCGGATGCCGAGCCTGTCGAGGGGACCAACGATACGCTCCAGGCGCGAGCGAATCGGCACAAGGGCTTTGGAGTGGCCAAGGACTTCCGTGGCAAAGACCCGGGCCGGGCGGGATTCGCCCGATTCAACGAGCCTGGCGAGGGCGGCGAGCGATCGGATCACTCTCATATCCATGGCCGTCGCCTCTTCGACGGTCAGATGCTCTGCGATTGCCTGTGCTTCCGGGTGGACCAGGGCTGCCGTTTCCCGCCGCGCGGTTTCCAGCGCTTCCCGGTGTTTAGCTGCGGCGCCCGGGCGTGCCAGCTCCGTCAAGCCTCGAGTGTCGAGAAGAAGCAGCTCGTGAAGATGTAAGTTCCCGCCCCGCCGATGATAGACCAGGCGAATGGGAGCGTAGGGGGCCAACGACTCAAGAGACGCCTCTCCCCGGACGCCCCCAAGGTTTCGAAGAAGTGTGTCTCCGCGTATTCGGCTGCGCCCCTTCAGCAGGACCTCCAGCCTGCGGGCCAGCTTGCGCAGGGATACATCGGGGGCCATATCAGAAGGTTCCCCCTCCCGTTCGACGGCGACGAGTTTCCGGAATCTACTGATACGTTCCCGGCCGCACTCCGAGCACACCTCGACGCGTTCGATGTCACGTTCGCGAAGAGATCCCGCCTTGCGCCAAGTGCCCTCCCGCCTCTCCGACCGGTACCGGGCACAGCGATGAGCGGTTCCACTCATGCGCGGGCGACGACCGGCCGAGGTGCGTGGGACTCGGAGGGCCCCTTCTTCCTGAGAACGATCAGCAAGGATGCCGAGTCAAGCTGGCCCCGGTCCAGCGTCGTGGGAACCGTGAGGAGGAATTGGGCACCGCTGCGGCGGAGGAACTTTCCCACATCGTCCACACGATCGAGGGAAAGGTGGGCGAACGGTTCGTCGATGATGAAGAAACTCTCTCCTTCCGTCTCGGCCATCGCCATGAGGAGTACAAGCCCTGAGACAACCTGCTGACCCCCGCTATGAGAGGTGTCGCCGATTTCCGTGGGTGGCTTCCCGTCGAAGCCGATGCGCACGACGATTCCGGCCTCGTCGATTGATCGATCGTCGTTTTCAAGGCGCGGCAGGTCGACTTCGAGCCGAGCCGACGCCATCTCGGCGAGAGCCCGAGAACGTTTCGCGTAGTCGTGGAGCGTGCCCCGAACGACCTCCAGGTAGTCGCCGCGGCACCGGTCGAGCTCCCGGGCGGCAGCTTCTGCTTCGGACTCGCGGTCGCGGACATGCGCCTCGAGTTCTTCCACATTCCGCAGGAGGACTTTTTTCTCCTCGCGAACGCTCCCATCCGGGATCGGACCTTCCTCCTCCAACCGGGAGAGCGACCGTTTCGCGCCTTCATGGTCTCGTGTGGCCATCTCCCGGGAGGGAAGATCGCCACCTTCGGCTTTGGCTTTCAGGGCCGGATCCAGACTTCCGATCAACTCGTTCAGCAGTGGTTCGATCTCACCGCGCCGCTTCTCCATCTCGCCGGCCGTTGCGCGGGTTCCGTCCAGACTCTTAACGTCTTCCGCCAGCTTCTCCCTAATTCGCTCAAGCTCCGTCGCAGCGTAAATTGCGTTGTTCTCCGCCTCCCGAAGCTCCGACTGGACCCGATCACGCTCCATTCTTCTGCGAGCCAGTTCCTCGGTCGCTCCATGGAGTTCCAATTCGCGTTTCCCCAGGATTGCTACCTCCCCGATAAGACCCTCCCTACGTCGCTGCGCCTCGAGCCGATTCTCGAGGTCCGTAACGCGGCAGGCTGTCTCGAGTCGTACCCTGTCTGCTTCGGCCAGTTCGGCTAGAAGCGTCCCGCGTTTGTCCCGCGCGGCTTCGAGCTGAGCCCGGATTGCACCGCCGCCGAGAACCCGGTCAGACGCTCGCCATACCCACAAGCCGTAACGGTCTCGACGGTTCCCATCGGGAGAGATGACGATGTCGTCGTTTCCCGGGGAAAGATCGTCTTGTGCCCTCCGCAGGGATGCGGCCAACGGCCCGAGCCAGGAAGGAGCACCGGGTTCGACTCGCAGGCAATCCGAGACGACGCCGTCGGTGCTCAACTCGCAAACGATCGGACCCGGAAACCCGTGTTCGCGGGCGATTTCGGCTGCTTGTTCTTCATCATCTCTGGAGACGCAGAGGGCGTATCGAAGCGAGCCCAGGGCGGACTCCACCGCTGTGGCCAGCGCGTTGTCGAGAACTTCCACTCGGCCTGCGGCTAGGAAGACGTTGACACCCCGTTCGGCAAGAGCGGCAGTCGTTCGTTCGACTGGTGCGGGAAATCGGGAAATCCCCTTATCAAGGTCGGCGATACGGGCCTCGATCTCCCGTAAAGCCGCCTGGAGTTGATCATGTCGCTGGCCTGTCGCGAAGTCATCCGCCCGCCCGTCCCTCAGCGCGTCCTCGAGAGATCCTGCGTCTTCCTCCGGAAGGGCGGCGAGCGCTTCCGCCTTCCGTCGAAGCGAATCAACTTCCTTGGCGAGGACAGCGTGCTCCGCCACTGCTTTGTCACAGGTTTCGGTTGCCTCCCTTGCACGCGCCGTGTCCAAGCGGATCACATTGCCGAGGACCTCGCAGGCCTTTTCCTTTTCCCCAATCTCCCTCTTCAGCCGGTCGATCGTGGTGGCCATGTTGGTGATCTTGGTCCGAAGCTCGGGGAGCTTTCCGTCGATCTGACGCATCTCAATCAAGAGTTCTTGGAGATGGGCGGCCGCCACAATGTCCTCGGCCTGTTTCACCCGCCGGACCTTGTCCTCATATTCCTCAAGGCGTCGTACTTTCCGTTCCACCTCTTCCAGTTCGCTCTGGTGCCGAGACAGCTGCCTTCTCTGGCGCTCCACCTCGCGGGCGGAATCGTCGTACTGTCGTCGCGCCCCCGTGTAACGGTCGAGCACCTGCTGAGAGCCCCTGGCTTCCATGACCCACCGGAAAAGTTCGCGTGGCTTAAGACGTGACAATTCGTCGGCGCGACCCTGTTCGAGTGCCAGGATGTACAGGAGGCTGCGGGAGAGCCCCGCGTATTCGAGAACCCGGCGGTATTCGTCCGGTCCCAGCCAGTCTCTTCCTTCAAGGAGCTGCTTTTGCAGCTCCTCCGGAGCGGGGCGGCCGGCGACCACAACGAATCTCTTCTCCGGAGACCCACCGTTTGGAACCAGAGCACAGGCAAGGGTCGCTTCCTCCGAGAAGACCCGCTGGCGGTCGAAGGGGCGCCGTCCTCGACCGTCCGGGCGGTTCGATACGACCGCTCGAAGCAGCGCTGGTCGATTCGGTTGCCTCAAGTAGTGCGGAAGGCGTCGGTGCTGGCTCAGCTTCGGAGCGTGCAGGATCTGCCGGATTGCGTCGAGAAGTGTCGTTTTCCCGGAGCCATTGGGCCCGGAAAGGACCACGATGTCTGCGTCGAGGGGCACGCGGAAGGAGGGCCAAAAGTCCCAACCGTGCAGTTCAAGCTCCAGGAACCGGAACATCAAAGGTCCTTTGTGGGCATCGCCCGATAACGAGCCTGGCCACGGGCGCCGAGCATCTCGATCTTCCCGTCCTGGCGCAGTTCATCGAGGACCTTTCGGATCTGTCGCCGGGGGAGGCCGGTCTTGTGCGCAATGTCACCGATACCGAGAGGCCTAGGGTCTGACGCGACGATAGACAGCACCTGGTCCCCAGCGTTCGCTTCATGCAGCTCCGGCTCTTCGGGCGCCGGGCTCTCCTCCAGGTACTGGCTCAGAACGCGGGACCGGATGAAGGATACCATCTGCTCCCCGTCGACGCCCAGTTCGAGAAGCGGCCCGGCCTCGATTCGGTCCAATCGATGGTAGTTTACGAAAGCGAGGCGGCGCAGATGTCCGAGGAGCGCCTTCAGCCGCGTGCGCCCGCCGAGGTGCGGCCCGAACTCGCGAACGAGCGTTTCGAAGCGAACGGACGGGACATAGGAGCGTGCCGCCTCGCGCTTCTGCTCGGGAAGGAGCGCAGGCTGGTCATCCGGCGTCGTGCGGGTGTCTTCCGCCGTACGTCGTTGGAGTGCCAGGCGCATCCAAAGTATCGCGATCAAGGCGCATGCGTCGGCTCCAAGACCCAGGTTCGACGGGGCGTCGATCACGCTGGCGTCCGCTATGTCCGTCGAAAGGCGCAGGCCGTAGTGATCGCTGTAAGCGCTGGAGGCAAGGGCGAGGCCGCACCGGGATAGCCGTTCTTCTACCTCCATGCGGATCGACGGGTGATCGAGCCCGGGCAACTCCGCCCGTGGGACGGCTCCGGCTGACAATAGGCGCGCACAGATTCTGGCGGGCTCATCCACGGCGCGGCTCCTTTTCCGGTGGCCCGACCTCGCCCGGTGTCAGCGCCACAAGTGGCGCGGGGGCGGGAACCGGGAACCCGTCACCGGTGACGGTGACCGCCAGAGGCAACGCGCCCAGCCTTCCCGCCACACCTTCTCCGCCCGTCCGAGCGCCCAGAAGGGGGAGCATGCTTGCCCTGAGAAAACTCTCGCCGGCGGTCCCGCGCGGGACGATGGACGACAGCGGTTCCGGACGCTCTTCCCGGACCAGGCGGTCGAGGTCATCGAGGAGAGTCGTCACGTCCGGAGGAAGAGCGGTCGCCGAATCGACCTGTTCCGGTTCGGGGGGCTTGGTCCATTGGACCTTCGGCGGTGGCTCGCGCCTGCGAGACAAGTATAGTTCGGCCTCGGCAGCCAACAGTTCAGGCACGACAAAAGGAGGAGGTGAGATCATCGGGCGCAGCGCCTGCCGTCCGGCCGCCGCTAGTTCTTTCACTGGCAGCCGCATCAGAGTTGCGATGATGTCCGAAGTGGTCAAACCCGCGACGAGGTGGAGATACTGTCGGCCGATCTCCGTCATCGCGGCATGAAGGTCGCTGCTGACGCCGTGGAGGCGGCTCAGCAGATCGTGGACGTCCTGCGCTGCCCGGCGAGCCTCGGCCATTTCGAGAGGCACGCCGGCCAAAACGGTACGGATACGTTCGGAGAGGTCTAACGCTTCTCGCAGCTGCGACGCCGATCCCCGCAGGATAACCTCGGAGTGGGAGCTTCGGGCATTCTCCATCTTGGCTCGAAGGTCTTCGAGGTGGGAACGCAGCAACAGCACCTGCTTGAGGGGGTCCACGCCCAAGCGGAGCATGTAGTCGATCCCCTCGACGGTCGGAAGGAGGCTTCCCTCGCGCAGCCGAGCGCGAAGAAACGAGAGAACCGTGTCCACGAATCGGCCGGCATCGGTAATTCGGTACCCGGCGTCCGCTTCATACGACAGCCAGCCACTTCCCCGAAGCACTCTAAGGACGCTGTCCCGTGCCGACTCAGTCAGCCAATACAGTGGCTCGGCGATCTCCGATGCTTTGAGCGGGCTTCGCCCGTCGGCCACGAGCGCTTCCAGCGCGGCCACCCGGATCAGAAAGTCGCGCAGGCTCCGGCCAACAAGGGCGTGCAGAAACGGATAGGCTGCCTCCAATTCGCGGGCCTTCGCCAGCGGTGGCACCTGTTCGAACCGGAAGCCCGCGAGTAGAGCGTCGATACCCTCGCTGTCCTCGTCATTCTCCGGTGCGTGCGAAGATCTGAGATGGACCGGATTCTTGCTTTTCTCGTCATCCGAAGACAAGCTGTTTGCCCTCCATAGCACGTGCCACCGGAGGATTGGAGGCGATGAGCGGCGCCAGTCAGTTTCTACAGTTCGAAAATCAGTCTATCAAAGGGTTTGCCACCCGGCGGCAGGTTTTCCTTGGGGAGTTCCTCTGGTTTGGCGGACGGTTGACCGGAATGGGTGGCCGGCTTCCCACCAGAATCAGTGGCCGGGGTGGAACGGAATACGCAGCCGAGCGCAATACCTCGCGAATCTACCGCATGGACAGTTTCCTGTTGGCCACGTGCCACCTCCGGTAATAATCAATACCCAAAGGGGTCAGACACGCCTGCTCTCGACGATGTACGAGATCACTTCGCGAGGGGGGGGTGAATTTTCGGTTCCCCCGGGGGACCATCCCGGCAGTCCGGAAAAAAGCGGTCAGTTTGCGCCGGAATCGGTGGTCCGTTTCGACCGGAACGGTTGGTCAATTTGCTCCGGAATATGCATGGGGTGGACGAAGACCGAGAAAATGGCGTCACAAGGCTGGCGTTGGGAATATCTCCGCCCCCGGCGTAGTCTATGAATATTTTATGCCCATACCTTCTTTCGCAGGAGGAGGCTACCGTGCGAAGAGGTGACCGGATGCCGTCTGGTTTCCAGCTCCGGATCGAATTGAGGGAGGTCCTGCCGCCGGTCTGGCGGCGCTTCCTGGTCCCCGGGTCGATCACCCTCCCCGGCCTCCATCGCGTGATCCAGGAGGTCATGGGGTGGGAGAACTGCCATCTCCACCTCTTCCAGTTCGGGAAGAAGGAGTATGGGATTCCCGATCCCGAGTACCCCTCGGAGATGCGGAACGAACGGGGCAAGCACCTGCGAGATTTACTCCGCGACGAGGGAGAGATGTTCGGTTACCAGTACGACTTCGGCGACAATTGGGAGCATGACCTTGTCGTGGAGCGGATCGTGACCGGCGCGGAGGTGACGGCCGCCAGGTGCTTGGAAGGGGAGAGGGCTTGCCCGCCGGAGGATGTCGGAAGTCCCTCCGGGTACATGGAGTATCTGGAAGCCTTGAAGGATCCTTCCCATCCGGACCACCAGCAGATGGTGGAGTGGAGGGGCCCCTCCTTCGACCCCGAGCGGTTCGACCCAGCGGGGATCAACCGGCGGTTGTCCCAATTGTCCCGGAGGCGCAGACGGGCGTAGGTGTCGAGTTATCGGGGCGTTGAGCCGGTTTCCCTCTTTCCAGTTGGTCCCTGGGCGATCCAGGGGCCCGGTGGGTGCCAATTTCCGAGAAACGGATTTTTCCGGGATAAAGCGTCCGCCACCGGGCCAAGAAACAGTGTGATCTGCGCGACGACATCCCCGAGAGATTCCGGGATCGCAGGGATACGGGTTTTCCTGACGAATGCCCGCCATTGCAAAATCTTCGCGGGATCATCGGCAAATGCTTTAGTCAACGCAACAGGCGACACGGAAACTTCCGTTTCCCGATGGGAGAAGGTTTCCCGAATCGCGTCCGACAAGGTCCGGCCATTGAATCCGAACTGCCGGGAGAGCAGCCAGATGTCGAAGAAATCCTTCATGCGGCTGTTCAGGGTCCCGAGCTTGACCATCGCCTCGAATTTCTCCGCGATCGCGCTCTCCCGGCTGTAACCCAGGAGGCGGGGAGCGGGCAAGTCGAGGAGGGTAGGGTAATCCACCTCGGCTGGTCCGGGGACGACGACATCCCCGAAGCCGACATCGACCTGCATGGTAATCCGGGCATTCCCAAGGTTTCCACGGAAGCGGACGCGCACACCTTCGTAGTCGGCTTCCTCCGCGATCCGCTGCCCCACCACGGATTTTACGTCGAAGAGCAGGCCGTCCGGGATCACTTCCAGGGAGCAGGCCGCCTTGATCGCATCGACAACGTCCTCGATGGTGTTGTTCATGCGCCCGAGCAGGTCGATGTCCTTCGTGGACCGGGCAAGCGGCGCTTCCCACGCGACGAGCATCAAGGCGCCCTTTAGGATGAATTTCCGGCCATGGTCCGATCTTCCGAGACGATACAGAAAACGTTCCATGGCGAAATACTGGAGGACTTCGTTGAACGGCCGGCTGTTATCCCGAGCGATGTTAAGAAGGCGTTGGCGAACGGATGCCGCCGTGTCCACCGCAGGTCGCCGGGTCACAGGAGGGCTTCCAGGTACGAGCGCATGATTTTTTCCACCCTGCAAACACGAGCACATTGAAGGAGTTTGTCTACGTTGAACGATTTTCGTCGCCGATATGTCTTGAGAGCTTCCAGGGCGACATCGAGCCCGATCTTGTTGCGATGCTTGAAGCAGTCGGCGACTGTTTTTTCCGGGCCGTAGATGCGAAGGGGGACTCCACCCACCTTGTGGATCTGTACTCCTTCGGTAAAAGCATCGCCCGAGAACCAGAAGAGGCGGATCGGAGGATACGGGAGACGGGGCGGTTCCGAACCTTGCTTGACCGCCACGTAAACCTCATGGGGCACTTGCGTCGTCAGTTCGTGGAAGGCCAGCGCTGAGATGAGGCAGATCACGCCGTTTCGGATCTTGAGAGCGATCGTGACGAGATCGGGATTCCCGAGGGGAGGCAGCTCGGCAAGGCGAAAAAGACCGCGGCTGATCTGCTCGAGGATGCCCGAATCCCGCATGGCGTAGAGGGTCCGCGGATGTACGCCAAGACGGAGGGCCTCCGCAGTGCGCAGCGTTCCACCATGGCCTCGAAAGAGTCCGCGGGCATTCCCGATGGATTTTTGTTCTCCGTTCGCCATGAGGTTCACCTGGATAGCAATACCAGTAAAATATAATAACTATAGGTAAAACTATCCAATCCATTGCCGGTCGTCAAGTCCAAATCCGGTTTCATCTGGGTTCCGTCAGATCAGTCTTTCCGCAATATCGGGCCCGGCTCGAAAATAATATCGCCTGCCTTGCTTCCCCCTGGTCAAATATCCTCGCTCGACAAGACCGAATAAATCCGCTCTCGCGGTGGCCCGGACGATATTGTGGGAATTCTTGTGGGATTCGATGGTATATGCCGCATCCGGATGTTTCAGGGCGTGTTGGAGAAGGGCAAGTTGTCGATAGTTCAGGTCGGGGATTTTTCGTAGCAGCGTGGTCGTTTTCTGCATCTCTTTCTGTTTGCGGGCCAGATAGTGGTGCAACTCCTCCAACGCCAGGCGGATCGCCTTTAAATGGTATACAAGGAAATAGGTAGCGTCGCGGTCTTCGTGCTCGGCGTATAAATACGCTCTTCCGTATTGCCTGACCGATTTCAGTATGATTCTCGAAATGCTCAGGTACTCGAACAGCCAGTAGTTGTGCGTCAGCATGTACCAGTAGAAGACCGCTCTGGCGGTTCTCCCGTTGCCATCGACATACGGATGTTCATAGGCAAACCAGAAATGGAGCAGGATGGCCCGGACCACCGGATGCATGAACGGTTCGGTGCCCTTGTCGTTGGCAAATGCCAGGAACTGTTCCATCCGTTGGGGAAGTTCCTGAGCTGGCGGTGGCACATGCAATGTTTGTCCGTCGCTTTCGTCCATCACGATGATTGAATCCTTCTCGGTCCGGAATCGTCCTGCCGCGGATGGATCGTCCAATGTTCCTTCCGTCAACGATCTGTGGAGCGCATGGAGGATTTCCATCGAGAGGGGTTGGCCAAGGAATGACTTGATCTTCCGGATCGTGTGATAGTTGTTCAGAATCATCTTTTCCGCTTTGTTTGTGGGTGGCCGTCCCTCGCGCAACATTTCCTTGGCCACCTTCCGTGTGGTCGCCGCCCCTTCGATCTGGCTGGAGGCGATCGCCTCCTCCATCAGGGAACTGATCAGGTACCGCTCTCTGGCCTCGGAGGAGAGTTCCGGGTTGTCCACGAGGATGCTGCCGCCGGCGTTCTGGTCGATGAAGTGCAGTCCTTTGAGCACCGGGTCGGGGAGCCAGTATCCGAATGGCTTCCCTTGGGTATCCAGCAGCGGAATCGATTTGATGTTCGGCATGCGGGATAATTTGACCAGGAACCAAAGTTCCTCCGGGGAGATCGGCGCGGGAACGTTCAGGTACTTGGCTTTTTCCCAATGCAGATAATCGAGATTGACCTTTTCGACGCATTCCCGCGCTTCCCGGGAGATCAACAGGGAAGGAAGTTTTTCCGGATTTCTTGCGAGGATTTCGCGCCAGTCGGGTGCGGGCTCGGGAAGTTTCACATTGCACCTCTACGGGTTCAAGCGGATGATGGCACGGATCTCTATATGTCAATGAAATGTCAACATACGTCAAATTGACGTTTCGTTGGAATCATGATCGTTTAAATGTCAATTTATGTCAAGTTGACATTTAACGAGGGGAGAAGGGGAGCATGCAGAAAGAAGGTGTAAATCTGGTTGCGCCTGGGTTGCGGCGGTTACGGAAATCATGGTGCATTTTGAGCATGTTCTGTATGGGTAACTATTTAAAATCTCTAATTATTAAAGGTACTTAGCCCACCTACGAATCAAGTGGCCAGAGGTTCGAATCCTCTAGGGCGCGCCATATTGATTCTAAAGGAGATTTCGGCTCTCGCCGGAGTTCGCTTTTTATTTGGAAAACGGGCAAGTCGATGTTTTATAGTAGTTTGGAATGAAAGTCGCCCGCATCTCTTCCGCAGATCAGCCATGCGGAATGGCGAGGTCTGGAATTTTCCCTCTCTGCGGATACCCTTTTTTCGCACTATCGACCTGCGTGGTTTATCTCTGGATGCGGGAGCCGCCCGCTACTTGGCAGGCGGGGGCACGGCCACCGTCATGCCATGACGCCGGAAAACTTCCATCATCTTCGCGCGATCGGGCGGGCCACCGGCGGCGGCATTGATTACTTCGGCCGCTTCGCGGAAGTACGCGGGGCCCATTATCGCGGGGGATATGACGGCGAGCTGTTTCACATCCTCGCTGCCGAGGTTGTCGAAGCGGTGCACCGCGCCTCGGGGGATGCACAGTGCCTGCCCGGGACCAACCTCGATGGGCTTGCCGTCAACCGTCCAGGTAAGGACGCCCTCGATACCATAGAGGGTCTCCTCGTATGCGTCGTTCTTGTGGGCCGGCGCTGCCAGCTTCTGCCCTGCGGGGACGAGAACCTCGAACATTGACATGTTGCTGTTGGAATCATCGCCCGTGAGGAGGAACCGGATCCCCAGCGGACCGATCTTGATGGTCTCTTCCGAAGGATTGACCCTGGTCGTACGCGGCTGCATGATTGTCCCTCCTTTGAGTAAAGTTCATCTACTTGCCGTCAGGTTGCTTAAGACAAATCCTGTTTTCTTTGCGAATTGGATGCGGTGGAGTTTCTGGAGTTCCCCCTCAGGAGCAAATGGCAATCATGTTTTTTGGGTGATAAGAGGGTAAGAGGGGAACGCGGTTCTGATATGGAATTAGGGTAAGGGGAGCGTTTCCTCCCAGTAGTGCCCAGATTTATCCGGTATGGCGCGCCACTTACAATGAATTCGAACCACCCTATAAATGGAAATCGAGCAGGTCGACGGATCTTCGAGTCCGGCCTGCGGATGCATCATTTCCGCCGTGGACCCTTCGCGCCAGTCGGGAAAGGTTTTTTTTCAACAAGGTCCACTTCGAAGGGAATCTCGGAGGCGGCTCGAATGCTTTCGGCGAAGGTCAGCCGTCCCGACGAGAACTCCTCGGTGCTGGATGGGATCTTGGACGGGAAGGGCAGACTGTCGGGTGGGATCGGCTTCTGGGGAGTGGGAGCGGAGAAATCCTCGGCAGCCGTCCCCTCAGTTCTTGGAGCCTTGCGAGCGTTTCCTCCCGGTCCTTCTCGATCCGGGCCAGTTTGGCTTCTTCCTCAGCGATCCGACGGCGGATGGATTCGGGATTCGACATGGGTCAGGGAATTTCCTTCAGGGCGTCATTCGGGGAGAGGATCCTGATCCCGTTGACATGCGGGAAGTGTTTCGGGTTCGATGTGATGATCGCTTTAGCCTTTCCCGCTATTGCGGCGGCGAAGAAAATATCGTCAGCAGGGTCAGGCGAGATCTCGACGGAGTACCAAGGTTGGACCAGCACGCCGCCACGACGCAACGATGCGATTAGGTTGCCGGTATGGGCGGCACGGACCCGGAGGCGATTGAGCACCTCCTTGTACTCGTCGAGGATATCTTCGGTCAGGATGAGATCGAAGGAGCGCTTCTTGCGATCCAGCCATCTTTCGAGGAGAAGGCGAGAGGGGTTGTCCGATACGGCCTGCTCTTTTCGGGCGGGAGGGAAGAAAGCCTGGATCCCCCTCATGAGGACGCTCGTGTCCAGGACGTAGCGGTGGCGCTTACCTCGCCGTGATGGTGACAACGGCCGTCTCGCCCTTTCCGGCGCGTGAACTGCGCCCTGATCGGACGTCGGATACGGCCTCGTCGATGTCCTCCTCGGTGATTCTTGCCTTCCGCATCTCTCTGGCGATGGCATCCGCTGTCTCCCGGAACCGCTTCCTCCAATCGTCTTTTGGGCGTCCCCGGCGAATCGGAGCAACCTCTTCCTTCTCGGACTCGCAATGGCGGAGCAGGGAGAGAGGCTGCGACAGGTCGATCCGGATCGTTGCCGGCGCCATGACCTCGCCCTTGGTCGGACGGAACCGAAGAATGAGCCATTTCTGTTTCCCGGTGATCCAGGCCGGGTAGTGCGGGCGCACGTTTTCGACGATCTTGGCGATCCGACGCGGAGAAAGTCCCAGTTCATGGAACGTGTGAGCGAGGTAGACGTCGTAGACGGAGCGCTCGTCCAGCAACCTCAGGCTTCCCTTTCCACGTCCGGAAAGGCTGGCTTTGACGACGCCGGTCTCGAGAAAACGGCTCAGGTCTTTCTGGCGGACACCCCAACCGGCGAAGAGGTCGATGGCCTTGCCCAATTGGACTTGCAGCATAATATGTAACCTCCTTTGGGGTTACATTATCTTCCTGATGCACACGTGTGTCAATCCTGTCCATCCTGTCCTGCCTATGCTTTCTGGATATTGCTCCACCGGGCCGCTTTCTTCGCCATCCACGGGTTGATCCCAAGGTGCTCTGCGATGTTGGTATAGGTCATGCCTAACCTGCGGAGATGCAGGACCTTTTCTGAGATCTTCATGTAGACCGGAACAGCGTCCTCATCCGTCAGGTCCACCTCGATGGGGATCTCGGAGACGGTTCGAATTCTTTCAGATGGGGCGCGCCACTCTCAATGAATTCGAACCACTCATTCGAATGGAAGTCGAGCCAGGTCGCCGATGCGTCGAGTCCTGCCTGCGGATGCATCATTTCCGCCGTGGACCCTTCGCGCCAGCCGGGAAAGGTTTTTTCTCAACAAGGTCCACTTCGAAGGGAATCTCCGAGGCGGCTCGAATGCTTTCGGATAAGGTCAGCCGTCCCGAAGAGAAAGAATCCCCTGGCGAATAGGCGCCGCCGCTCCGGGGCTGACGGGGTCGATTTGACGTGGGTGGATTCGGCTGTCGGGATAGCGGAAGGTACCCGGATCGCGAAGGCTTTTCGTCGGACGTCTTGGCGTAGCCCAAAGCCCTGTACCCTTTCATCCGCTTCTCGAACATTCGGGCCAACATCGGGATGTTCCGGTCCACGTAGTCGTAGATTCGTACCTCCCTCTTTTCGGGGCGATGGCGGTGCAGACGCCCTGCATATTGGACCAGAGTGCCTTTCCAGGAGACGGGAAGGGTGAGGAACAGCGTGTCGAGCCGGACGTCGTCGAATCCTTCACCGATGTACCGGCCCGTGGCGAGTATCAGCCGTTCCTCGTCGCACGGAATCGACGCGAGTCTCTCCATCGCTTCTTTCCGCTTCCGGGCGGTCATTCCCCCTTTCAGGACGACCAGGTGGCGGGTGAATTTCCGAAAACGTTCGGCCAGAAGATCGAGGTGGTCCTTCCGTTCCGTCAAGAGAATAGGAGATCGGCCTTCTTCAAGCGATTTCAGCACATCATCGAAGATGAGCATGTTGCGGTCCTCGTTTGCTGCGAGGACGGCATAAATCTCTTGGATCCCCACGTCGGGGCCGAGATCTCCAGCGCCGAAGTTTGTCTCCCGAAGGATCAGCCTCTGTTCGAAGGGCTGTTCCGTCGCGTGGCGCTGCCGTGAAGATGCAAAGCGGACCGGACCCAACTGCATGTGGATGATCGGCTGGTGCCCGTCCCGGCGATACGGGGTGGCGGTGAGGCCTGTGACGTACCGACCCTTCACCTCTGCGAGGACCCGTTCGAAGGAAACTGCCGGGAGGTGATGGCATTCATCCACAATAACGTGACCGTACCGAGCCACGAGGTTGTTCACGTTGCCCTTGCGGACCAGGCTCTGGATCATGGCGACATCGAGCCGGCCCGTCGGCAAATTCTTTCCTCCCCCGATCCGGCCGATGGTTTTTGGATCAACTCCCAGGAACGAGGAAAGCCTCGCGACCCACTGGTCGAGGATCGGCTTCCTGTGGACAAGGACAAGGGTATTGCGCCCGCGCGCGGCCGTGAGATACGCGCCGACCACCGTTTTCCCGGCGCCGGGCGGAGCGACAAAGACTCCATCGTCGTGGGACAGGAGAACCTTCACCGCTTCTTCCTGCGTTCCGGTCAGGCGGCCCTGGAATCGAAACTCGACCGGTTCCCCTTCGTTCCGCTTGTCCTCGATCGCCAGAGGGATGTCGTATCCGGCGAGCAGGTTGGAGAGGTCGTCCCTGCATCCCCGCGGCAGGGCGATGTGCTCCGGATGATCCTCGGCGCAGGAAATGACCCTCGGGGTGGTTGCCGTCGAGAGCCGCATCTTCTGCTTCTTGTAGAACTCGGGGTTCTGGAAAGCAGCCAGCCGTTTGATCCGGTTGATCAGGAGGGAGGGTAACCCCATCTTTTCCACGAAGAGTCGCTGGGAAAGAACCGCCCGGACCTCTGCAGGCAGGGGACCTTCGATGGGGGCCGCGGCGGACTTCCTGGACGGAGAGCGAGTCCACGGTTTCGATTCGTCCTCGTCTGCGGAGATGGCAAGCGGCACCCCGATGACCCGGTCTGTCCGCGCCGCCTCTTCCGCGATCGCATGGACCGCTTCCGGGGAGACCCGAGAGAAGGAAGCGAGGGATGCCCACTGGTTGGGATACGGTTTGAAGTCGTGGTCGACAAAGACGGTGTTCCCCTCTTTCCTCGGTTGCCGCTGAAGGGGGAGGGCGATGAGATTTCCGAATCCCCCTGCCGGCATCGTGTCCTGGTTGGGGAAGAGGCGGTCGTATGATGCCATTCCGAGCTGGTGGCGTCGCGACATCGTCTCCGTAAGCAGATAGCAGCCCATCTGCCGGGCGACCGAGGCGGGAACCGGACCGGAGAAGAAGAACCAGGCATGGGCGCCCTTTCCCGACCGGGACCGTTCGATCGCAGGCGGGACGCCGATCCTTTGGCAGGTCGCGACGAACGCCGTCACGTCCTCCTGCCACGATGCGCCGTCGAAATCCGCCGCCAGGAATCGACAGGTCTCATCGGGCAGAAGCGGGTAGACTCCGATTACATGACGGCCCTGAAGATGGTCGAGGACGACCTGGTCGGTGACGGGGAGGAACGCCCGGTGGGAACATCTGCCGCACTTCACGCGGGGCTTCTGGCAGATCCCGCCAACCCATTCGTTGGAGCAGACGGGGGCGTATCCTTTCCGGCCGGTCTTCGTTTTTTCCCACAGCCTCGGGAAGACGTCCTCCCGGCCCCGGAAGAGGCTCCGAAAGAGGGCGACCTTCTCGGCGGAGGAGGACGGGACCTTGAACTGGAGGGGTAGGCTGTCGAACGGAATCGGTTTCGGGAAAGTGGGAGCGGAGATATCCTTGGTCAGCCGTCCCTTGAGTTCTTGGAGCCTCGCGAGCGTTCCCTCACGTTCCTTCTCGATCCGGGCCAGCCGGGCCTCTTCTTGGGCGATCGCTTGGCGGAGGGAGCGGTTATCTGACATCGGGCAGGGGCTTCCCTTCAGTGTCTCAACAACGTCACTCGCAGAGGTCGAGCATCCGTTTGATGAAACCGACTACGTCTGCCTGGATCTCGTCATCGGGTCGCCCCAAGAGAAAGTCGGCGACGCGACGGGGGCCAGTGCCGTTGTGATCGAGGAAATCACTCTGCAGCACCTCGATTGCCTGTTTTGCCTCGGCGTCTCCTAGAAGCGGACGGAGAGATGCGACAACGTCCTCGACCCCCTTGCCAAAGTTGCGGATGAGATAGTAGAGGTCGTAGGCGTCCTTGTTTTCGCCGCGTCCCTTGAAGGCAAGCGCCTTGAGCACCACGAAAGCTCCGGGCCCGCACACCCAGACTTCACGGCTGGCGTTCTCGCCGAAGATGGTCTTGCCGTCGATTCGAACCCGTCGTCGGTCCTGAAATGCGAGCTTTAACCCCGGTGAGATGATGGCGGCGAAGTCTTTCTCGATATCACGGAGCCTGCCGCCCAGATCGGTGTCATTCGACGGCGGGATGAGGAAGTCGACGGTCACCGTGCCGAGACTGGCAACAACCCGCCAGCGCTGTCGCGTCGGAAGACCCTTATCGGTTTCGTCTTGGGTGAAGCCGGCGTTGCGAAGACGCTCCGTGAGGGTGCGATACCGGCCTTCGTCGAGTAGCGCGAGTTTCAGACCAACGTCGAGGTCCAGGGTGCCTACGTGCGCGGAGGTCCCCTCGGGCAACCCGGTCGGGTCGATCAGCAGCGACGGAACGAGACCCCCAACTACGACCAGCTCGTCCATCAAATCACCGAGCTTGGTGGCGACGTAGAGGCAGGTGGCCCGTACAAGTTCTGCCTGTTCGCTACTGTACTCGGACGCTCGGGTAGGTTTCTCAGCCACCACGTCTCCAATTCAGGAACTCGTTGCGTAGTCGTTCCGCGGCTTCGGATGCTCTCTCGGGGTGACCCTTCAGGTCGAGGTACGCCTGCACCGGATGCACGCAGCGGATGCCATCTTTCTCGACGGAACCGTGAAAGACGCCCGCGTCGTTTGGGACCGCCAGCCAGAGGTTGGCTCCTCGCTGGTCTTCCCTGAAGGTGAGCTTCTCTATCAGTTCGTTCGACGGGTCGTCGGCGAGGTACACCGTGGCAATCCGGAACGCCGCGAAACGTGTGAAGGCCCACGCGGCGGCGAGCCCGGTTGCTGCGTGCTCCGCGTTCTGCTTGGCAAGGGTATCGCAGGCGAACTTGAGGAGTGCGTCGCCCGCGCGGGCTGCGACATGTCCCTGATAAATCGTGTGCTTCGAGAACTGGTATGACTCGCGCCATGCGTCGAGGAGCAGCGCGGGGTCTTTCGGCCGGATGGCTGATTTATCCTCACGAACTATATAGCCTTCCCGCTCCAGGCGCGAAACGATGCGGCTAACGAAGCCCTCGTCCGTGCCGGTAGAGCGGGCGATTTCTCGTTGGGTGAACGACTTGTCGGGATGGATGAGGAGCCAACGGACAACGCGGGAGCTTTTCGGTGCGAAAAGGTTCGGTGGTCGCCCAGCGGAGCGGAACAGATTCGGCTTGCCGTCAACGATGATACGGATGCTTCCGGCAATGATGTGGGCATTACCGCTCAGGTCGAGCCAGCCAACCTCTGCCTCGTCGCAGATCCGTCGGCCGACCTCGCCCATGAATGGCACTGCTACGAGCGGGACCGCACGCTCCCCGATCCGCTTCCTGTGAACCTGGACCTGTTTTACTGCTGCTGCAATGAGTGCCGCACTGGTGGATTTCTTGAACTCCACAACGAAAGTGTGGCTGGCCCCCTTGAGCACGAGGTCGGCCCCGGAGGGGTCTTCCATGCGCACTTTGACGTCATCCAGGCTGACTCCCAGCAGTCCGGCGAGTGTCTCGGGTACTTTGGCCGCTTGGCGGTCGTGCTCGGATCTCGAACGCATGCTTGACTAAATATGCCACTTTGACAGTTCTGTCAAGTAGGTCATTTTAGTCATACACATCGTCAGGTCATCGTTACATTATGGACGACGTCCTCTCTACCCCTCTAGCGAGAAGGACTCTCTCTATTTATTCTGGGCCTTGGCGAAGCGAGCTGCTCTTTTTGCCATCCATAGATTGACCCCAAGGCGATCGGCGATGCTGGTATAGGACATCCCCAACCCGCGGAGATGCAATACTTTTTCTGATACCTTCATGTAGGTCGGGATCGCGTCCTCGTCTGTAAGGTCGACCTCGACAGGGATTTCGGAGGCGGTTCGAATTCTTTCAGATGGGGCGCGCCATTTCTCTTAAACGAATCAAATAGTAGTATGACTGTATTTTCGTCTCCCGAATCCAGGTCCCATCTGGTTGCGCGGGGGTTGCGGATTTTGCCTGTTCTCTTCCCCGGTCCACGTTACCGGAGAGCGCTCTCTCCCTCGATAAGGACCACCTTCTCCCGCTTCGCCACGTCGAGCATCGGGGGTGAAAAACCGCTGCGGCTGAACAGGATGAACCTTTCATTTCTCTTGCCGGCGTGCCACTCCACCAGTCTGGACTTTCTCCGAAGGTCTTGGTAAACGTCCGTCCCGACCTTCCGATTGCTCCACTTGCACTCCCCGAACCACACCGTCTTGCTGTCCTCATCAAGGGCAACGAGGTCGATCTCCTCGTTCTTCCACCACCAGCGGCCCAGGGAAGTGACCGGTATCTTCTCCCGCCTCGCCAAATCCAGGAAGATCTCCCGGGAGATCGATTCGTAGGCGTCACCCAGGTGTTGGTCGAAGGTGTCCTCGATCTGCTTGAGGACGTAATCCTCGTTGCCGATTTCGAGCCGC
>Ga0326597_10000266_pt1 | contig 99121 bp, 93 predicted proteins | sample RVTome_12_FD_203789 | JGI IMG/M metagenome (GOLD analysis project Ga0326597, IMG submission 203789) | Soil microbial communities from uranium-contaminated site in the Upper Colorado River Basin, Wyoming, United States - RVT100D185 | ecosystem: Environmental > Terrestrial > Soil > Contaminated >...
CCCGGGGGCACCATTTTCAGCACGCCGGTTTCGGGAGGCCAGTTTCGAGGGGAGATATGAGGGGAGCCGAGGCGGTGAAAAAGCTCGCGTCGCGCTACGCCTCCCTTCTCTGGCTCCTGGCCGCCCTGAGCCTGGTGGGCTGGCTCATCGTGAACCTCGACACGGCGGGATGGATCATCATCACCCTGGTCGTCGGCCTCATGGCTTGGCAGCTTACCAGGCGGGAGAGGCGAGAGCGCGCCAGCAGGGCCGAGGCGGAACGGCCCAAGGGCCACGGCGTGCGCGACGAGTCCGCCCAGTGAGCCGCCTCCTGCCGGCCTCGACCCTGGCCGCCATGCTGATCGTGTGCGCGGCGCCGGGGGCGGGGAGCGCGGAGCCGGGTCACGCGACAGGCGCGGACCTGCCGGCGCACTGCACGAACTACTCCACGGGCTCCGACTCGCATACCGACTGCACTCCGCCTGTTTCCGCGCCCGTGGGCTCGGCGGTAGCCTGCCGCAACCACGGCGTCGGCTCGGACACGCATGTCGAGTGTTCTTCCGTGCCTTCTCCCCGCCTGAGCGTGCCTCACGGGAAGAAGGCGGGGCTGGTGCCGCCCGCGCCCGCTCTGCGGTGCTACACGTACCACATCGGCCCTTCCGCCTACACCGAGTGCCGCTGAGTACAGTGCCCCGCCGCTGTCACTGGGCCCGCGGCGAGCCCGAAATCGCCTACCACGACCGCGAGTGGGGCGTTCCGCTCCACGCCGACCGGCGTCTGTTCGAGCTCCTCATCCTCGAAGGTGCGCAGGCAGGGCTCAGCTGGTCCACCGTGCTTCGGAGGCGGAGCGGGTACCGCAGGGCGTTCGCAGGATTCGACCCGAGGCGGGTCGCGCGCTTCACGCCCGCCGCGGTCGAGCGTCTCCTGCGGGATCCGGGGATCATCCGCCACCGCGGCAAGATCGAGAGTGCCGTCGGGAATGCGCGCGCCTTCCTCGCGATCCAGCGCGAGCATGGAAGCTTTGCGGCATACCTCTGGACCTCCGTCGGCGGACGCCCCATCCAGAACCGGCGGCGCGCGCCCCGTCAGGTCCCGGCCGAGACGGTGGTCTCGCGCGAGCTCAGCCGCGATCTGCGGCGCCGCGGATTCACCTTCGCGGGCCCCACCATCTGCTACGCGCTCATGCAGGCGGCTGGACTCGTCAACGACCACTTGACCTCGTGTTTCCGCCACGCAGAGGTGCTCCGCCTCGGGCGAAAATCGGGCTGTGGACGAGGGTCGAAACGCAGAAGCTCCTTGAGATTCGGCCGCCGCCCGACTTAGACTAACGGCGTGACTCCTACCGGGGGTGCGGGCGGCATTGGCGGGGTGTGGCGCTTCCTGGGCTTCACGGGATCGTCTGAAGAGGCCACTCCACGCGCCACCGGGGGCACACCGGTCGTCGCCCCTCTCGATCCCGGTCGTGCTGTCCTCGGCGGCGGACTGTCGCTCAGGGGCGAAGTCACGGGCGAAGGGGACTTCCACATCTACGGGCGCTTCGAGGGAGAGATCGACGTGTCGGGCCGTGTGGTCGTGGCAGAGGCCGCCCAGGTCGACGCCAACATCAATGCGGCCTCAATCGTCATCGCGGGCAGGGTGCGCGGCAATCTCTCGGCCAGCACGCACCTCGACATCCTTCCCACGGGGGTGCTGACCGGAACCCTGAAGGCCGGCAGCTTCTCGGCCGCCGAAGGATCTTCGGTCAAGGGCGAGATCTGGCTCGAGCGCGCTGAGCCCGCTCGCGTCAGCGACCCGGGGTTGGACGACGACGAGAACTCCCGGTGAGCCTTCTCAACGGATGAGCGTTCTCGACAGGTTCCGGGCGCGGCACTGGACCCGCTGGGCCGTCCTCGGCCTCGGGGTGGTCATCGTCGTAGGCATTGGGTGGGGAGGCTGGGCGGCCTGGAAGAGCCGCTATGAGGCCCAGGGGGCCATGGCGTTCGCTCAGGCCCGGACCCTCGCGGCCCAGTCACAGGCGCCTGGCGCAGCGGCAGACAGCCGTGAGCGCGCCGAGAAGGCGCTCCAGGCCGTGATCGCAGACTATCCACGCCTGTCCTCGGTTTCCCAGGCCGCCTACCTCCTGGGCAGCATGCGATTCGGCGCCGCCCAGTACTCACAGGCTCGAGCCAGCTACGAGCTCGCTCGCGCCAAGGCCGGCTCGAGCAGCCTCGCTGCGCTGGCCGCCCTCGATATCGGCTACTGCTGGGAGGCTGAGAAGAACTACGATGCGGCTGAAACGGCCTACCAATCAGCTATTAGTGGGGCAAAGCCTAAGGATTTTCTCTATGAAGAGGCGATGGTGGACATCGCCCGCGTCCAAGAGCTCGGAGGCAAGCGGGCCGCCGCCATAGAGACGTATCAGCGTCTGCTCAAGGACCTGCCGGACGCTCGCCGCGCCGAGGAGATCCGCTCCCGAGTGGCGAGCCTTCAGCCCGCAGCGAGACCCTGATCGATTCTGAACCCGGCTTGATGTCTCCCTTCCTTCGGCAATGTCTGATAAGAGGCATTATGTCAACCACCCTCGGCGGCCACACCCAAGGACGGCACCCTGTGGGCCACACAGTGTACCTGGGCCACCAGCGCCCCCACCTCGCTCGTCACGTTCACCTGGTAGAAGCCTGCCCGCCTGCCCTGCTTGATCTCCCGGGCCTCGGCGATGAGCCGTGAGCCGGGCGGCGCGGCAGTCAGGAAGCTGATGGTCATGTTGAGCGCGACGGCGGGCTCGCCGTGGGAGTTGCACGCCGCCCCAAAGGCGATGTCGGCAAGGGAGAAGATGACCCCGCCGTGGGGATAGCCCTGGAAGTTGACCATGTGGGGTTGGACGGTCAGCCCCAGCCGGCAGAAGCCTCGGTCCAGCGCCAGGAATTCTATGCCGAGCGTCCGGCTCCAGGGGTCGTCATGGATCCGGGTCCTGAGTTCCGCCGGGACGGATGGATCCTCGGGAGATGGAGTCACTGAATGGTGGCGGTGAGGATGAAGCTCGACTCGCTCGAGGCCTGCTGCTCGCGGTAGCCGAGGATTTGGCGCGTCACCTGATTGATGCCGCGCGTGGCGCCGCCGATCCGCATCGCGCGGCCGTCGGGCACGATCACCTCCGTCGCCGCCTCGTTGAACTCTATGCTGCCCTCACCCTGGGGAGAGAAGTAGCTCACCTGCGGCGTGAGTCGGACGCGGATCTGCCCGTTTGGAAGGATGCTCGGGCTCACGACGAGCGTAGTGCCCACGCGCTGCCAGGCGGTCGCCTGCACCGGGTACCCCTGCCCCGTCGCGTAGTCGCGGAACCACGCGACCACGGTCGAGGGCACCTCGCTCGCCACCATCATGCTCGCCGTGCCGCCGTCCTGGACGATCGTGAAGACGCCCTCGCTCCGGGTGGTGCGCGTCGTCGTGTCTTGAAGGGCGAGGCCGCCGCGACCCCGCGACTTGCCGTCCTGGATGATGACGCCACCATGTCCCTGCGCGCCCTGGCGGCTGTTCTGCCCCCGCTGCTGGAACTCGAGGACGACCTTGACTTGACGGCCGGCCTGGGACTCGGCAGGAATGGCACTTGCCAGGAGAATCGTGGCGAGGAGCACGGCCGCGACGCGGGACATGGCCCCTACCCAGGGATCTGGGCTTCCTCGGGCAACCGGTCCCAGACGGGGATCCATTCGGGCACCGTCAGTCCCGCGGCGAGGGCCTTCCCCGTGACCTCGACGGCGAAGGACTGACGGACCTCGTCGTTGTCCCGGAGCTTGAGCCGGTACTTCCGGTAGAGAGCGTTCTTCGGTGAGCCGGGCCTGCCGAAGATGTTCATCGTGCGGATGTACCACTTGTTGAACGTCGCCTGCGCCTCGTCCCGCGTGACGGGGTCCCCGGCCAGCTTCGTGACCCAGAACTCGCCGTGGCGGATGTGGAACTTCTCCTCCTTGAAGATGCCCTCGATGGCCCGCGCCCACGGGCCGTAGGAGCACTGCCGCACGTCCTCCAGCTGGTGACCCGCCCCTCTATCCATGCAGAAGTTGAAGAAGGTGAAGTCCGCCCACGTGTCGATCGGGTAGTAGAAGATGTTCACGCGCTTGTCGGCACTGATGCGCGCGGTGCCGATATCCGCCGACGCGTCGATGCGCATGGCGAACGCTTCGTCGTGGGCCCGCACGTGGGCGTCCACGTCCACGCCAAGATCGGCAAGGAGCCCGTACATGACGGCCGCGTGCCGGTGCTCGTCCTTGACGATCTGCGCGACGACGTGCTTCTCCTCGACCCCGGGCGCCTTCATGATCCACGGCACGTAGCCGTATCCGCCGGCGAGCTCGGAGTCGGCCTGCATCGTCATGAGGTGTATGAGGCTCTGCCGGTACCCGTCCGTCATCTCCTCGGCGGACTCGATGCGCTCGCCGCGCTCGATCCGGGCCAGGAGTTCCGTCTCCGTGACGCGCTGGTTCACGCTCGGCTCCTTTCCGCGACGCGCATGGCCTTCCCCTCGCTGCGAAGGATGGTCGTGGGCGTCGCGCCGGCGACCTCGGGGTTGAGGCGTAGTTGGGCGCGCCGCATCTCCAGTCTCACGGGGAGGACGTCACGCGGGTGAGGAGCCAGTTCTGGCGCCCCAGGAAGCGCATCAAGGTCTCGATCAGGCGGGCGTCGGCCGCGGCCTCCAGTCCCACGCGGTCCGGCAGAACGAAGCGGACCTCCGGGTAGGAGACCAGCACGCGCAGGAGCGTCCGCGCCCGCGGGTCGGGTGCCAGGAAGCCCCGCCGCCCCGGGTCCCCGGTCCCGGGATCCCATGCGGGCTGAAACGAGGCCCGAAGCCACCGCCCGGACGCGACCGCCGGGCTCATGCCGGAACGCCCAGGAGACGCCGGTAGTGCCCGACCATGACGTCGATCTGGCGCGCCGCGGAGAACTCGCTTGCCGCGAGGGCGCGCGCGGCGAGCGCCATGGCGCTCCGCCGGGGCGCGTCCAGCAGGAGTCCGATGGCCGCGTCGGCCAGCTCCTCGACATCGGCTTTCGTGAGGAGTCCGGTCTCGCCGTCTCTGACGACCTCGTCGACTCCCGAGGCGCGGACCGCGACGGCCGGCAGCCCGCAGGCATGCGCCTCGGCCAGGACGAGACCCTGGGTCTCGGTCTCGGAGGCGAAGAGAAAGAGGTCGGCCGCCTGGTAGTACGGCGGCAGCTCTTCCCGGGCGACCGAGCCGGCGAAGTGGATGGCCGAGCGCGCGGGGCTCGCTCCGGCGAGGCGCCTGAGGGCCGCCCCGTGGCTTCCCTGCCCGACGAGGAGCAGCCGCGCCCCCGACACCGCCAGGGCGATGGAGCCGAACGCGCCGATAACGCGCTCCACGCTCTTCTCGCGATCGAGGCGGCCGACGTAGAGGCACAGCGGCGCGTCCTCGGCGAGGCCGAGACGTCGCCTCGCCTGCCCCCGATCGCGCGGACAAAACAGGTCGAGCGGCACTCCTGTAGGAACGACCTCGATTCTCGCCTTCACGCCCAGGGCCGCGAGAGCCTCGGCGATCCGCCCCGAGGGCGCGATCACGAGATCCGCCGAGCCTGCGAAACGGGAGGCGAGACTGACGGCGAGCGAGGCGACGAGGGGCTCCGGGAGCGGAACGTAGTGGGCGTACTTCTCGTAGCGGGTGTGGTAGGTGAAGACCAGAGGTCGCCCCTGCGCGCGCGCCAAGCGCCGCGCGGTCACGCCGAGAAGGAACGGATGCTGGGCGTGGAAGATGTCGAGGTCGAGCTCCCGCGCCGCGCGACTCCAGCGCCTCGAGAAGGGCAGCGGTACGGCGAAGCCCGGGTACGTCGGCGCGGGCACCGAGGGGTAGCGGAACACGAAGGCAGGGTCGTCGTGGGGTCCCCTCCAGGAGGGCGCAAAGACCCACGCCTGGTGCCCCTGCGCCTTGAGCCCGTCCCGCAGGGTCTCTACCGCGGTGGTGACGCCCCCGCGGAACGGCAGGTAGTTGTTCGTGAAAAGGCCGATGCGCATCTGCTACTCATCCGGGGCGTTGGGGTCGCGGCCGCGCTCGATCTTGCCGAAGTCTCCCGGCTTGATGGAATCGAGCCATTCCTTTATCTTCGCCTGGTCGTCGGTCTTGCTGCCGCCGAGCTCCTGCTCCTTGGCGACCTCGACGTTCTTCGCCTTGGCCACGACCTCCTCGTCCACGAAGATCGGGGCCGCGACCCGGAGCGCGAGCGCGATGGCGTCCGACGGGCGCGAGTCCACCGTGATCTCGGTCGATCCCAGCTGCAGGTGGATGACCGCGAAAAAGGTGTTCTCCCTCAGGTCGTTGACCTCCACCTTGACCACCCGGGCGTCGAGGGCCTCGAGGATGTTCTTGATCAGGTCGTGCGTCATGGGCCGCGCCGTCGAGATCTTCTCGAGCTCGAGCGCGATGGCGTTGGCCTCGAAGAGCCCGACCCAGATGGGCAGCGAGCGCTTCTCCTCCTCGTCCCGCAGGATGATGATCGGCATGTTGGAGAGCGGGTCCAGCGCCAGCCCCTTGACCTTCATCTCGAGCCACATGGGCGTCCCCTCTCCTAGACCGCCGCCGCGAGCACGCACCCCTCGGCGCCGGCCTCGGCCAGTTCGCCGCGGAGGCTGTGCGGCAGCGCCCGGGTGACGAGCACGGGCACCATGGTGCCCAAAAGATCGCGGCCGTGTGCGTCGAAGTTGACCACGCGATTGCAGCGGGTGCGGCCCGTCAGCTCGTCCGGGTCCTTTCGAGAGCGCCCGTCCACGAGTACCGGCAGTACCCGGCCCTCGAGCGCCCGGCTCCGCTCGGCGCCGACACGGGTGGCGACCTCGAGGATCTTCGCGTTCCGCCTTGCCTTGACTTCGTCCGGCACCTGGTCGCTCATTTCCGCGGCGACGGTGCCGGGGCGCCGTGAATAGCGGAAGGCGAAGACATTGTCGTACCGCACTCGTTCGACGACGTCCACCGTCCGCTCGAAGTCCGGGTCCGTCTCGCCGGGAAACCCCACGATGATATCGGTCGAGAGCGCAATGCCGGGCACCGTCTCCGTGAGCTCGGCGATGAGCTCGAGGTAGCGCGTGGCCGTGTAGCCGCGGTTCATGCGCGCGAGCACGCGATCGGAGCCCGACTGCAGCGGCAGGTGCAGGTACTCCACCACCTTCGGAACGTCGCGGATGGCGCGGATGAGTCGGGTAGTCAGGTTGTAGGGATTCGAGGTGGTGAAGCGGATGCGCTCGATTCCCTCGATCTCGTCGACGCGCTCCAGGAGCGCCGCCAGGTCGGTCGCAGGCGTGAGGTCCCGGCCATAGGCGTTGACCGTCTGGCCGAGCAGCGTCACCTCGCGTACCCCGGCCGCCGCCAACTCCTGCACCTCGGCCACGACGGCCTCCGGCGGATGGCTGCGCTCGCGCCCCCGGGTCACCGGCACGACGCAGAAGGTGCAGAACTTCTCGCACCCCTCCATCACCGTGACGAAGGCCTTGAGCTGCCCCGGTCGGTCTGGCTTGGCGGTCAGCTTGACCAGCGGCGCCTCGCGGGCCTCCACGATCGGCGCACCCGTCGCCCGCGCGCGCTCGACCAGCTCCCCGACCCTCGCGACCGCGGCGGAGCCGAACACCAGGTCAACCTGGGGTGCGCGCTCCAGGAGCTTCCCCTGCCAGAGCTGCGCCATGCAACCCATCACGCCGATCAGGACCTCGGGCCGCTGCCGCTTCAGCGTTCGGAGCTGTCCGAGGCGGGAGAAGACCTTGTCCTCGGCTTTTTCACGGATCGCGCAGGTGTTGAGCAGGATGAGGTCGGCCTCTTCGGCCACGTCAGTGATCTCGTAGCGCAGACCCTTAAGCAGACCCGCGACGCGCTCGGAGTCGTACTCGTTCATCTGGCAACCGTAGGTGATCAAGTGAAGTTTTGGCATAAAAGATCAATATTTACGTTAGCATCGGCTCCCGAGCCTGTCAAACAGCTGGCGCGGTCAGGCGCTTTCTTCGAACACGCCGATCTTGCGGAACTTCTCATAGCGCTCGGAGACCAGCTCCTCCGGAGTGAGCGAGCGGAGCTCCCAGAGGGCGTCCCGGAGCGGCCCGCGGAGGTTCTGGGCCGTCTCCTCCCAGTTCCGGTGGGCACCGCCGGTCGGCTCGGGCACGATGCCGTCGATGACGCCGAGCCTGAGCAGATCCGGCGCCGTGATGCGCATGAGCTCCGCCGCCTCGGGCGCCTTCGCGGCTTCGCCCCAGAGAATGGCCGCGCAGCCCTCGGGGGAGATGACGGAGTAGATCGCGTGCTCGAGCATGAGGACGCGATTGGCCACGCCGATAGCAAGGGCGCCGCCGCTGCCCCCCTCGCCCGTCACCACGCAGACGATGGGCGTGCCGAGCCCGGCCATCTCTCTCAAATTGTGCGCGATGGCCTCGGCCTGGCCCCGCTCTTCGGCGCCGAGTCCCGGGTAGGCGCCGGGCGTGTCGATGAACGTGATGATGGGCTTGCGGAACTTGGCCGCCAGCTCCATGAGTCGCAGGGCCTTGCGGTATCCCTCGGGGTGCGGCATGCCGAAGTTGCGCGCGATGTTCTCCCGCGTGTCGCGCCCCTTCTGATGGCCGATGGCGACGACCGGGTCGCCCTCGAAGCGCGCGAGCCCGCCCACGATGGCCTTGTCGTCGCCGAAGACGCGATCCCCGTGCAACTCGATAAAATCCTCAAGAAGAAGGCGGAACAGGTCGAGCGTGTGGGGCCGCTTCGGATGCCGGGCCAGCTGGGCCCGCTGCCACGGGGTCAGGCCGCTGTAGACCTTACGCTGGAGGCGCTTGAGGCGCTCGTCGAGTCGCCCGATCTCGTCGCGCGCGGCTTGCGCGTCGTCCGAAGCGCGAAGCTCGGCGATGCGGTTCTCGAGTTCCAGGAGCGGCCGCTCGAACTCAAGCTCGTCCGGCATACTCGACGAGTATACTGCCCGGCCCGAGCAGGCCCTCGACTTTCGCCACCAGCTCCGGCTCGGGCGAGACCGACAGCCCCTTGGCGCGCACCACGACCTCCTGGTCCGCCAGCAGGACGTGCACGAACACCGGCGTGGATCCGGGGTGTGCCTCGCAGAGGCTCCGGACCGAGGCGAGCGTCTCGTCGGGACCGTCGGGACCGGCGTGCACGCGAATTCGACAGGTGTGCGCCCGGTCCTCGGCACGCCTGCCGGCCGACGCCCTCCCGTTCGAGCCATGGCGAGCAGTGGTCTCGACGTTCTCCGGCGCTCGCGCGCCGGCGAGCGCGGCCTCGTCGAGCGGCTTGACGTCCTCGGCGAGCACCACACGCCCCTTGTCGCTGTCGTCAATCCGGCCGCGGACCAGCACGGGGCCCCGGTGTCTCAACGCGACCGAACAGGCGCGGTAGGGCTCGGGGAAGACCGTCAGCGGCACCGAGCCGTCCACCAGCTCCAACGTGGCGAAGGCCATGCGGTTGCCGCTCTTGGTCGCGTTCTCCGTCAGCGACCCGACCAGGCCCAAGAGGAGCACCCGGGATGCGGCCGGCCGCCCCGCCAACTCGAAGGCCGACACGGTCTTGAGCCGCGCCGCGAGCTCGCGATACTCGTCGAGCGGATGGCCGGACAGGTAGAAGCCCAGCACATCCTTCTCGGCCGCCAGCAGCTCCTCCCTCGGCCACTCTGGCGCTTGCGCCACGGCCGGCGCCGCGGCGACCGCCGCCTTTGCGGTGCCCACCGCCTCGAAGAGCGAGCCCTGCCCCTCCTCGCGGTCGCGCTGGCTGCGCTGGCCGGCCTCCATGGCCTGGTCGAGGTCCTCGATCCGCCCCGCCCGCGTGCCGCCGAGCGAGTCGAACGCGCCGGCCTTGATGAGGCTTTCCACCACGCGACGGTTGACCAGCCTGAGATCGACCCGAGCGCAAAAGTCGCCGAGCGATGAGAAGCGCCCCGCCTCGCCCCTGGCCTTGACGATGGACTCAATAGCCGAGCCGCCGACGTTCTTGATGGCCGCCAGGCCGAAGTGGATCGCCTCGCCCACCACGGTGAAGCGCGCCCCGGAGACATTGACGTCGGGGGCCTCGACGCGCAGCCCCATGCTCCGGCACTCCTCCATGTACTGGACGATCTTGTCCGTCTTCTCCATTTCGGACGTGAGCAATGCGGCCATGAATTCGACAGGATGGTTGGCCTTGAGAAACGCGGTCTGGTAAGCGACGAGCCCGTAGCAGGCCGCGTGCGACTTGTTGAAGCCGTAGCCGGCGAACTTCTCGATCAGGTCCCACACCCGTTCGGCCTTGCGCCCCTCGATTTCGTTGGCGCGGCATCCGACAAGGAACTTCGCCTTCTGCGCGGCCATGAGCTCGCGGTCCTTCTTACCCATGGCCTTGCGGAGCGTATCGGCCTCGCCGAGGGTGAAGCCCGCGAGCTCGGCCGCGAGCCCCATGACCTGCTCCTGGTAGACCATGATCCCGTACGTCTCCTGGAGGTGCTTCTCCATGAGCGGGTGTTCATAGGTGATCGGCTTGCGGCCGTGCTTGCGGTCGATGAATTCAGGGATGAGCTCCATCGGCCCGGGGCGGTAGAGCGCGACCATCGCGATGATGTCCTGGATCCGTGTGGGCTTGAGGCTCTTGAGCGCGTCACGCATCCCCGCGGATTCCAGCTGGAAGACGCCGAACGTCCTGGCTTCCGAGAGGACCTCGTAGGCCCGCGCGTCATCGAGGGGCAGCGCCTCTGGATCCAGATGGAGGCCCCGCGACTCCTTGATGAGTCGAACCGCGTCCGCGATCACGGTGAGCGTGCGAAGCCCGAGGAAGTCCATCTTCAGCAGGCCGAGCTTCTCGATGGGGCCCATGGCGAAGCCGGTGATCAGCTCGGGCCGCTTCGGATCTTTGTACAGCGGCACCCGCTCCATCAAAGGCTCGTCCGAGATGACCACGGCCGAGGCGTGGACCGAGGCGTGCCGCGTGCACCCCTCGAGGGTCCGCGCGACGCCCCAGAGTTCTCCCACGCGCGGGTCGCGCTTGACCTGCTCCGCCAGCGCCGGCGCCTTCTCGAGCGCCTCGTCCAGCGTGATGTTGAGCGGAAAGGCCGGCACCAGCTTCGCGATCCGATCGGCCTCGCCGAAGGAGAAGCCCATCACCCGCGCGACGTCCCGGATCACGGCCTTGGCGCCCATCGTGCCGAAGGTGATGATGTGGGCGACCCGGTCCGAGCCGTAGCGCTCCGCGACATACCGGATGACCTCGTCGCGGCGGTCATCGGCGAAGTCGATGTCCATGTCGGGCATGGAGACGCGCTCGGGGTTGAGAAAGCGCTCGAACAGGAGCCCGTAGCCCACCGGGTCGACGTTGGTGATGCCGAGACAGTAGGCGACGAGCGACCCCGCGGAGGAGCCGCGCCCGGGGCCGACCGCGATGCCCTGGCGCCGCGCGTAGGTGATGAAGTCCCACACGACGAGGAAGTAGCCCGAGAAGCCCATCTTCGACACGACCGAGAGCTCGTAGCGAAGCCGCTCTGTCACGGCGTCGGAGGGTGACCCGCCGTAGCGCCGCGTGAGTCCCTCGAAGGCCAGGCGCTCGAGGTAGGAGTCGAGGGTGTGGCCGGCCGGCACATCGTACTTCGGCAGGTGGAACTGCCCGAAGGCGAGCTCGAGGTCGCAGCGCTCGGCGACGGCCAGGGTATTTCGATAGGCTTCCGGCAGGTCCTTGAAGACGGCACGCATCTCGTCGGCCGACTTGAGGTAGAACTCCTCGGTCGAGAAGCGCCACCGGTTCGGGTCGCTCATGCTCGACCCCGTCTGGATGCAGAGCAGCGCCTCGTGGGCCTTCGCGTGCGCCGCGTCGACGTAGTGCGAGTCGTTGGTGCCGCAGAGCGGCGCTCCCAGCTCCCTGGCGATGCGGACCGTACCCTCGGTCACCCGCGACTGCTCCTCGATGCCGTGCGACTGGACCTCCATGAAATAGAAGTCCTTGCCGAAGACCTCCTGATACCAGCACGCCGTCTCACGGGCCTTCGCGTCGTCCCCGGCCGAGAGCAGGCGGCTCACCTCGGAGTTGAGGCAGCCTGAGAGGACGAGCAGCCCGTCGGCGTGCTGAGCCAGAAGCTCGCGGTCCACACGCGGCTTGTAGTAGAAGCCCTCGAGGTAGGATTTGGAGACGAGCCTGATCAGGTTGCGATAGCCCGCGTCGTTCCTGACCAGCACCGTCGCGTGGCTCGCGCCCTCGTAGCCGCCGTCCTGCCCCGAGCGCTCGAAGCGACCGCCGGGCGCCACGTAGAGCTCGCATCCGACGATGGGCTTGATGCCGGCCTTCCTGCACGAGGCAAAGAAGTCGATGGCCCCGAAGAGATTGCCGTGGTCGGTCAGCGCGAGGGCCGGAAAGCCGAGCTCGGCGGCCCGCGCGATCAGGCCGACGTCCTTCTCCTTCTTCCCCTGCACGTCCACCCGCTCGATCTTCTCGAGTTGGGCGGCGCCGTCGAGAAGGCTGTACTCGGAGTGGACGTGGAGGTGGACGAAGTCGGCGCGCGGTGCGCCGGCCTTTGCGGAGTCTCCTACTCCCATTCGATGGTGCTGGGGGGTTTGGGGGAGATGTCGTACACGACGCGGTTGACGCCCTTGACCTCGTTGATGATGCGCGACGAAATGCGCCCGAGGAGCTCGTAGGGCAGCCGCGCCCAATCCGCCGTCATGGCGTCCTGGCTGGTGACCGCCCTGAGCGCGATCACCTGGGCATACGTCCGGAAGTCGCCCATGACCCCCACGGTCCGCACCGGCAGCAGCACGGCGAAAGCCTGCCAGAGCTCCTGCTCGAGGCCCGCGCGCCGAACTTCGTCCTGCACGATCGCGTCGGCCTCGCGCAGAACCGCGAGGCGCTCTTCGCTCACCTCGCCCAGGACGCGAATCGCGAGCCCCGGCCCCGGGAAGGGCTGGCGCCAGATGATCTCCCGCGGCAACCCGAGCAGGCCGCCAACCTCCCGGACTTCGTCTTTGAAGAGCTCGCGAAGCGGCTCGATAAGCTTGAACCTCATGTCGGGAGGCAGGCCGCCCACGTTGTGGTGAGTCTTGATGGTGGCCGAGGGCCCCTTGAAAGAGATCGACTCGATGACGTCGGGGTAGAGTGTGCCCTGCGCGAGCCACGGGATCTCACCGAGCTTCCGCGCCTCCTCCTCGAAGACGGCGATGAACTCGTTGCCGATGCGCTTGCGTTTTGTCTCGGGGTCTGCTACATCGTGCAAACGGTCAAGAAACCGCTTACTTGCGTCAACATGAATGAGATTGATCTTGAAGGCATCGCGGAATGTGGATACCACGGACTCGACCTCGCCCTTTCTCAAGAGGCCGTTGTCCACGAAGAGGCACGTCAGCTGCTGGCCTATGGCCCTGTGGAGAAGAACGGCGACTACCGAGGAGTCCACGCCGCCCGAGAGCGCGCACAGGACGCGGTCCCGCCCGACGGTCTTCCGGATCGCCGCCACCTCGGTGTCAATGAAGGAAGCCATGGACCAGTCGCCCTTGGCACCGCAGGCCGCGAGGAAGTTCCGCAGCACAGCCTTACCCTGGGCCGTGTGGGCGACCTCAGGGTGGAACTGGACGCCGTAGAGTCTGCGGTCAGGATCCGCCATGGCTGCCACGGGGCAGTTGTCTGTGGAGCCGAGCCGCACGAAGCCCTGGGGCGGCTTCATCACGGTATCCCCATGGCTCATCCACACCCGGACTCGGCCGGTCGCTTCCGGCCGCATCCCGTCCAGCAGCCCTCCACCGGCCTCAAGCAGGAAGTCCGCCGGACCGTACTCGCGCCGCTCCGCCGGCACCACCTCGCCCCCGAGAAGATAGCCCATGGCCTGCATGCCGTAACAGATGCCGAGCACCGGGATACCGGCCTCGAAGAGCCGCCTGTCGGGCAGCGGAGCGCCGTCGTCATAGACGCTCGACGGGCCGCCCGAGAGGATGATCCCCTTGTAGCCCGCGGCCAGCACTTTGTCGACAGGCTCAGTGCAGGGTAGGATCTCCGAGTAGACGGACAGTTCACGGACGCGGCGGGCGATGAGCTGGGCGTATTGCGCGCCGAAATCCAGGACGCAAATCCTATCCATCAGGACTCCGGGCGGGTACCGCCTCACACGTCGTGGGCGCCGGCGGCGGCGCCGTCCCTCGCATCTCCTCCGGGCGGCGCGGGCGCAACGGGCGCTCCGCTATCTGGGCGTGCCGAGCTTCTGGGCGCGCTGAAACACCTTGCCTTCCGTCTTGATGGACGGGGCGATGATGAGCTCGGTCTGCTGCAGCTCCTTGATGCTCATGGCACCCACCGAGCCCATGCACGTGCGTATCGCGCCGACCAGGTTCAGCGTGCCGTCCTCGGTGAAGGCCGGACCGAATAGGATCTGCTCGAGCGGGCCCGACACCCCGACGCGGATGCGCGTCCCGCGCGGCAGGTTCGAGTGCGGCGTCGCCATCCCCCAGTGATAGCCGCGCCCCGGCGCCTCCTGGGCACGAGCGAAGGCCGAGCCGATCATGACCGCGTCGGCGCCCGAGGCCAACGCCTTGCAGATGTCGCCGCCGGTGGTCATGCCGCCGTCGGTGATGATGGGCACATAGCGGCCTTTGCGCTTGTAGTAGAAGTCGCGTGCGGCGGCGGAGTCGGCCGTGGCCGTCACCTGCGGGACCCCGACGCCGAGCACCTCCCGGCTCGTGCACGCGGCACCCGGCCCCACGCCGATCAGCAGCGCGTCGGCCCCGCACTCCATCAGCTCCAGGCAGGCCTCGTACGTGACGGTGTTGCCGATGATGAGGGGAATCGACAGGTGCTTCTTCAGCTCGCGCAGATCCACCGGGGTGTACTCGCGGGCGACGTGGCGCGCGGTCGTGACTGTGGACTGGACCACGAAGAAGTCAGCGCCGGCCTCCTCGGCGATCTTGGCGAAGCGCTCGGCCCGCTGCGGGATGGCCGACACCATAACGGGGCCGCCGCCCTTTTTGATCTCCGAGATGCGCTTGTGGATCAGCTCTTCCTTGATGGGCTCGCCGTAGATGCCCTGGATGATCTTGGTCGCTTCTTCAAGGCTGGCGGAGGTGATCCGGTCGAGGACCTCGTCCGGGTTCTCGTAGCGCGAGAAGATACCCTCGAGGTTGAGCACGGCGAGACCGCCGAGGCGGCCCATTTCGATGGCGAGCTTCGGGCTGACCACGCCGTCCATGGCCGCCGCGATGATGGGGATCTGGAAGCTGCGGCCGCAGAGGTCCCACGAGATGTCCACCTCGTTGGGATTGATGGTGATTGCTCCCGGAGCCAGCGCGATATCGTCGAAGCCATACGCCGCCCGAGCCTTGCGCCCGCGCCCCACCCACATGCCCATGCGCTGTCGCCCTCTCCAGACCCGAGTGGCCCCGCCGCGCCCCTCCAGGCCCCGTATATAGAGAACCGCCGCTTCGACCCTACCGTATTTAGGGGCAGTATACGGGCGTCGTCCCGACGTGTCAACCCTGGTTCGAATCGCGCTGCGGCTTCTGGGGATGCGCGCGCTCCCAGATCGCCCGCAAGCCCTCGAGCGTCAGGTCCGGGTTGACGAGATCGATGGTGCGCGCGACGCCTCGGAGCTGGCCGGCGAGCCCGCCCGTGGCAACCACCTTGACCGGGGCGCCCATCTCGGCGCGCATGCGATCGACGAGGCCGTCCACCAGCCCGGCCCAGCCGTACATGACGCCGGACTGGATATTGGTGATCGTATTGCGCCCTATCGCCTCCTTCGGCTGCAGCAGCTCGACGCGGTAGAGGCGGGCCGCGCGCGAGATCAGCGCTTCCGAGGCGGTGACGAGACCCGGAGCGATGGCTCCGCCGATGAACTCGCCCTTCGCGTTCACGCAGTCGAAGGTGGTCGCCGTGCCGAAGTTGACCACGATGAGCGGCGATCCGTAGAGCGTGACGCCGCCCACGATGTCGCAGATGCGGTCGGCCCCCACCTCTTGCGGCGCCTCCACGGCGAGCGGCACCGTGTCGCTCCTGCCCGGCTCCACGCTGAAGGGCTGCACGCCGAAGTAGGCATCGGACATCGCCTCGAGCGTCTGCTGCACGGTCGGCACCACGTTCGAGATGGCTACGCCCGTGATGCGCCGCCGCTCGATACCGCGGGTGCTGAGGAGCGTCTGGATGAAGACGCCGTATTCATCGGCCGTCTGCTCGCGCCGCGTCGTCAGCCTCCACGACGCGAGCAGCGGTCGGCCGCCGAACACGCCGATCTTGGTGTTGGTGTTGCCGACCTCAATGACCAGCAGCATGCTCTACCTCCGTCGTGACCTCACCCGCGACGACCCGCACCGTCTCGCCGCCGTCCGTTCGGAGCAGCAGCGCGCCGTCCTCGGCGAGGCCCACCGCCACGCCCTCGCGGCCGTCCGCCGCGCGCGTATGGCAGCCGATGCCTTGGGCGCGCGCGAGCCACGCCGGGAGCAGCGCGGTAAGTCCTCCCTCGAGGAATCGCGAGTACCACGCGTCGAGCTTCGCCAGGACGGCCCCCAGCATCTTTTCGACAGCGTGCGCGCACCCCGTCTCGATCATCATCGAGGTGGCGAGCGCCCTGATCGGCCGCGGGAAGTCACGTTGGTTGACGTTGAGGCCGATGCCCAGGATCACGTGCTCGAGCGTGCCCCGTCGTGTGGTCGCCGCCTCGGGGAGCATGCCGCAGATCTTCCGGTCCCCGACCATGACGTCATTGGGCCAGCGGATCGTGGCCGTCACCCCGGCCGCGCTCAGGGCGTCAACGACGGCCACCGCCGCGATCAGCGACAGCTGCGGAGCCTCCGCGGGGGAAATCGGCGGCCGCAGGACGATGGACATGAGCAGGCTTTCGCCGGGGGCGTCAAGCCACTGGCGGCCCCGTCGGCCCCGCCCCGCGCGTTGGTGGGTCGCCGTCACCACGGTCCCCTCGGAGGCGCCGGCGGCCGCCAGCACGGCCGCCTCCCCCTGCGTGGACTCAACCGCCCCCAGGCGGTGGATCGTATGCCCGAGGCGTCGTCCCGGCCCACGCGTCGTCACTGGAGCGCGGCCAGGCTCGCGGTGAGCTTGGTCAGGATCTGCCCCTGCTCGGCGAGCCGCTCGCGGTCGCGCGCCACGACGTCGGCCGGCGCGCGCTCGACGAAGTCCGGGCGCCCGAGCTTGCCCTCGAGGAAGGCTGTCTCCTTCCGCGCCTTCTCGATCTCCTTCTGGAGCCGCGCCCGCTCGGCCGCCACGTCGACGACACCCTGCAGGTTCACGAAAACGTCCACGCCGGCCGCCACGGCGTGGGCGGACAGCGGCGGCCGCGTTGCGCGAGGGTCGACGCCCACCGAGGCCCGCGCCAGCGCCCCGATCAACGGCGCCGCGGCGCGCAACCTGGCGGCGTCCTTGGAAGGACACTTGACGGTTACGGCCAGCTCTACGGCCGGGGAGATGCGGCTCTCGCTGCGCACGGTCCGGATCGCGCTGACCACCGCAATGACGGGGGCCATCTCGCGCTCCACGGCCGCATCCCGTCCCTTCCGCCCCGCCTTCGGAAACGCGGCGACCATTAGGTACCTGGCGGGGCCTGGCAGGTATCTCACGGTGCCCGACGCCGTCCCGCTCTCGCGAGGGAGTCGCTGCCAGATCTCTTCCGAGAGAAAAGGCATGAACGGGTGCAGCAGCCGAAGCGTCGCCTCGAGCGTCCCGACGAGCGTCCGCTGGGTCACCGCACGCGCGCCCGTGTCCGACTCCTGGTACAGGCTCCGCTTGGCGATCTCGAGGTACCAGTCGCACAGGTCGCTCCAGATGAACTGGTACACCGCCGAGGCCGCGTCGTTGAACCGGTAGCCGTCGAGCGCCTTCCGGACCGCCGCCGTGGTCGCCGTCAGGCGGCTCGTGATCCAGCGGTCCGCGACCGACGGCTTGCCTCTCTTCGCCAGCGCCGGGTCATAGCCGTCGAGGTTCGTGAGGACGAAGCGTGAGGCGTTCCAGATCTTGTTGGCGAAGTTGCGGTACCCCTCGATCCGCTCTTCGGCCAGCTTGACGTCCCTACCCTGCGCCGCCAGCGCGGCGAGGGTGAATCGGAAAGCGTCGGTGCCGTACCGCTCCATGATGGTGAGCGGGTCGACGACGTTGCCCTTGGACTTGGACATCTTCTGCCCCTCGGCGTCGCGCACGAGGGCGTGGATGTAGACGTCACGGAACGGGACATCGCCCATGAACTTGAGCCCGAGCATGGCCATACGGGCAACCCAGAAGAAAAGGATGTCGAAGCCCGTCACCAGGCAGGAGGTTGGATAGAAGGTTTTCAGTTCGGGCGTGGACCCCGGCCAGCCGAGGGTCGAAAAGGGCCAGAGACCGGAGGAGAACCAGGTGTCGAGCACGTCCGGGTCCTGACGCACGGCGCCGCCGCAGTCGGGGCACGTCTTGAGATCCGTCCGCGACGCGTGCGGGCTGCCGTCCTTCTCGCAGTACCATACCGGGATGCGGTGCCCCCACCACAGCTGGCGTGAGATGCACCAGTCGCGAATGTTCTCCATCCATTGGTAGTAGTTCTTTGCCCACGCGCGAGGCACAATCCTGATCCGTCCCGAGCGGACTGCCTTGATCGCCGGCTCGGCCAGCGGCTTGATCCGCACGTACCACTGCTTCGAGATGAGAGGCTCGACCACGGTCTTGCAGCGGTAGCAGACGCCGACGGCGTGGCGGTAGGGCTCGATCCTGTCGATCAACCCCAGCGCCTGCATGTCTTCGACGATGCGCGCCCGGCACTCGAAGCGGTCCATCCCGGCGTACTTGCCCGCGAGGGCGGTCATCTTCCCGTCGAACCCTATGACCGTCCGCGCCGGCAGGCCGTGACGCTTCCCGATTTCGAAGTCCGTCGGATCGTGTCCCGGCGTCACCTTGACCACGCCGGTGCCGAACTTCGGATCGACCGCACTGTCGGCGACCACACGGATCTGGACGGGCCCCAGCACCGAGGGGATCTCGAGCGTCTTGCCCACGTATTTCGCATACCGCTTGTCCTTGGGGTGCACCGCCACGCCGGTGTCGCCGAGTTTGGTCTCGGGACGCACCGTCCCGAGGGTCAGCGGTCCGTACTTGATGTAGACGAACTCGGCGTCACGCTCCTCGCGCTCGACCTCGAGGTCCGACAGCGCGGTCTGGCAGCGTGGGCACCAGTTGACGATGTAGTCACCCTGGTAGATCAGGCCTTCCTCAAAAAGCCGCACGAAGACTTCGCGCACGGCCCGGGAGAGCCCTTCGTCCATGGTGAAACGCTCGCGGCTCCAGTCGCACGACGCGCCGAGTCGCTTGAGCTGGGTGATGATCGTGCTGCCCGACTCCTCCTTCCACTTCCACACGCGGGCGACGAAGGCCTCACGCCCGAGATCCTCCTTCGTGCGGCCCTCCGCCGCGAGCTGCCGCTCGACGACGTTCTGTGTCGCGATTCCAGCGTGATCGGTGCCCGGCTGCCACAGCACGTTGTAGCCGTCCATGCGCTTGTAGCGGATCAGGATGTCCTGGAGCGTCAAATCGAACGCGTGGCCCATGTGCAGCGAGCCCGTGACGTTGGGCGGGGGAATGACGATGCAGTAGGGTTTTTTCGCCGATGCGGCGTCGGCGTGGAAGAGCCCGCGCGACTCCCACTCGCGGTACCAGCGCGACTCGACGCTGCTCGGGTCGTAGCGGTCCGCGATCTCAGTCATGGTGAAGCGTCATTGTAGCACGGGAGCCGCGCCGGTCAGGCGCCACCCGGCCGGCCCGCGCCTCCACCAGAGCGACCACGGCGCGCGCCGGCCGTCCGGCAGCGGCGCGGCCGCGGCGACGACTGCGGTGCCGGGCGTGTCGGGGTTCTGGGAGTCGCAGGCCGCCTCCGCCAGCAGGCCGGCCGGCAAGGCGGCGCGCAGGGCAGCATCGGGGACCAGGTCCGCCAGCGTCTTACGGTCGCCGGACACGAGCGCCGAAAAGAAGCGCGTCGCCGAGCGCCCGAGCTCCCGGTGCCAGCCGTTGAAGACCCGGCGGCCCACCAGCGTGAGCCCGACGCGCGGGTCCGCCCGGTAGCGGTCCTCCTGCTCCGCCTGGACGTCGCAGCCGGGCTTCCAGCCCGGATAACGGACCTCGCGGCGCAGACTGACACGTCCCGCCTTGATGTGGACCTGCGAGACCCAGAGCCCCTCCGGGTACCGCTCGGCGCTCCGCCATAGCGCCGACACGACCCCGTCCTGAGCGCGCCACAGCTCGAGCTTGAGCGGCCAGCTTCCCCACCCCGTCGGCGTGCCCGACCAGCTCACAAGGATCTCCGCGCCGCCACGGGCCGGAGCGGCCCACGGGTACACCTCCGGTACGCCGTCTTCCTGCCACGCGCGGAGGAGGGCAGGTCTTCCGTTTACGGAGCCATAGAGCCGCACCGAGTTGCCCACGCCTTTCGCCGAGAGGCGGAAGCGCCCCGCGAGGAGCCCGCCGCGGAGCGGCTCGATACGCAATGACGCGCCACCCCACACCTCGCCGAAGGCGCCGAGGCGCTCCCGGATGAACTCGACCGACGCGAAGGGGCCGCCGACCTGCAGGCTGTCCAGCACCTCCCCGTCCAGGAGCGCGTCCAGCTCGGCTTGCGTGGCGGGGTCGAGCGACCCCCCCGTGTCCTCGACGACCGACAGGCGCGCGGCGGCGATCTCCCGAAACCGCTCGAGCCGGTCGCCGGCAGGTCCGGCCCATGCCGGGGTGGCCGCGGCCCACGCGGTTGCGGCAACGGCGACGCTGAGGGCCAGTGCGATGAAGGCCGGGGCGGGCATGGCGGCATCGTACAATGGACGGGCATGCTCAAGGTCCTCGACCGGTACATGATCAAGGATCTCGCCCCCCCCTTCGCTCTGGCCGTGGGCGTGCTGACCTTCTTCCTGGTCATAGACCGCGTCTACCAGCTGACCGACCTGGTCATCACGAAGAGCGTGCCCTTCCGCTTCGTGCTCGGCCTCCTGCTCTTCATGCTGCCAGGAGTCCTCGCTCTCACAGTGCCGATGGCCCTGCTGGTGTCCGTGCTGCTGGTCTGCGGCCGTCTGACCGGCGACCTCGAGGTGGCGGCGCTCAAGGCCTCCGGTGTGAGCCCGCTCAGGCTCTTCCGTCCCATCCTGGGTTTCGCGATCGTGGTCAGCGGCGCAGTCGGCGTGTTGACTCTCGTGATCGCGCCCGCGGCGAGCGGGGCCTTTCAGAATCAGCTCTTCCAGATCCTCCAGACCAAGGCCACGACGGGCATCAAGGAGCGCACGTTCACCGCCTCCTTCAGCCAGATGGTCATGTACGTGGACGACATCAGCGCCTCACAGGTCGCCCTGCGGGGCCTCCTGGTCTCGGACGAGCGTGATCCCAAGCTCTCCCGGATCATCCTTGCGCGCGAGGGGCGTCTCTTCTCCGACGCGAAGAACCGCCGAGTGACCATGCGGTTCATCGACGGCTCCGTCAGCGAGACCGATACGGGCGACCCGCGGCGGTTCCGGCTCACCGCGTTCAGCCTCTACGACCTGAACCTGCCGCTCGACAACCCCCAGCGGGCGGCCGAGCGCATCGAGAAGCCCGAGAAGGAGATGCCGCTCTCGGTGCTTCGGGAGACCATCGCCGACCTCGAGCGCCAGGGGCAGATCGTGACCCCGTTTCAGGTCGAGCTGCACAAGCGCTTCTCTCTGCCCGTGGCCGCCCTGGTTTTCGTTCTGGTCGGCTTTCCAGTCGGCATCCGGACCCACAGAGGCGGTCGCACTCTTGCGCTCGGATCGAGCCTCGCCGTCGTCGCCCTCTACTACGTCATCTACACCTTCCTCGAGGGCATGGCCCTCCGCGGCCGCATCCCCGCCGCCGTGGCCATGTGGCTGCCGAACGCGATCTTTGGCACGATGGGGCTGCTCCTCCTTCACGGCGCCGAGGTGGGCGTGCCCGCTTCATGGAGCCGCCTCCTGTGGCACCTCCGCGCGGCCGTGCCCCGGGGCTTCCGCAGCGTCTTCCCGAGACGGGCCGTCGTGCAGCGCGTGAGCGCTTTCCCGGCGCGTGCCCATGGCCCGCGGGCCTCGACCTACATCATCGACCGCTACCTGGTCGGCCAGTACCTGACCTTCCTCGGCATCGGCACGCTGGTCGCGGCAGTCCTCGTCCTCGTGGTCGACCTGATCCAGTACCTCGACCGCTTCCTCCGGGCCAAGCCGCCGTTCATCTACATCGTCCAGCACCTGCTCTACCGGCTGCCCGGCTCGCTCTACGAGGGGCTGCCCATCATCGTCCTGGTCTCGACGGTCTTCCTCTTCGTGACCCTGACCCAGCAGCGCGAGCTCGACGCGCTCAAGGCCGCGGGCATCAGCCTCTACCGGGCGAGTCTCCCCGTCCTCCTGGTGGCCTTCGGCATCAGCCTCGGCGCCGGCCTCCTTCAGGAGACGGCACTCCCGGCCATCAATGCCAAGGCGGAGGAGATCGACCGCGTCAAGATCCGCGGCAACCAGCCCCGGCACCTCCAGCGCCAAACTCAGATCTGGTACCGGTCTTCCGACACGCGCTACCTGCGCATGGAGCTGCTCGACCCCATCTCGCGCTCGCTCGAAGGCCTCCTCGTGGTGGACATCAGCCCGGACTTCCGTCTGGTGGATCGCCTGGACGCCGGCAGGGCGCAATGGACCGGCGAGGCATGGATGTTGAGCAACGGCGTCTACCGGCAGATTGACCCGGCCAACCAGGTCACAGTCGATGCTTTCAGCGAGAGGCTGGTCAGCATGCCCGAGCAGATCAACGACCTGATTCAGGTGCAGAAGGCGCCGGAGACGATGAGCTTCCTGGAGCTGCGCGGCTACATCACCAGGCTCGCGGAGACCGGGCACCAGGTCAGCAAGTACCTGGTCCAGCTCAACTCGAAGCTTTCCTTTCCGCTGATCCACGTGATCATGGCGCTGGTGGCGATTCCCTTCGCCCTGGCTTCGCCGCGCGGCGGCGGGCGCGGCGTGGGAATCGCGGTGGCCATCCTCATCTCGGTGGCCTACTGGGTGGTGCACTCGGTGGCGATCGCCTTCGCCAAGGCCGAGCTCTTGCCCCCCATGCTCGGCGCCTGGACGGCGAACATCATCTTTGCCGGGCTCGGCGCCGCCCTCTTCCTCCGAGCTAGAACCTAGCTTGGGCTATTCACGAGCGGCACTCGCTTAACCGGGCGGGTGGCATCGGGGGTGGCCGGAGTGCGGCCGGCGGAGTGGGCCCTTCCCAAGTGTACGCAGCCCGCAGGGCTGCGATTCACGCCGGGTAGGGTGGCGAAGCCGGCCGCACTCCGGCCACCCCCGACGACAGGCCCGCCCGCCTCGCGCGTGCTTCGTTCGTGAATAGCCCGAGCTAACGGCTCTCGCGAAGCTGGCGGAGCGTCTCCTCGAGCTGCTTCTGCGCCTGGCCGTAGGCCGACCAATCGCCGCGCTTGAGCGCATCCTGGCCCCGCTGCCACGATTCCCAGGCTCGCTGGACGAGCCCGACCATTCCAGCTGGCGCCCCCACCGCGGGCTTGCCGTCGGCGCCGCGCGCCTGCGCCGGCTCGTCGCCGCGGATGCGTCCGCCGAAGATGCGCTGGAGCGACTGCTCGAGCGTCGGCTCCATGGCGATCTGGTTGCCGAACGCGACGATCACCCTCCTCAACTCAGGCAGCGCGCCCTGCTCCGCCGAGAGGTACAGCGGCTGGACGTAGATCAGCGATTCCTCGATCGGGATCGCGAGCATCGAGCCGCGGATGACGCGCGATCCCTGCTGGTTCCACAGCGAGATGGCCGCCGAGATCACGGGGTCCTGGGTGATACGCGCGTCGATCTGGCGGGGCCCGTAGACGAGCTTCTGCTTGGGGAACATGTAGACGATGAGCCCGCCGTAGTTCGGCGCGTCCGCCCGCGCGGCCATGATCGCAATCATGTTGTCCCGGCGCGAGGGATTGAAGCCCGAGAGCAGGACGAACTCCTCTCGCTTCTCGCCGGGCAGCCTCATGATGGTGAAGTAGGGCTCGAGTTCGCGGTCGCGCCCCTCCTGCGTGAGGCGCGGGATCGTCCAGAGATCCTCCTTGTTGTAGAAGACCTGCGGGTCCTGCATGTGATACGTGCCGTACATCTTCGCCTGGATGCTGAAGAGGTCCTCCGGGTAGCGCACGTGGGCCCGGAGATCCGCCGGCATCTTGTCGATCGGCGTGAACAGCCCCGGGAAGGCGCGCGCCCACGTGCGGACCAGCGGGTCCTTCGGGTCGGCGATGTAGAAGACGACCGTGCCGTCGAAGGCGTCGACCGTGGCCTTGACGGAGTTGCGGATGTAGTTGAGGCCCCGTTCGGGCTGCGCGTAGGGGTAGCGGTCGGTTGACGTGTAGGCGTCGGCGATCCACACCAGCCGCCCGTCGGCGGTGACCACGAGGTACGGGTCGCGATCGAAGCGGATGAACGGCGCCGCCTTCCGCACGCGCTCCGCCACGCGCCGGTACATCATCACCCGGCTCTCGCCGGTGAGATCGTCCGACAGGAGGATCTTGATCTCCCCGAAGCGGATGGCGAACCCCAGCTTTCGCAGGAAGCTGTCTATGGGGACGCCGCCGCGTCCCGAGTATCGCGAGTAGACGTTCTGGTCCCCGGAGGGGTAGTCCAGCTCCTGCGACTTCGTGCGGACGATCACGTACTCGTTGCTCAGCTCGCCGTAGTAGATCTCCGGCCGCGTGATCTTCGGGAAACCACCCGAGGCGTTCGGCGGGATGTCCTTGACCCAGAGCTCGGGCAGGCCTTCGGGGGTGATCCGGTTGACGGGCCCCGCCACCATGCCGAAGCCGTGGGTGAAGGTCAGGTGCTCGTTGATCCAGACCCGGCTCGGCAGGTGCTGGTAGGACATTTCCCGCGCCGAGAGCACGATCTGCCGGAGCTCGCCGTTGACCGTGTACCGGGCCACGTCGACGTCGGCGAACTTGTAGTACGTCCGGATCTCCTGGAGCTGGGCGAAGGTCGTGAGTAGCGGCCCGTGGTCCCAGAGGCGGATGTTCTTGATCGTGAGGCTGTTGCGCTCGAGGGCCGCGGACGTCAGCCTGTCCTCGGCGGGGAAGTCCTGCTCCGCGACCGCCTCGAGCCCGTACGCCTGCCGCGTCATACGGATGTTGTGCTCGATGTACGGCCGCTCGGCGACGAGCTCGTTGGGGGTGACCTGGAACCGCTGAAGCAGCGACGGCCAGACCCCAAGGCCTCCCACCCACACCACGCCCAGGACCACGAGGCCCGCCACCAGGAAGCCCCACCCCGGCCGGGTGATCTGGACCACGCACGCCGCCGCGCACAGGATGGCCAGCGCGGTGAGGGCACCGAGCGCCGGGAGCGTCGCGTGCACGTCGGAGTACGAGGCGCCGAAGACCACGCCGCGCGGAGAGTACAGGAGCTCGTAGCGGTCGAGCCAGAACCCCAGGGCGCGCAGGAGCAGCAGCACCGCGCCGAGCCCCAGGAGGTGCGTCCGGGCGCCCGCCGCCAGCCGCGGCCCCTGCGCCGTCAGCACCAGGCTCCGCAGCAGGACGTAGGTCGCCACGCTCAGCAGCAGCGTGCCGATGACGAGGGTCATCGCTCCACCGTAGAGGAAGCGCCAGATCGGCAGCTCGAAAACGAAGAAGGAGAGGTCGCGGCCGAACACTGGGTCCGTGGCGCCGAAGGGCGTGGCGTTGACATAGCCCAGCACCATCTCCCACGAGGCGCCGGCGCGCAGGCCGGAGAGCACGGCGATCACCGCGATGACGGGCAGCAGCAGCCGCCGGATCAGCGGCTCGAGCACCGCCCGCCCGGGAAGCCCGAGCTGGTCGTCGAGCTCCCAGAGGACGTCCGGCGCGGCCGTGCGGGCGGCGACCCAGAGGTTGCCGTACATGAAGAGGAAGACGGCGCCGCCGACGCCGAGGAAGAGCCAGCCGCGCAGCGACAGCACGGTCGTGAAGACCTGCACGAAGCCGACTTCGCCGTACCAGAGCCAGTCGGTGTACAGCGGCACCGCCTGGCCGAGCCCCGCCAGGAGGATGAAGGCGAGGAACAGCCACAAGCCCAGCCGGGGAGAGCGTCGTCCGTTAGCCACGGAGAACCTCCGGCCCCCGGGGCGCACATCCTCCGGGGGCGTCGCGGTCGAATTCGCCTGGGGCGGTTAGGTGCCGTGGGTCCAGGAGGAGGGGTACTCCTCCTGGGCAGCCGTCAGCTCGTCGATCTGGAGGGGCTCAGATACCCGCGTCGTCGCGCAGGTCCTTGACCCGGTTCGTGTGCTCCCAGTTGAACTCCGGCTCGCTGCGGCCAAAGTGCCCGTAGGCCGCCGTCTTCCGGTAGATCGGCCGGCGCAGGTCGAGGTATTTGATGATCCCCGCCGGAGTGAAGTCGAAGTGGCGGCGGATCATCTCCTCGAGCCTGGCGTTCGCCACCTTTCCCGTGCCGAAGGTCTCCACCATGATGGAAACCGGATCGGCGACGCCGATGGCGTATGCCACCTGCACCTGCGCCCGCTCGGCGAGGCCGGCCGCCACGATGTTCTTGGCCACGTGGCGCGCCATGTAGCAGGCCGATCGGTCCACCTTCGTCGGGTCCTTGCCCGAGAACGCGCCGCCGCCGTGGGGGCAGGAGCCGCCGTAAGTGTCCACGATGATCTTGCGCCCCGTCAGCCCCGTGTCACCCATGGGACCGCCGGTGACGAAGCGCCCGGTCGGATTGATGTGATACGTGATCCGCTTGGGGTCGATCAGGTGCTTCGGAATGGTCGGGATCACGACCTGCTCGACGAGGTCCTGCCGGATCCTCTCCAGCGTCACGTCGGGGCTGTGCTGCGTCGAGATGACCACGGTCTCGACCGACACCGGCTTGCCGTCGACGTAGCGCACCGACACCTGGCTCTTGCCGTCCGGCCGGAGGTAGTCGAGCGCGCCGCTCTTCCGCACCGCCGTGAGCCGCTGCACCAGCTTGTGCGAGAGCATGATGGGCAGCGGCATCAGCTCCTCGGTCTCGGTGCACGCGTAGCCGAACATCAGGCCCTGGTCGCCTGCCCCCAGCTTGTCCACGCCCATCGCGATATCGCCGGACTGCTCGTCGATGGCCGTGATGACACCGCAGGTCTCGTAGTCGAAGCCGTACTTGGCACGCGTGTAGCCGACCGCCTTGATGGTCTCGCGGGCGATCCGCGGGATGTCCACGTAGCAGGACGTGGTGATCTCGCCCGCCACGACGACGAGCCCGGTGGTCAGGAGCGTCTCACAGGCCACACGACCCGTCGGGTCCTGGGCCAGGATCGCGTCGAGGACGGCGTCGGAGATCTGGTCGGCGATCTTGTCCGGATGCCCCTCGGTCACCGACTCCGAAGTGAACAGGTACTCCTCACGCGCCATCTTTTCCCTCCCCGGGTTGTGCCCGCCGTCTAGTGGATGCGCCGCGCGCCGTCTCCGAACACGCTTGTGGCAGAGTAGCATGGGCGCTGAGACGCCTCAAGGGAAATGCCCGCGCGCCGCCTGCTCCCGTCCGCTCAGCCGGCCGCGGGCTCAGCCCGTGCGAGGAATCGTACGCGGGACAATGCGAAGCTCGCCCTCCCAGGAGCCGCCGGGCGGCAGCGCCAGCGGCCAGCTGACAAGGACGGCCGAGCCTTGGTAGATCCGCTCGAACCCGGCTTCGGAGAGCGACACCGTCTCGATCGGCGCCCAGCCGGCGCCGCCCGGGCCGCTCCAGCCGATCTCGACTTCGCACCCTATCCACTCGTCGACCATGCTGAGACTCGCCGCGCTCGCGAGCGAGCCGCGCGAGCCCAGCGAGGGCGAGCCCTGGAGACGGTAGTACCGTCCTGGTGCTTCACCCGCGGTCAGCGCGAGATTGAGCTGCACGGCCCAGGTCCCCTCGAGCGGCTCGTCGCCGCTCCAGGTGAGGCTGTAACGGGCGCGCAGCCCCGCACGTTCCGCCCCGACTCGGATCCTCTTCTCGATGACCAGCGGCAGGCCGTCCAAGGCCGTCGGCCCGAGCGCCAGCTCGACCTCGCCGTCCCGCTCGAGGATCTCACTCGGCATCGGCCTCTCGCCCATCGCGGCACGCGCCGACGCCCAGGGGGCGAGCGGATCAGGAGGCGTCCCGGGAGCAAAGAGTCCGTCAAGGAGCGACGCGCGCCTGAACGGGTCGTAGTCGAGCAGGTCCGCGAGGCCCTCCTCCCCGGCCCCCGGGGCCGCGTGGATGCTCGTGACCTCGCCGTCGCCCGACGCAGCGGCGCCCTCCCTGACCCGCCCGTGATACATCTCGCGACGCCGCGTGAAAACTCCCGCCAGATCGAGATCGCTCGGGAGAAAGGCGAGCTCGGTCAGCGTGCCGCCCGCCTCCGGGCGCAGCGTCACCGCCAGCTCGGACGTGCGAACCCTCAGCTCCGCGCGACCGTCGCCGTCGACGTCGGCGCGCGCCCAAGTGAGCGCCGGAGCGCCAAGCGCCTGGTCGATCTGCCGCTCAGCGGCCAGGAGCGCGCTCCCAACGGCGCGCCGGAGATGCGGCAGGTAACACCCGCCGAAGACACCGTGCCAGTAGGCGTCGTTGCCCTGTCCGCGCCAGAGATCTTCGCGCGCGGCGGCGAGCCGCGGGTCGTCCGGACGCCGCGCCAGCGCGTCGTGGAGCCGCTCCGACACGCGCAGCATGCGCCAGTACGCGTCGCCCGTCTCCGGATACTTGACGAGGAAATTGCGCCAGAAGCCGCCCCGGAGAAGCCGCGCCAGGCGCTCGCCATCGGGCAGCGCCTGGAGCCGCCGGCGCGCCTCCGCGAGCTCCTCGCCCCCGGCGGCGGGCAGAGCCCACTCGCCCATCTCGAAGTAGGAGGCCGTGGGCAGATACACGCGCCCCGCCGCGGGCGCCGCGTCGAGACAGGCCGAGAAGGTGGAGAGCGTAATCCCCGGCGCCTCGGCAAGTGCCTCGAAGAAGCGAGCGAGCCACCCCTCGTCGTAGGCCAGGCGGTGGGTGCCGGGCCACACGCCGAACTTCTCGCCGTCGTCGAAGAGCGTCACCGCTCCCGCCCCCCGCCGCTGGCCGAGGTACCGGATGGTCTCCGCCGGCTCGGCGAAAGGCACGAGGTAGCGCAGCCGCTGGCTGATCGGAAAGACGGCGAGGTTCGCGCCCTGCTCCTCGGTCAGATAATAACCACCCAGCAACTCGGGCTCGAGCCCTGCCAGGGCGAAGTGCGCGTCGTCCAGGACCACGAACTCGACGCCCGCCCGCTGGAGTGCCTTCGGCATGTGCGGTTCCCAAACCCTCTCGGCCAGCCACATGCCGCGGGGCCGAACGCCGAAGTTCGCGCGCAGAAACTCGCTCAGCGCTTCGATCTGGCCCACCTTGTCGTCGTCCGGGAGCATGGACAGGATGGGCTCGTAGAAGCCGCCGGTCAGAAGCTCGATGCGGCCGTCGGCGGCGAGCCGGCCCAGGAGGTCGAAGGTCCGGCGCACCCGCTCTCGGAGGAAGGCCAGGAGACCTCCCGAACAGTGCACCGTCAGGACGACCCCGGGGACGACGCGCGCGGCCTCGAGGAACGGGTGGTACGCCGACCGCGCGGCGTCCAGGATGACCGAATCGAAGTTTCCTGCGGGCTGGTGGTTGTGGACGCCGAAGAGGAAGCGGAGGGCCTCACTCACGGTCGATGTCCCGGTGCCGCACCACGGGCGCCAAGCCCGCGCCCTCGAGCGAGCGCCGAAGCAGCTCCACGAGAGTCACCGAGCGGTGGCGGCCTCCGGTGCACCCCAGGGCGACGGTCAGGTAGGCCTTGCCCTCCCGGCGGTAGAGCGGCAGGAGAAAGCGCAGAAGGTCCTCGATCTTCGCCAGCAACTGGCGGCTCTCCTCGAAGGACATCACGAACTCTTCCACCGGGGCGTCGCGGCCGTCGAGACGCTTGAGGGCATCCACGAAGTGCGGATTCGGCAGGAAGCGGACGTCGAAGACGAGGTCGGCGTCGTAAGGCGCCCCATGCTTGAAGCCGAAGGACATGAGCGAGACCGTCAGCGCATCACGCGTCCCCTGGGGCCCGTACCCCTCGACCAGGCGTTCTTTGAGCTGATGGACGGAGAGACCCGTGGTGTCGATGATCCGGTCCGCGGTCTCGCGCAGGTTGGCGAGGGCCCGGCGCTCCGCGCGGATGCCCTCGAGCACACTGCCGTCGCCGGCGAGGGGGTGGCGGCGGCGTGTTTCCTGATACCGCCGCACCAGGGTCTCGTCCGCCGCCTCGAGGAAGAGCACCTCGGGCTTGTACCCCTGCGCGCGGAGCTCCGCGAGCGTCTCCAGGAGGTGGGCGAGGTACTCGCCTTCCCGGATGTCCACCCCGAGGGCGATCAGGGGCATGTCGCGGCTCGAGTGTGCGCACAGCTCGGCGAACGTCGGGATGAGGGTCGTCGGCAGGTTGTCCACGCAGAAGTAACCCAGGTCCTCGAGGCACTTGATCCCGAAGCTGCGGCCCGCGCCCGACAGGCCGGTGATGATTACGAACCGCCGCGCCGGCACAGCGGTGGGCTCGGCTGCGCTCACCGCCCTCACCGCTTCTTGGGCGCGAGCCGTCGCTGGTGGGAGGGCATGATGCCCAGCTCCTCCCGGTATTTGGCGACGGTACGTCGCGCGATGTTCAATCCCTGCCCTCGAAGCACCAGGGCGACTTCCTGGTCGGAGAGCGGCTTCCCCGAGTCCTCGGCGGCGACCATGTCGCGGATCTTCTTCTTGATGGAGACGGAGGAGACCATTTCGCCGCTGTCCGAGGCGATCCCGCTGTGGAAGAAGTACTTGAGCTCGAACAGCCCCTGCGGCGTCTCGACGTACTTGTTGGTGGTGACGCGGCTGATGGTGGACTCGTGCATCCCGATGTCCTCGCCTACGTCGCGCAGCGCGAGCGGCCGCAGGTAGGCGACGCCCCGGTCGAGGAAGTCACGCTGGAACTTGATGAGGCTCTGCGTCACCTTCCGGAGCGTCCGCTGTCGCTGCTCGACGCTCTTGATGAGCCACACGGCGGACCGGAGCTTCTGTTCCACGTATTGCTTGGCGTCGCCGTCCGAGCGGCGAAGGAGCGAGCGGTACAGCGCGTTGACGCGGAGGCGCGGGATGCCCTCCTCGTTGAGCACGACGACGTAGTCCTCGCCCACCTTGTGGATCGAGACGTCGGGGGCGATGTAACGCTGGTCGGAGACCGCGAAACGGCGGCCGGGCTTGGGTTCCAGCGCCTGAATCTCCTCGATCGACTCCATGACGCGGTCGAGCGGCTGCTTGAGCGCGCGCGCGATCTCGGGGTAGCGGCGCCGCTCAAGGTCCTCGAAGTGCTTCTCGACGATCTCGACGGACAGAGGGTCGGGCTCGGCGTCGACCGTCAACTGGAGGAGCAGGCACTCCTGCACGCTGCGGGCGGCCACGCCGGTCGGGTCGAATGCCTGCACCAGCAGGAGGGCCCGCTCCACCTCCTCGACGGAAGCGTCCATGCCCCGGGCAATCTCGTCCACCTCCGCCCGGAGATAGCCGTCCTCGTCGAGGTTGCCGATGATGGCTTCGCCGATGGCGACGATCCGAGGATCATCGGTCGCCCAGCGCAGCTGCTCGTTGAGGTGCTCGTCCAGAGAGGTGCCGGTGCGGCCCAGGTTCTCGAACGGCATGTCCTCCCGCTCCTCCATGGACACGGGCGTCCGCTCGTCGGGCTCGTCGAAGACCGCCGATGTCAGGTCGAAGGGCAGCTCATCCGCCCGATCGCCGTCCACAGAGCTGGTCTCCTTGGACACGGGCTCGACGGGCGCCGGGGCGGCCTCCACCTCCGGCGCTCCAGGCTCGGTCGGGGCCTGCGACTCCGCGTCCACGTCCTGCGTCTCCTCCGGCAGCTCCTCCAGGAGCGGGTTTTCCTCGAGCTCTTTGCGCACGACCTGCTCGAGCTCGAGCGTCGACAGCTGCAGCAGCTGGATCGCCTGCTGCAGGAGCGGCGTCATCACGACCCGCTGGGTCTGGCGAAGGGATAGGCGCATGGGTCAGGCGGCCCTGGAGGGACACATCAGAGCGAAAAGTTCTCGCCGAGGTAGATCTCGCGAGCCTTGGGGTTGTTTGCGAGTTCGCTGGCCGTGCCGGAGGCCAGGATCTTGCCGTTGTGAAGGATGTACGCGCGATCCGTGATCGCGAGCGTCTCGCGGACGTTGTGGTCGGTGATCAGGACCCCGATGCCGCGGTCCTTGAGTCGGCCCACGATCTCCTGGATGTCGCCGATGGCGATCGGGTCGACGCCGGTGAAGGGCTCGTCGAGGAGCAGGTACCCGGGGTTCGTGACGAGCGCGCGCGTGATCTCGAGCCGCCGCCGCTCGCCGCCCGAAAGGGTGTAGGCCTTGTGGCGCGCGAGCCTCGTAAGATCGAGCTCGGCCAGCAGGACGTGGAGTCTCTCCTGGCGCTCAGCGTGGGAGAGGTCGAGGGTCTCGAGGATGGCCAGCAGGTTCTCTTCCACGGTCAGCTTGCGGAACACGGACGACTCCTGAGGCAGGTAGCCCATACCCAGCCGGCAGCGCTTGTACATGGGCAGGTTCGTGACTTCGAGCCCCTCGAGATAGATCCGGCCGCCGTCGGCGGCGAGCAGCCCGACGATCATGTAGAAGGACGTCGTCTTACCGGCCCCGTTGGGCCCGAGCAGCCCCACGACCTCGCCCCGGTGAATGTCGAGGCTGACGCGGTCCACCACGAACCTGTTCTTGAACCGTTTTCTCAAGCCCTGGGCGATCAGGCCTTCCATATTAGGGACATATGGGCCCATTCGGACCCATCTTGATCTGCGGTTTAGGGCGATCCGGGCCCGACGGATAGAAGATAGCTTTGACGCGCTCCTGCTTGCCTCCCTCGACCAGGCTCCGGTCCTCTGCGAGGTAGATGGTGATCCGCTCGCCAGTGACAACGTCGGATTCCCGCCATACCCGGGCATTGCCGAGGAGGACGACACGCTGTTCGGCGTCGTAGTACTCGGTGCGGCTGGCTGTCCCCATGCGGCAGTCGCGGGTGATGATTCGGACATTGCCGGTGGACACCACGCGCTCTATTCGGTCCGACTTGGCGTCCGTATACACTTCCATCCGGTCGGCGTACTGGACCGAGTTGTTCTGCTTCGCCACGACGTTTCCCTTGAAGATCGACAGTCCTTCCTTCTGCATGCTTTCGAGGCTGTCGGAGTCGACAACAACCGGTCCGTTCTTCCCCTCGCTCGCCAGCGCCGAAGCCGGGGTCGCGGGACGCGGCTTCCCCGCCCCCTGCTGTGCCGCTCCCACTCCCGCAAACAGGACAGCGCCCAGGAGGGCTGCTCCGAGCGTGCGGGCCGCAACGGCAGGCGTCACGATTTCCCATTCCTGACAGGAGACGGAGCCGCTGCTGCTTTGGCCCCGCCGAAGGTCGCCGTTACGCGCCCCCGGACGAGCGTGATCTCTTCGTCTGGCCTGGTCTCGAGACCGGTGCCCTTGACGACCACACCGCCCCTATAAATCGTCACCGGCTGGTCCGTCCACGCCCTTCCCTCGGCGTTGCTCCAGCGCAGCACCGTCGTCTCGACGCGCAGGCCCTCGCTGGACACAAGGACGACCTTTCCCCGCAGCTCGACGTTTCTCGTTTCCTGGGCGAGGTCGCCTTCGTCGCTCGTCACTTTCCACCGCCGGCCAGACTCCTCGACCCTAATGGTCACCTTCCGGAGAAGGGTCTTACCGGTGCCCGGGAAGGATTCTGCCCGTTCCGCGTCGAGGCTCCAGCGATAGGCGCCACCCTTGGCGTCCTCCTGGATGTGGATCTCCTTGATCTCCTGGTCGGCTTGAGAGGACGCGACTTCCTGTCGCGGCACCGAAGCGCGGTGTCCCCTGACGATCAGGACACCGACCACGACTGTCACGAAGAGGATGACGCCTAAAGTGAGTCCGGCTGCTATTCGGTCCATATGCAATTTCAATACCACGGTAGCACACCACTATTGGCAAGGTAAACAAGAAAGCCGCGCGGCTCGCTTTGAGGCCTACTTGCGAGGCGGCCAGACCTTGCGGGAGCGGAGCAACAGCTCGACGGCCTCTCTCACGGCACCATGACCTCCGGCTGCCCGGGAGACCCAGCCCGCGGCTCGCCGCACCTCGCGTACGGCGTCGGACGGAGCCATGGCGAGCCCAACCATCTTCATGATGGGCAAGTCAAGCAGGTCGTCTCCCATGACCGCGGTCTCGGCCGGCTTCACGCCGAGCCGGGCGAGGAGACCCCGCAGCAGGGAATCCTTGTCGGCGACACCCTGGTGCACCTCCACGACTCCGAGCTCGCTCATCCGACGCGTCACCGCCGCCGACGCGCGTCCCGAGACGACCGCGATCTCGAGGCCGGCCCGCCGCGCAGCCAGCAATGCCAGCCCATCCCGGACGTGAAAGCGCTTCGTCTCTTCGCCCGAGGCACCGTAGACCAGAACGCCGTCGGTGAGGACGCCGTCCACGTCGAGGACCAGCAGGCGGATCCGGGAGGCCCTCTCCGGAACACTCCGAGGGGTCGCCTTCGTCTTCACACGATCTTGGCGCGGAGGATATCGTGAATGTGGATGACGCCGGCAGGACACCCCGCCTCATCCGTGATGACGAGGCTCGTGATCGCGCCCTCCATGAGCGCCAGCGCCCGGGCGGCGAGCTCATCAGCGTCTATCCGCTTGGGGGTAGAGGTCATGCAGTCGCCCACCCGCCGGTCGAGAAGCGTCCCGTGCGCCAGCTGCTGGCGTCTCAGGTCACCATCGGTGATGATGCCCACAAGACGCCCGGCTCCGTCCACCACCGTCGTCATGCCGAGTCGCTTGGCGCCCATCTCCTCGATCGCTTCCTTCATCGTCGCCGTCTCGCTCACCACCGGCAGGGCATCGCCCGTGTGCATGAGGTCCCGCACCCGGAAGAGCGACTGCCAGCCGAGCGCGCCTCGCGGGTGAAGCGCCGCGTAGTCCTCCGGGCCCAGCCCCCGCAGGTCCAGGAGGGCCATGGCCAGGGCATCGCCCATGGCGAGCGCCGCCGTCGTACTCGACGTGGGCGCGAGATTCATGGGGCAGGCTTCCTCCGGGACTCCGACGTCCAGGACCACGTCCGCCTGCCGCGCCAGCGTCGAGGCGGGGCTTCCCGTGAGGAGTATGAGCGGGACTCCAAGCCGCTTGATGGCCGGCAGCACGGCCAGCACCTCGTCTGTCTCGCCCGAGTTGGACAGCCCGAGGACCAGATCGTCCCTGGCCAGCATGCCGATGTCGCCGTGGACACCCTCGGCAGGATGGAGGAAGTACGCGGGTGTCCCGGTGCTCGCAAGCGTGGAGGCGATCTTTCTCCCGATCAGGCCCGATTTGCCCATTCCCGTCACGATCACCCGGCCGCGGCAGTCGTGCATGAGCTCGACTGCCCGCACGAAGCGGCCATCGAGCCGGCTCCGCAGCCCCGCGATGCTTTCGGCCTCCAGCCGCAGCACCCGATCGGCCATGGCGAGCAGCCGCTCCCGAACCGTCACCGCCCCACTCCCCCGAGGCCGTATACGATGGAGCCGATTTCCTCGAGCAGCCGCGGCAGGTCATCGAGCCGCAGCATGTTCGGCCCGTCTGAGAGCGGGCGGCCGTCGGGCATTGTCCGGTCCGGGTCCTCGTGGATCTCCATGAAGAGGGCATCCACGCCGACCGCAATGGCAGCCCGGGCCAGCGCCTGGACGTACTGCCGCTCGCCTCCCGAGCGATCCCCCGCTCCCCCGGGGAGCTGAACTGAGTGCGTCGCGTCGAAGACCACGGGACAGCCGAAGTCGCGCATGATCGGGAGCCCGCGAAAGTCCACCACGAGGTTGTTGTAGCCGAAGGAGGTACCCCGCTCCGTGAGCAGGACGGCTTCGTTGCCCGTCGATCGGATCTTCTCCACGACATTGCCCATGTCCCGCGGGGCGAGAAACTGGCCCTTCTTCACGTTCACGGGCTTGCCTGTGGCGCCGCACGCGAGAATCAGATCCGTCTGGCGGCAGAGGAAGGCAGGCACCTGAAGCACGTCGAGCACCTCGGCAGCCGGCTCGACCTCGGAGATGTCGTGGACGTCGGAAAGCACGGGCAGCCCTGTCGCCTCCTTGACCCGCCCGAGTATCCTCAGTCCCTCCTTGAGCCCCGGTCCCCGATAGGAGTGAATCGACGAGCGGTTGGCCTTGTCGTAGGAGGACTTGTAGATGAAGGGCACCTTGGCGTCGCCCGTGATGCGCCGGAGGCGCTCGGCCATCATCAGGGCGTGGCGCTCGTCCTCGATGGCGCACGGGCCGCCGATGAGCGCCAACGGGGCGCCCCCGCCGATGACGACGCCGCCGGCCACCCGCACCGGCCGGGTACGCGGCTCTCCCGTCATGTCGCGGCCTGGTGGTCCATGGCGGCGCGGATGAAGGCCGCGAAAAGCGGGTGCGGCGCCCACGGCTTGGAGCGGAACTCCGGGTGGAACTGCCCCGCGACGAACCACGGATGCCCGGGTAGTTCGACGATCTCGACCAGCCGCTTCTCGGTCCAGATTCCCGAGATGCGGAGCCCCCCGGCCTCGAGGGTTTTCACGTAGTCGTTGTTGACCTCGTAGCGGTGGCGGTGCCGCTCGCGGATCGCACCCTGCCCGTAGGCCCGGGAGGCCGCGCTGCCTTCCGCCAGGACCACCGGGTAGAGCCCGAGCCGCATCGTGCCGCCCTTGTCCGTGATGTGGCGCTGCTCGGGCAGCAGGTCGATGACATTGTGCGCGGGCTTGGGGTCGAACTCCGTCGAGTTGGCGCCTTCGAGCCCGCACACGTGCCGCGCGTACTCGATCACGGCGCACTGCATGCCGAGGCAGATCCCGAAGTACGGCACCTTGCGCTCCCGCGCGTGACGGATCGCCTGAATCTTCCCCTCGATGCCCCGGTCGCCGAAGCCGCCCGGCACCAGGATGCCGTCGAGCCCCTCGACGTGACCGGCCAGCCCCTCGCGTTCGAGGCGCTCGGCGTCCACCCATGCCACGTCCACCGCCACCTCGTGGGCGATCCCGCCGTGAGCCAGGGCTTCGTACAGACTCTTGTACGAGTCCTTGACCTCGATGTACTTGCCGACGATCCCGATCCGCACCCGGCCGCGGGGCGCCTTGACGCGGCGGACGATCTCCTCCCAGCGCGACAGGTCGGCGGGCCGCTGCGGGAGACCGAGGAGCCGGCAAACGCTCTCGTCGAGCCCCTGCTCGTGAAAGGCCAGCGGCACCTCGTAGATCGTGTCCACGTCGCGCGCGGCGATGACCGCCTCCTCCTCGACGTCGCAGAAGAGCGCGATCTTCGCCTTGATGCCGGGCGTGAGCAGGTGCTCCTTGTCGGTCCGGCACAGCAGCACGTCGGGCTGGATCCCGATCGCGCGCAGCTCCTTGACCGAGTGCTGCGTCGCCTTCGTCTTGAGCTCGCCCGCGGCCTGGATGAAGGGCACGAGGGTCAGGTGTACGTAGATGACGTTGTCCTTGCCGACGTCTTTCTTGAACTGCCGGACCGCTTCGAGGAACGGCAGCCCCTCGATGTCGCCCACCGTGCCGCCGATCTCCACGATGAGCACGTCAACGCCCGATGCGACCTTGCGGATCGAGGCCTTGATCTGGTCGGTGATGTGCGGGATGACCTGCACGGTGCGGCCGAGGTAGTCCCCGCGCCGCTCCTTCTCGATGACGGTGCCGTACACCTTGCCCGTCGTGATGTTGTTGTCGCGCGTCGTCTGGGCCGAGGTGAAGCGCTCGTAGTGCCCGAGGTCGAGGTCGGTCTCCCCGCCGTCGTCGGTGACGTAGACCTCGCCGTGCTGGTAGGGGCTCATGGTGCCCGCGTCCACGTTGATGTACGGGTCCATCTTGAGCAGCGTCACGCGGAACCCCCGGGCCTCGAGCAGCGAGCCGATGGAGGCGGCCGCCAGCCCTTTGCCCAGGGACGACACGACGCCGCCAGTCACGAAGATGAATTTCGGGGTCACCGGGACTCTCCTTTCCTCGTCAGCGCCTCGATCCAATCGGCGACGGCCGCGCGCTCATCATCCTTCGTCCGCACGCGCCCGTCGAGTCTCAAGTCACGCAGCAGGCCCAGCGCCTGCGCCACCCGCGGCCCGCGCGGCACGCCCGCCGCGACCACGTCGTCGCCCGAAGACAGCGGGCGCGTCCCGCGCCCCTGTCTCAGGAACCACTCGATCCTGCCGCGCGCCCTGCGGCTCCCGCCGAGCCACGCTCCGAGCAGCGCCGCCTCCCGCGCGGGCCGGAGCGTCTCGGCCACCTGGCTGGGCCGCCGCTGCGCCTGCGCCCCGACACGCCTCGCCAGGGAGCGCGCGGCCGCGGCGTCGAGCCCTGCGGCCTCGCCGCCCGGCACGGCGAGCCTCCGCAGGCACCGCTCCACCATCGGCCGCGGCTGGTCGAAGAGCAGCGCCGCCAGGGCCACCCCCCCCGCCTCGACGGCGACACTCGCGCCGTGGGCCCACGCAGCAAGACCGCGCGCTGCAGCGAGGCGTTCACGGCTCCGGCGGGTCACGCGATAGCCGGGGTCCCAGAGTCTGAGGGCTCTCCAGCCGAGCAACAGGCGCAGTACTCCCCACGGGTCCGGCTCGGCCATCACCAGGTCCAGCTCGGCGTGGAGCCGCTGCCCGGAGAGGGCCGGATACTCGCCCACCCTCCACGCGAGCGTGAGCGCCCGGCTGAAGTCCGCACTCGGCTTGAGGCCGAGCCGCGCCGCATACCGCGCGCCCCTGAAGATCCGTGTCGGATCCTCGACGAAGGACAGCGGGTGCAGGGGCCGGAGGCGCCGCGCAGCCAGGTCGCGCTGGCCGCCGAGGGGGTCGAGCAGGCGGCCCCACACGGATGGCGCCAGAGCGACGGACATGGCATTGACCGAGAAATCGCGCCGCCCAAGGTCCTCGTCGATGGAAGCCGGGCTCACTTCAGGCAGGGCACCCGGCATGCCGTAGCGCTCGCGGCGCGCCATCGCGATGTCCACGCGCCCGATCCGCGTGCCATCGGGCGTCGTACCCCCTTCGAGCGATGCCGTGCCGAAGGCGGCGTGGACAACCAGGTGACCACCGGTCTCTTCCGCGAGCCTCCGCCCGAAGGCGATGCCGTCCCCTTCCACCACGAGATCGAGGTCGGGCACGCGCGGCGCGGCGCGGGCAAGGAGAAGATCCCGGACGAAGCCCCCGACCGCGTACACCGCCTGCCCCTGCGCCTCGGCGAGCTTACCCGCGGTGCGCAGCAGCCAGAGCCTCGCCTCTCCCTCGGGGCCGTGGAGACGCTCGAGTCTCGTGGCTATCGACGTGGCGGGCGACGGCGCAGGACGCGGCGACGGCTCGACGATGCCCAGGACCCTCCGCCCTTCGCTCACGAGCACTGCGGTCGCGCCGTCCTGCAGCAGCCGCCTCACGGCGATCTCTCCCGCTCCGGACGTCACCGACGGCACGCCGAGATCGGCGAGGTCGAGCCAGCGCCATCGCCCGAACCCCCAGGCCGTCGCGCGCTCGAGGTCCCTCCGCCGCGCTGCCGCGCGCGAATCGGTCACAACATGGGCGCCCGCCGCCCGCGCCGCTTCGAGCGCCTTGCGCACGCTCATGGAGCCCGGCACCCTCGCCACCCGCCGATCCATGAGGTCGGCCGCGCGCGGCTCGACCTGTGGGTACGCGTGTCCCCGCCTGGCCATGACCTAGCTGGCCTTGCTGATCGCGCGGGGGTGGAATTTTCGGTACATCGCGCGCACGGCGGCGGAGGGCAGGTGGGTGTAGATCTGCGTGGTCGCGATGTCGGCGTGGCCCAGCATCGCCTGGACCGAGCGGAGATCGGCGCCGCGCTCCAGGAGATGGCTCGCAAAGGAATGGCGCAGGGTGTGCGGAGAGACCGCGCTGCGCAGCCCCGCGCGTCGCGCCGCCCGCTTGATGACGGACCAGAGGGACTGCCGCGACAGCGGCCTGCCGTAGCGGTTGAGGAAGAGGCTCCCGGGGTCGCTCCGCCCGACGAAGCCGGGGCGTGATGTGGACACATAGCGCTCCACCCACCGCAGCGCCTGGGCACCGACCGGCACGAGGCGCTGGCGGCTGCCTTTCCCGGTGGCCGTGACGTAACCCGCCGTGACATTGATGTCCTCGCGCCTCAGCGTCAGGCACTCCGAGGCCCGCAGTCCGGAGGCGTAGAGCAGCTCGAGCATCGCGCGGTCCCGGAGGCCCTCGGGGGCCGAGAGATCCGGCGACTCGACGAGGGCCGCCGTGTCCTCGACCGACAGCGTGCGCGGCAGCGTGCGCGGCGGGCGTGGCGCTTCGAGATGCTCGGTCGGGTCCCGGCGGATCTCACCCGAGGCCAGGAGAAAGCGGTAGAAGCCGCGCACGGCGGACAGATGCCGCGCCGCGCTCCGGGCCCCGAGCCCGCGCCGCCTCAAGTCGGCGAGGTAGCTTGTCAGGTCCCCCACCCGCGCGGCCGCCACCGAGCGCCCCTGGCGCCGGAGAAAGGCCGTGAAGCCGGCAAGGTCCCGGCGGTAGGCGGCGAGTGTATGGGGTGAGGCGCCCCGCTCCGTCTGCAGGGCGGCAAAAAACTCGCGGACCGCGTCCATCAGGCTCTCCGGGGTCCGGACACAGCGACGCCCCGGTACCGGCCCTTCCGTACTGCCGAGGCCGTGACCGGGGCGTACCCGACCCACCGCAGAAGCATGACGAAGTCTATCACCCGCTCCCCGGTCCCGGCAAGGTTTGCCCGCGCCGCCGCAGCATGTCGAGGAGTGCGCCGAGCTCCGGCGCCCGGAGCACCGCGGCCGTAGCGAGGTAGACGAGCATGCCTGCGGCCAGTGAACCCGCCGTCCACGCTGCGCCGGTCCAGCCTGCGCCCAACCGAGCGCCGGCCCATGCGCACCAGAGGAGAAGCACCGCCGACGCGCCGCAGGTTCGCAGCAGCGAGCCCGCCATCCGCCGGCCCCCGAGCGGCCCCAGCCGCCGGCGCAGAAGCCAGCCGAGGAGCAGTAGGTTGATGTAGGCCGAGAGCGAGGAAGCCAGCGCGAGCCCCGCGTGCTGAAGCGGCCACATGAGGGCGAGCGCCAGGACGATGTTGGCGGCGACAGACACGAGCCCCGCCCACACGGGCGTGCGCGTGTCGCCCAGGGCATAGAAGGTCTGCGCGGCGATCCGCGTGGCGGAGAACGCGGGAAGGCCGACCGCGTAGCCAGCCAGGGCCTGGGTCGTCGCCGCCGCGTCGGACGCGGTGAACTCGCCCCGCTCAAAGAGCAGCCTCACGATCGGGTGCCCGAGCGCGATCAGGCCGACGGCCGCGGGCAGCGCGACGAAAACCGAAAGCCGGAGCGAGAAGCCGAGCATATCGGTCAACGCGCGATGCTCGCCCCGCGCGGCCTGGCCCGCCATGCTGGGCAGGGCCGCCGTCGCGAGGGCAATGCCAAAGACTCCCAAGGGGAACTCCATCACGCGGTCGGCGTAATAGAGATACGACACGGTGCCCTGGGGCAGCAGCGAGGCCAGGAGCGTGTTCACCAACACCGTCACCTGGACCGCGGCCAGCGCGAACACCGCGGGCCAGAGCCTGCCGGCAACCATCCTGACGGCGGGATGCGACCACTCGCCCGAGGGACGGAGCGGGACTCCGAGCCGCGACAGCTCCGGCAGCTGGACGAGGAGCTGGCCGGCGCCGCCGACGAGGACGCCCACCGCCAGCGAGAACACTGGCGGCGACATCCTGCCCGCCAGGACCAGCACCGAGAGGATCATCGCGACGTTGAGCACCGCCGGGCCGATGGCCGCCGTGAAGAAGCGGTGCTGGGCATTGAGCGCGCCCATCGCCAGTGCGGCAAGCCCTACGAGCAGGAGGTACGGGAACATCAGCCTCGTCAGCCTCCCGGCCATGACGAGCAGATCGGGATCTCCGACCCAGCCCGGCGCCATCACCCGCACGATCCAAGGTGCCAACAGCATGCCCAGGGCGGACACAAGACATAGCACCACCGTGGCGACCCCTGTGACCGCACGGACCATGCGGTTGAACTCGGCGCGGCCCAACCGCTCCAGATATTCCGTGAAGACGGGGATGATGGCGGTGGACAGAGCGCCCTCGGCCAGAAGGCGGCGCAGGAGGTTGGGGATGCGGAAGGCCACGAAGAAGGCGTCGGTCACCGGGCCCGCGCCGAAGGCCCGCGCCACGACCATGTCGCGCACGAAGCCGAGCACCCGGCTCGCGAGAGTGGCGGCTCCGATGACACCGACGGCCCGCACGACACCGAGGCGCAGCGCCCGCTGGGCTTCGCTCACGGCGACATTGTCCTTGACAGTCGCGGACATGAACGGTACCGTTTAGCGTCGTCCCGAGCGCGAAGCACCCAGGCCCCCGTCACGCGTTTCACGCACGTCTTTGCCAAGGGAGGAAGGTTACTGTGGCAAACACCGGCTCGGCCCGGAAGCGGATCAAGCAGAACCTGAAGCGGCGCCTGCGCAACCGCGCGGTGCGCAGCACCATCCGCTCGTCGGTGAAGACGGCGCGCGCCGCGGCGACCGAGAAGGCGCCGCAGGCGAAGGAGACCGTGTTCGAGGCTATCCGCATCCTCGATCGGGCCGTGAGCCGCGGCATCATCCACCGCAACACCGCTGCCCGGAAGAAGTCGGCTCTCGCCCGCTCGCTCGCCGGCTAGCCCGCCCGTCAGCCCCAGCATCAGCCACGTTCCCTCGTTCCCGCCAGCCGGCCGAGCAACTCCACGGCGGCGTCTCGAACGATCTCCCCGCCGCTCTCGCCGTAGAAGCTGCCGCACGCGACGTAGCTCGGCCGACCGTAGTCCCGGCGTGTAACGAAATACCCGAGGTAGTCGTTGCTGTACCCTGCGACGAACGCTTCGTCGAAGCCCCGCCGGCCTGCCGTCTTGATGTCGAGACCGAGCCGCGTCTGGAGCTCGCCGGGCACCGTCACCCACGCCGTCCCGCCGATGCGCACCGCGGTGAGCGTGGCCGTGGAAGGCAGAGCCCACGCGAGCCCGATCCGCGCGGCCCCCGGCACCCAGCGTCCCGCGCAGTTGCGCACCGACAGGGCCGGTCCGGGCAGCGCCACCTGGCTCTGGACGACGTTCAGGGTCAGGTCGCGCCCGGGCGGTAGCGCGCGCCACGCAATGAGCGCGGCCGAGGCCAGCGCCGTGCCGGCGCTTTCCACACCCGGCCAGCCCCGCTCCTTCGGGCTGACATCGCCCGCCGCCCCGTTGACGAAGAGCACCGGCGCTCCCGTCTCCCGCTCCAGCCGCGCCGAGGCCTCCCCCATGAGATCGCCCGAGAGGAGCGAGTTGACCCGGCCAAGCGCTGTGCCGTGGACCGCGTAGTTCCACACGAGCGCGACCGGACGACCGTCGCCGCCCATCACCTTGAGGAGACCCAGCTCTGGATCGAGCGGCTGGGCCAACCGGCTCATGGCCACGCCCGTCACCGTCGTCTTCCCCCACGATAGCCGCACCGGAGCCCGGTGCCGCTCCGCCTCGCGCGCGGCCCTCTCGATGGCGTCGACAACGGCCTTCCGCACCGCCGGCGACTCTCGATCGGCGGCGAGAAAGCCCCAGAAGGCGGATTCCGCGTAGGCGCCGGGACCCGAGTGCGTGTGCGACGCTGACACGATGAGGGTCGGCAGCGCGCCGCCCGGGTCCGCCAGGCGCGAGCGTAATTCGGCGACCATCTTCGGATCCACGGCGACGAGGTCCACGGACACCCAAAGCACGCGGAGGCCTCCGGATTCGAAGGCGAGCGCTCGCACGCGAAGCGGGTCGTGGACGCCGCTGGACGCGTTGAACCAGAACGCATTGGGGAACCGCCTGAGGATATCCGGAATCCACGCTCGTCGCGGGAAACCGCCGTAGCCGGCAAGGGGCGCCCCGGCCGGCAGCCGGATTTCAAGAGACGAGGCTCCTGCCGTGAGGCCCGCGGCCGGAAGGGCGGCGGCGGCGTGAAGCGACAGCACTCCCACGGTGGCGAGCGCCCACGCGAGGGCGCGCGACCTCACGCCCTGCACAGATCAGCAACGAGGACCGACAGCTCCGGGCGCGGGGCGCCGCCCACCTTGAGCCGGCGCTCGGCCTGCCAGCAGCGCTCGAGTCGGCCCCTCGCGGCGCTCGGCGTCGCGCGCCGCGACTGTGCCGCAAGTATGGCGAGGAGGCGGAGGGGCTCTTCGCCCGCCGCCAGCAAACGCTGAAGCAGAGACAGCGCGGCGGCGGCGTCCCGCCGCTCCACCGCGCGCGTCATCTCGAAGACCTCGTGGGAGCGGTGCTCGCCCACCACTGCGCGCACTTCGGCCGCTCCGACGCGCCGGTTCTCGGGCCCGCCGGCGAGGGCCGCCTTGCCCACCTCGCCTGCGAGGCCGGCAGGATCGTCTCCGACGAGCGTGATGACGAGCTCGGCCGCTTCCTCATCGAGCTCGAGGCCGTCGTCGGAGGCGCGGGAGCGAAGCCAGCTCACGAGCGCGCGACCGGAGAGTTGGGGAATCTCGACGACACCCCCGGCGGGCACCACCTTGAGGAGCCAGTGGGACGACGGGAGCGGCTGAGGGACAGTGACGACCAGGACCGTGCTCGGGTTCGGAGCGCGCACGTACTCGACCAGCGCCACGCCCTGCTTCGGGCCGAGGCCCTCGACGCCGCGAGCCACGACCAGCCGCCGCTGTGTTCCCCACGGCAAGGTCTCGGCCGCCCTCACGATACCCTCGGCCCCCGCCTCGCGCGCCTCGAGCACCTCGCGCGACATGGCCAGGAGCCCGGGATCGGGACAGACGGCCACTGTCAGTCTGGCCAACGCTTCTTCGATGAGGAAGGGCTCAGGCCCGTGGAGCAGCACGACCGGCGCCGCCCGCCCCTGCGTGAGCCCAAGAAGCCAGGCCGCGTACCGCACTAGAAACGGTCGACAGCGTGACCGACCAGCTTCCGGCCGATCTCAAGGGCCGCCTGCCTGACGGCTCCCTCCTCGCGGCTGATCGTGTCCGAAACCTGACCGGCAACGTCGAAAGAGACAGCCTCGACCAGGCCGTCCTGCTGCCAGAGCATCTCGGTGCGGCGGAGGTCGCGGAATCGGACGTTCATCGTCACCGTCAGCCGGTACGAGCGGAGGTTGAGCTTGCTGTCATAGGTCAGGGACTGGACCGAGTAGCCCGTAATCTCCCCGTCCAGGACCGAATCGGCCTCATCGAGGGAAACGACCCTAAGCCTGCCGTTGCTCGTGAACGCGTTGACCACGGCCGACGTGATGGTGCTCTCCGCCCCCGCCTCCGTGGTCCGGTTCCTGAACACGGGTACCGACACCGTTTTGAGGTGGTCGGGCAGGTTGCCCTTGAGCGAGTAGCCACACCCCCCCGCGGCCGCGGCCAACAGGAGCGCGGCGGGCAACAGAGCGCGAACGACGCGAAGCCGTCTCATGAGCGCGTCACGATGTTGACGAGGCGGCCGGGCACGATCACGACCTTGGCCACCTCCCGTCCCTCTATCCAGGGGCGCACCTTGCCGTCGGCAAGGGCCTGCTCTCGCACGGCCTGCTCGGGCGCACCAACGTCCACGGTCAGCCGGCTCCGGACCTTGCCGTCCACCTGCACCACTACCGTCACCTGCTCGCGCACGAGGGCGCTAGCGTCCGCCGCAGGCCAGGCCTGGCGGAAAAGGCTCTCCCCGTGCCCCAGCGCCTGCCACAGCTCTTCAGTCACGTGCGGGCACACGGGTCCCAAGAGCAGGAGCGTCGTTTCCACGGCCTCCCGCAGCAGGGCCGCGCGCTCGGCCCCGGCAACGAGGTCGAACGACTCCCGCTCGAACTCGTGGAGCGCGTTGACCAGCTCCATGATGGCGCTGATCGCCGTGTTGAAGTGAAACTCCCGCTCGACGTCGGCCGTGACGCGGTCGACGGTCTGGTGAATCACACGCCGGAAGGTCCGGCCCGGGTCCGAAAGCGTGCCGGGCACGCGCGCGCCGCGCTTGATCTCGTCGGCGTGCGCGTGGACGAAGCGCCAGAGTCGGTTCAGGAAGCGTGAGGCGCCCTCGACACCGCTCTCCGTCCACTCCAGATCGCGCTCGGGCGGCGCCGCGAACAGGGTGAACAAGCGCGTTGCGTCCGCCCCGAAGCGTCGGATCATGTCGTCGGGGTCTACGACATTGCCCTTGGACTTGGACATCTTGGCGCCGTCCTTGATCACCATCCCCTGCGAGAGCAGAGCCGCGAAGGGCTCGTCGAGCTTGATCATCCCGAGGTCACGGAGCACCTTGGTGAAGAACCGGGCGTACAGGAGGTGCAACACCGCGTGCTCGATGCCGCCGATGTACTGGTCCACGGGCATCCAGTACTCGGCCGCCGGCCGGTCGAACATTCCCTGCGCGTACCGCGGCGAGCAGTACCGGATGAAGTACCAGGAGGACTCGACGAACGTGTCCATGGTGTCGGTGTCCCGCCTGGCGCGGCCACGGCATCTGGGGCACGGCGCGTTCACGAACGTGGCGACCTCGGCCAGGGGCGAGCCGCCCTTGCCGCTGATCTGCACGTCCTGAGGCAGAACCACGGGCAGGTTCTCCTCCCGTTCCGGGACCATGCCGCACGCGTCGCAGTAGAGAATGGGAATGGGCGCGCCCCAGTAGCGCTGGCGGCTGATCCCCCAGTCGCGCAGGCGGTAGTTGATCTTCGACCGACCGATGCCCTCCGCCGCGAGCCAGTCGATGGCCTTGCGCTTGGCCTCCTCCACGCTAAGCCCGTCGAGGAAACCCGAGTTGATCTTCACGCCGTCACCGAGATACGCCTCGGCCTCCCGCCACCCTTCGGGCCGCTTGACGGTGGCGATAATGTCCAGCCCGTACTGCTTGGCGAAATCCCAGTCGCGCTGGTCCTCTCCGGGAACGGCCATGATGGCGCCGGTGCCGTAGCCCATGAGCACGTAGTCCGCGATGAAGAGCGGGATCTCCTTCCCCGTGAAGGGGTTGACGGCGCGCGCGTTGAGCCGGACGCCCCGCTTCGGGCGGTCGGCGGCCAGACGCTCGATCTCGGATTCCAGGGCGACCGCCCGGCGAAATGCCGCGACCCTCGCCCGCTCATCCGCATCCGTCATGAGCTCGTCCACCAACGGATGCTCGGGGGCCAGCACCGCGTACGTCATGCCGAACGACGTGTCGGGGCGCGTGGTAAAAATCATGATGGAGAGGTTCGCCCGCCCCGCGACCGGAAGACCGAACTCCGCGCCCTCGCTCTTCCCTATCCAGTTCCTCTGCATGGTCATCACGCGCTCGGGCCAGCCCGGCAGGCGGTCGCACCAGGCCAGGAGCTCCTCGGCGTAGTCGGTGATCTTGAAGAACCAGCCCTCGATCTCCTTGGCCGCCACCTCGGTGTCGCAGCGCCAGCAGCGTCCGTTCTCGACCTGTTCGTTGGCGAGAATGGTCTGGCACGAGGGACACCAGTTGACCTTCGATCGCTGCTTGTAGGCCAGCCCGCGCTCGAACATCCGGATGAAGACGAGCTGCTCCCAGCGGTAGTAGGACGGGTCGCACGTGGCGAGCTCGCGGTCCCAGTCGTAGGACATGCCGAGTCGGCGGAGCTGCGTCTTCATATTGGCGATGTTCTCGTGCGTCCATACGGCGGGGTGGACGCCGTTGTCGATGGCGGCGTTCTCGGCCGGAAGCCCGAAGGCGTCCCACCCCATCGGATGCAGCACGTTGAAGCCGCGCATCCACTTGAACCGCGCAAGGAGGTCGCCGATCGTGTACACGCGGACGTGGCCCATGTGGATGCGTCCGGACGGGTACGGGAACATCTCGAGGCAGTAGTACTTCGGACGCGCGGGATCCTCGGTAACGCGGAACTGGCCGCCCTCCTCCCAGACACGTTGCCACCTGGATTCGATTTCTCGAAATGGATAGCGCTCTGGGCGGTCTTCGGTGGTCATATTCGCACCGATTTTCCCACACTTAGCGGGCGGGACGCAAGAATGGCCCCCGGGGGCCGATCGGCCCCCGGGGCCTGCACATCGTGCTACTTCTTCTTGAGCATGAGCTTGATCGCCGCCGCGGCCTCGTCGGCCTTGGCGACGGACTCCGCGTGCTTGCCGGCAGCGTGAAGCGCCTTCGCCTCCTTGGCGAGCGCCTGGGCCTTCTTCGACGCATCGTCGGTCTTCCCGGCGGTCGCGTCCTCGATCTGCTTGACCAGCAGCGGGCACTGGCTGGCCAGCGCCGAGCCGGCGACAGCCAGCACCAGGGCAAGTGCCATCAGGATCTTCTTCATGTGTTCACCTCCTTTCGCGAAATATCATGGATTCTAACTCTGTTCGGCTCCGGATGGTTCCTCTTCTGCCTGGGCGGGGTGGAAGAAGCCGTGGATGCGCTGGGCGAGCTTGGGGGAGACCTTCGGCACCGCCGCCAACTGGGCGACCGAGGCCACGCGCACCGCCCTGGCCGAACCCAGGGTCTTGAGCAGGCTCGTCCTGAGGGTGGGTCCCACCCCCGGAATCTGGTCCAGCACCGAGCTGATGGTCCGCCGGGTGCGGAGTTTCTTGTGGTAGGTGACAGCGAAGCGGTGGGCCTCGTCGCGCACCTTCTGGAGCGCGTGGAGCGCGGGCGACGTCAGGTCGAGCACGAGCGGCTCGAGCCGGTCGGGCGTGTAGACCTCCTCGGCCCGCTTGGCCAGCGAAACCATGGGCACGTAATCGAGACCGAGGGCCTCCAGCGCCTTGAGCCCCGCCGCCAGCTGGCCACGGCCGCCATCCAGCAGGATCAGATCGGGGACGACGCCATCCGTCTCGAGCACCCGGCCGTAACGCCGACTCACCGCCTCGTGCATGGCGGCGAAATCGTCCGTCCCAGTGACGGTCCGGATGCGGAAGCGCTTGTAATCGTCCTTCTTCATCTCCCCTTCGTGCCACACGACCATCGAGGCGACGGTCTCCCCTCCCTGGAAGGTCGAGACGTCGAAAGCTTCGATGCGGTGGGGCGGCTCCGGAAGGCCGAGCACGCGCTGGAGCTCGTCGAGCACCGCGTGCGTCCGGTTGCCCCGCGAGAGGAGATGGCTCTGGAGCGCCAGCGCCGCGTTCTCCTCCGCCATCGCTACGAGCTCGCGCTTTCTCCCCCGCTGGGGCGCCAGGAGATCCACACGGCCACCGCGGCGCCCGGCCAGCCACTCGCCTGTCAGCCCGGCCTCAGGCACCTCTTCCGAGAGCAGGATCTCGGGCGGGGGGACGACGTCGCGCGCGTAGAACTGGCGCAGGAAGGCCGAGAGGACCTCGCCTTCGCCCGACCCCGACAGCCGATTGAAGAAGAAGGACTCGCGCCCGAGCAGCCGGCCCCGGCGCACGAAAAAGAGCTGGACGCAGGCGTCCTGCCCCTGACGGACGACCCCCACGATGTCCTGGTCGCTGTCCTCGGTCGAGATGATCTTTTGGCGCTCGCGGACCGTGTTGAGCGCCTGCACCCGGTCGCGTAACCGCGCCGCCTGCTCAAACTTTTCCTCCCTCGCCGCCGCCTCCATCTGCACGGTCAGCTCCTGCGCGAGGCCGTCGTTCTTTCCCTCGAGGAAGCGCTCGACCTCGCGCACGGTCCGGTCGTAGCCCTCCCGGGTCTCGAGGCTCGTGCACGGCGCGTTGCAGCGGTGGATGTAGTACTGCAGGCACGGGCGGGCCTTCTTTCCGTCGATCTTGATCCTGCAGGTCCGGAGCGGGAAGAGCTGACGCACAAGCCTCAGCGTCTCCCGCATCGCGGTCGCCGGATAGAACGGCCCGAAGTACGCCGCACCGTCCCGCTGCACGCGCCGCACGACGACGAGGCGCGGATACTCTTCGTTCGTGGTCAGCTTCAGGAAGGGGTAGTGCTTGTCGTCACGGAGGATGATGTTGTATCGCGGACGGTGCTTCTTGACGAGATTGGACTCCAGGATGAGCGCCTCGAGCTCGTTGCCGGTAACGATGCACTCGAGGTCGCGAATCTGCCCGACGAGGGCGTCCGTCTTCGGGTCGCGCGCCCGCGCCTCCTGGAAGTAGGAGCGCACGCGGCTTCGCAGCGAGGCCGCCTTGCCGACGTAGACGATCTGCCCCTTGCCGTCCTTGTAGAGATAGACGCCCGGCCGGTCGGGCAGCTGGGCGAGCCTGGCGGCGAGGTCGACCCCTGCTACGCCGCCAGCCACAGCGTCACCGCGAGGACGACGAGCCCGATAGCCGCGGGGATGACCACGGTCCACCGCAGCATACGGTCGATCCGACGCAGCACGGGCGCGCGCGGGCGCCCCGGGCGCGGCGGGTTGAAGAACGCAAGCGCCTTCGACAGCACCACGAGGCCCAGTGAGAGTGCCGCGAAGAACACCAGGGTCCACTTGATCAGCATGGCGGGTTGGGCGCCTCTCAGCGCACGCCCAGGTCGACTTTCCGGAGCGCCTTGATCCTGTCGCGCAGCTCCGCGGCCCGCTCGAAATCGAGGCGCCGCGCGGCCTCCTTCATGGCCCCTTCCAGCTCGGCCACGTGCGCCCGGAGCGCCCCCGGGCTCTCCCACGCAGGCTCGGCCTCCTTGGGGACCGCGACGGTGTAGTAATCCCGCTCCGGCACGCTGTCGAGGAGATCTTTCATCCCCCGCCTGACGGACTCCGGCGTGATGCCGTGCTCCCTGTTGTACGCCTCCTGGACTACCCTCCGCCTCTCCGTCTCGGCGATCGCCTCCCGCATCGAGCCCGTCACCGTGTCCGCGTACATGATCACCTCGCCGTTGACGTGACGGGCCGCCCTGCCGGCCGTCTGGATGAGCGAGGTCGCCGAGCGCAGGTAGCCCTCCTTGTCGGCGTCGAGGATCGCCACGAGCGAGACCTCCGGAAGATCGAGCCCCTCGCGTAATAGATTTATGCCTACCAGGGCGTCGTACTTGCCCATTCTCAGCTCGCGGATCACCGCCACGCGGTCCAGGGTATCGATGTCCGAGTGCAGGTACCGCACCCTGAGGCCGTTCTGCTGATAGTACTCAGTCAGGTCCTCGGCCATACGCTTTGTCAGCGTCGTAATGAGCACCCGCTCACCAGTCTCGGCACGGGCGCGCACCTCCGCCATGAGGTCGTCCACCTGGGCGCCCGCCGGGCGCACAGAAATCCTCGGGTCCATCAGCCCGGTCGGCCGGATGATCTGCTCGGCCACCGCCCCGCCCTCCCACGGAGTGCCCGGCCCCGCCCGGCGCCCGCCCGTCCGTCCGAGCTCATACGGCCCCGGCGTCGCCGACACGTACAGCGTCTGCGGCACGATCGCCGTGAATTCCTCGAAATTGAGCGGGCGATTGTCGAAGGCCGAGGGCAGCCGGAAGCCGTACTCGACGAGGGCTTCCTTGCGTGAGCGGTCTCCCGGGTACATGCCGCGTATCTGCGGCACCGTCACGTGGGATTCGTCGATGATCACGACGGCGTCCTTGGGAAGATAATCCATCAGCGTCGGCGGGTTCTGCCCCGGCCTGCGCCCGGAGAGGTGCCGCGAGTAGTTCTCGATGCCGTGGCAGTAGCCGATTTCCCGTAGCATCTCCATGTCGAAGAGCGTCCGCTGCTCGAGCCGTTGGGCCTCCAGCAGCCGGTTGCGGCCCTTGAGGAAGCGCAGCCGCTCGCCCAACTCCTCCATGATGCTCGCGACCGCACGCTCGAGCTGGTCGGCCGGGGTGACGTAGTGGCTCGCGGGGTAGATCCTGGCGGCGGCCGCCGAGCCCGTCGTCACCCCCCGCAGGGGATCCAGGGTAGACAGCTTCTCGACCGTGTCTCCCCACAGCTCGACGCGCAGGGCCTCCGACTCCGCGGCCGCCGGGAAGATCTCCACGACGTCGCCGCGGACGCGGAACGTCCCGCGGCGGAAGTCGACGTCGTTGCGCTCGTACTGGATGGCGACCAGACTGCGGATGAGCACGTCGCGCTCGATCACCTGCCCGACCTCCAGTCCAACATTCATGCCCTGGTAGGTCTCCGGGGCGCCGATACCGTAGATGCACGAGACCGAGGCGACCACCACGACATCCCGCCGCTCGAAAAGCGAGGTCGTCGCCGAGTGCCGCATCCGGTCGATCTCGTCGTTCACCAGCGCGTCCTTCTCGATGTACGTGTCCGACTGCGGGATATAGGCCTCCGGCTGGTAGTAGTCGTAGTAGGAGACGAAGTACTCGACCGCGCTGTCGGGGAAAAACGACTTGAACTCGCCGTAGAGCTGCGCCGCCAGCGTCTTGTTGGGCGAGATGACCAGCGCCGGCCGGCCCAGCCGCGCAATGACGTTGGCGAGCGTGAAGGTCTTGCCGCTGCCCGTGATGCCGAGGAGGACGCTGTGCGGGCGCCCCGCGGCGAGCAGTTCGCTCAGGCGCTCGATCGCGCGCGGCTGGTCCCCCGCGGGCGCGAACTCCGAGGACAGCCGGAACAACGCGCTCAGGGGGAGGACGGGACCGCGACGAGGTATTTCCGCCACGAGTCGAGGAAGCTCGTGGCGTGAGGGTGCCGCATCAGGTGCACCGAGAAGAGGAACTGCGGGTGCACCGGCTCGCGGATGAGCCGCAGGCGGGCCTCCTCCACCGTCCGGTTCCCCTTGAAGAGGTTGCACCGAAGGCAGGCCGCGACGACGTTGGTCCACGTGGTCTGCCCGCCCCGCGAGCGCGGCATGACGTGGTCGACGGTCAGCTTCTCGCCCCGCCGGCTGCAGTACTGGCAGGTGTATCCGTCGCGGCGGAGGATGTTCTTCTTGTTGAACGCGACCCGCTCGAGGAACGGCTTGCGGATGTAGGCGGCGAGCCGGATCACGGCCGGCAGCGGAAAGGCCCGCGATGGCGAGCGGATCACGCGCGGCGACGACTCGACGCTCTCGGCCTTGCCCGCGAGCAGGAGTGTGACCGCACGCCTGGCGTTGGTGAAATGCAGCGGCTCGTAAGTAAAGTTGAGCACCAGGACCGCTATTTCATCCATGTCGATTGATCAAGGATAGTCAGCGCGCCGCGGCCTGTCAACTCCGGGCGCTCAGACCATCACCCGCCACAGCGAGGGCGCGAAGCCTGTGAGCAGGAGGAAGGCCGACACGAACCAGCGCCAGTCCCACAAGAGCAATCCCAGGAGCGCGCAGAGAACAACGAAGCAGAGCCCGTAGAAGCGGACCTCTCGGCGGTCGGTCCAGGCGCCTTTGCCCACCACCATGGACGCCTTGCCGGCCAGGTAGACGGGCGAGTAGAGAAGGAAGAAGGCGACGAGCAGACCCGAGAAGACCATGACTCCGCCGATGCCACCGAGGACCGCCCAGGCGACCCAGGCCAGCGGCGAAATCGCGCTCTCAACGAAGATGCGCGGCATGTACTGCGGCTTGTGGAAGACCACGAGCAGAGCCACGGCGAAGAGCGGCAGGACCAGCTCGAGCCACGCCCACCGTGCGGAGCGAGGACCCCAGTTTGCCGGCGCGTTCGCCGGATCCGTAGCCCTCCACTGCCCCGACCGGTTGGCCATGTCCCCTCTCAGCGCTCTGCCAGTATCTCACACAGGATGCCCTCCCGGAGACCACGGTCGCTGACCACGAGGGCATCGAAACCCAGCCTGTCGAGGGCCTCCAGGCAGATCGCCGAGCCTGGGACGATCAGGTCGGCCCGGCCGGGCTCGAGGCACGGCAGGGCGGCCCGCTCCGCCAGGGTGAGCGCGGCGAGGCGCCCGCCCAGCTCCGCCACCGAAACGCGCGTGAGACGGTGGCCGTGGACTCGAGTCGGGTCGTAGGACTCGAGGTCGAGATCGAGCGCCGCCAGCGTCGTCACGGTGCCCGCGCTGCCCACGAGCGCCGGCGCGCCGTGGCGGAGGATCGGCTCCGTGAGGCCGGCGGCGAGCCGCGCCCTGACCTCCACGGCCATCGCGTCGTACCGAGTGCGATCGACGCGGCCCTGGTCCATGAAGCGCTCCGCGAGCTCGACGACACCGAGTCTCACGCTCACGGCCTGAGCGGCGCGCCCCGCGCGTGAGAGCACGAACTCGGTGCTGCCGCCGCCGATATCGAAGAGGAGGAAATCACCCCGCAGGTCGGGCAATCCTTCGGTCACGCCCAGGAGAGTCAGCCTCGCCTCGTCCTCGCCCGAGATCACGCGAACCTTCCGGCCGCTCGACGAACGGACCTGGGCGAGGAACTCCGCGCCGTTGGCCGCCTCGCGGACCGCGCTGGTGGCGACGATGCGGACATCGCGAACGCCCAGACCTTCCGCCCGGCGGGCGAAGGCGGCAACCACCTCCGCCGTCCGCCGCATCGCGGCGGGCTGGAGATTGCCCGTACCGGCTTGCCCCTCGCCCAGCCGCGTCACGCGCTGCTCCTCGTGGAGCGCGCGCCATGCGGCGCCGGAGGCCTCCACCACGAGGAGCCGGACGGTGTTGGTGCCGAGGTCGATGGCGGCCAGCCGCCTCACGTCGCGCCGGGCTAGGCGGAGGGACGCAGCCGCAGAGCGTCGCGGAGCACGGACAGGACGCGCTCGAGGCGGAACGGCTTGACCAGCATGAGGTCCACGCCGCTTTCGCGCAGGCGCTCGGGGTCGAGGAGATGTCCCCACCCGGTGATGAGCACCACCGGCGTCTCCGGACGCATGCGCTTGACCGAGCGCGCCACGTCCAGCCCGGAGCACTCGGGCAGCGAGAGATCGGTCAGCACCACGTCGAAGCTCCCGCCCTGGAAGCGTGCCAGGCCCGTGAGCCCATCGCTCGCCGATTCGACCGTGTGGCCGGCGTCCGACAGAGCGTCCACCAGCATGTTGCGGATGTCGTCTTCGTCTTCGAGCACGAGGATGGAAGCGACGGGGGCGTCGCGACTCTCCTCCTCGCGCGCCTCTTCCATCACGGGCAGGCGCGACTCCATGGTGTGGCCGGGGACCGCCGGAAACCACAGCGTGACCGTCGTGCCCCCGCCCTGCTCGCTCCGCACCCGCACGCTGCCGCGGTGCCGGTTGACGACTCCGTGTACCACGGACAGCCCGAGCCCGGTCCGGTGCGGCGCGCGCGTGGTGAAGAAGGGATCGAAGATGCGGCGCCGCACGTCTTCAGGCATTCCCTCGCCTGCATCCGAGACCTGGAGCTCCACGCCGGCATCGACGCGCCGTACGGTCAGACCCAGGCGCCCTCCTCGCGGCATGGCGTCCACGGCGTTCAAGATCAGGTTCATCGCCGCCTCGCGTAGCGCGCCCGCCTGGCCCTCCACGGGAGGGACCAGCTCGAGGTCGGTCACCACCTCGATTGGCGCCCCGCGAGCTTGGGCCTCGTCCTTCCAGAGCGCGCGCGTCAGCGCCACGGCATCCTGCACCACTGCGCCCAGGTCCACCGGGCTCGTTCCATCGTCCATGCTCGTCGCCGCGAAGCCTTGGAGCCGGCGCACGATGTCCGCTGCCCGCCACGCCGCTTCCTCGACGGCGGCGAGCCCCTCGTGCAGCGGCCCCTCGGGGGCGCGCGTCAGCATGAGCTGGGTCTTCCCCAGCACGATGGCCAGGAGGTTGTTGAACTCGTTGGCGATGCCGCCGGCCATGGCGCCGACTGCGCGCGCCTTCTCCGTCTGGACGAGTTGGTCTTGCGCCGAGGCCATCCCCTCGAAGGCGGTCCTGACATCTCCGTAGAGCCGGTTGTTCTCCATCCCCAGCGCGAGGAGCGAAGCCAGGACCTGGACTGCGGCCACCTCGTCCGCCGTGAACTCGCGAGCCTGCGGATCCGCGAGGTAGAGCACGCCGACGTTCTGGTGCCGCAGTCCGACAGGCAGCACGAGGCAGGCGCGCAGGCCGGCCTCGCGGAGGACGTCGTCCTCGCTCCCCTCTCGGCTCTGAATATCGCGGCACAGCACGGGCCGGTGGGTGGCGAACATCTCGCCGGTCAGCCCGCGGCCGATGTCAGCGTGCCAGGAGCTGAGGGCCCCGACCGGCAGCCCCGAGGACGCGGCGAGCGACAGGCCCGCCGAGCCGGCCGGCACGCCCAGAACGGCGACGCGCACGCCCGCCAACCGGGAGGCGACTTCACACGCCCGCGACAGCATATCGTCCATCTCCTGACCAACGAGCACGTGGCCAAGGAAGGCTTCGAGCTCGCGGAGCCGGCTGATGTGCCCGCCCGTGATCTCGACGAACCGGCGGTAGGCCAGTGCCGTGCCGACGCGATCGGCGATGACAAGCAACAGCAAGACTTCCTGCTCTGAAAAGGCCGGCCGCGGCTCGCGGCGCCCCGCGTAGAGAACCCCGGCAGCGTGCCCGGCGGCGCGGATCGGCACGGCCACGGCGTCGCGCACGGGGAAGAGCGCCAGGAACGTGTCCTCGGCGACGCTGACGGCGCCGCGCGGGGGGCGCAGAACCTGCTCGTCCTGGAAAGCCTGGCCGACGAGCCCGTCGCCCGCCTCGATGGAGATGGTCTCGAGATCATCGCGCCGAAACCCACGCCCGGCTCGTGCCACGAGGCGGGCGCTCTCGGCTTCCCAGACGAACAGTATGCACCGGTCGGCGGACAGAAGCCGTGCGACCCGGTCCATGGCGAGTGAGAAAACCTCGCTGGGCTCGAGCCCCGACGACGGGATGGCGAGGATCTCCTGGCCGATCGAGAGTGCCTCGCCCTCCTTTGGGCTCTCGGCTGGGGGGCTCTCGGCTGGGGGGCTCTCGGCGTGCGTGACGCGCGGCGCGGCCGGTGAACCGCCGGGCACCACCTCCAGTCGCTGGAGACGGTCGGCGAGCGCATCGAGGCTCTGGCGGATCTCGCCCAACGAGTTCCGCAGGATCTTCGCGCCCCGCTCGGGCGATGGCTGCTCGTCGCTCATGGGCAACCCGGCCGGATCTTACTGCGGCCTTGCATGGATCTGCCGCAGAGACTTCCGAACAGCCCGGCCCGGCCTGAAAGCGCTACTTGCCCCCGAGCGAACGGATGTAGCGAACCAGTGCCCAGCGGTCCTTCTCCGGCAGGAACTTCCAGGCAGGCATGGCGCCCCGGCCGGTACTGATCTTCCAGAAGATCTCTCCGTCCGACTCGCCCTGGACCTTCTTCGACGTCCAGTCCGCGGGCTTGGGATTGAGCGCCGCCGCCGCCGCCCCGTCGCCCTTGCCCTTGGTGCCGTGGCAGGAGACGCAATTGGTCTTTGCGATCTTCTCGCCCATCTCGCGCGTAGCCTTGTCGTCGGGTAGCGGGTTCTTCTTCCCCTTTTCTGCCGCTGGCGCCTCCCAGGCCCCCTGGGCCAGCACAGAAGCCGCCGGGCCGAGAGCCACGACTGCACCCGCCGCGAACGCCACAATTACTATCGCCTGCCTCACAGCCTTGCGCATGTCATCTCCTCCAGGACCTTGGTGACTTGCCGCTCCGTTCGGGCATAAGTGACAAGATTCACAATTCCACTCTTCCATTATCACCACGTCTGCAAGACGGTCAAGCCAAATGACTCATTCACAGCCTGCCGGGGCGTGTGCTATGTTCCGGCACCATGGCGGACGAACTCGGACACGTGGTCGCTGTCGTGGGGGCCGGCCCCGCGGGTCTCTTCGCGACGCGGGCGCTGGCGGCGGCGGGTTGCCGCGTTCTGCTCCTCAACCGCGACATCAAGCCCGGCGGGCTTGCCGAATACGGCATCTTCCTCGACAAGTACAAGATGAAGGGTGGGCTCAGGCGCCAGTTCCACAAGATACTCTCCGACCCGCGCGTCACGTACCTGGGCCATGTACCGGTCGGGCCCGACGCCCCGCTCACCGTCACCCAGCTCCAGAGCTCGGGCTTCGACGCTCTGGTCTTCGCCATCGGCGCCCAGGGCACCAAGTACCTCGGCGTCGAAGGCGAGCGCCTCCCGGGCGTGTATCACGCCAAGGACCTCGTCTACCACTACAACCGGCTCCCGCCTTTCGCTGATCGGGAGTTCCCCATCGGGCGCCGGGTGGCCATTGTCGGCGTCGGCAACGTGATGGTCGACGTCGCCAACTACTGCGCCCACTACTGCGACTGTGAGGAGATCGTGGCGATCGCGCGGCGCGGCCCATTCGAGAAGGCGTACGAGGACAAGGAGTTCGAGGACATCGAGGACGCCTTCGACCTCCCACTCTACCGCCAGGAGCTCGAGCGGATCCGGTTGCGCCTCGAAGCCGCAGGCCAGAACCCCGACGACCTCCTGAAGGCTCTTGCCGCCAAACCGGAGCCCACCGAGGCAACGAAGGCGCGGCTGCGATTTCGCTTCCTCGCCTCCCCCAAGCGTGTCATCGCCGAGGGCGGTCGCGTCGTTGCACTCGAGGTCGAGGAGACGCGGCTCGAGCGCAAGGGCGAGCGCATCAACGCCGTCGGCACCGGCGAAGTCTCACGCGTCTCCTGCGACACGGTGGTCTTCGCTGTCGGCGACCGGGTGGACGAACGCTTCGGGCTGCCGTACAGGGAAGGCCTCTACGTCACCGCCCCCGGCGTCGAACAGGATCCTGCCGCCGCGTACCAGGTCTGGGATCCCGACAAAGGCCAGTCGCTCGCGGGCACCTTCGTCGTGGGATGGGCCCGGCGGGCGAGCGACGGCGTCGTCGGCCGTGCCCGGCTGGACGCCGAGACGGGCGTGAGACACGTCCTCGCCTGGCTCCAAGCCCGGCCGAAGCGGCCCGCCGCCGAAGCCCTCCGCGTGCTGGACGCGGTCACCGCCGCGCTTCACAAGGCCGGCGCCTCGCCGGTGACCTACGAGAACGTCCAGCGAATCGGAGTCGAAGAGCGCGCCCGAGCCGCCGAAGCCCGCGTCGAAGAGCTCAAGTTCAAGAGCGACGCCGAGATGCTCGCCCTGCTCCGTCGCTAGTAGCGTCCCCCGCGCGTCCGGCTCTGGGCGTGGGCCAGCGTCAGCAGGAGCGCCGCGCCGACACCGTAGGCCGATGCCAGCGCCAGCGGCCCTCCCCCTCCCGCCGACCACGGCCAGAACAGAGCGCCGCTCGGCAGCGGCGAGTGGTTGAGCCCGAGGAGCGTGGCGGCGGCGCAGGCGCCGAACACGGCTGCCGCGCGGCCCAGCCGGCCGTCGATGATGGACGCCATCGCCCACCCCCAGAAGAGCGCCGTCACGATGAAGCCGTTGCCGAGCACGAGGAGGTGCCGGAAGGCCGCCGCGCCCTCACCCGTCAGGTCGGCCGCGCTCCGGCCCGCCGCCGCCAGGAAGCCGTTCACCTCGATCAACACCAGGGCCGCGACGGCCGGAATGAACGACACGGCGACGGCGGCGGCATCGCGGGCAGGCGAGGCGACGAAGGCCTGCGCGGTGATCTCGACACCGACGAAGATCAGGATCGGGGCGACGGCAGCCTCCGGCAGCACGCTCACGAGGACCGAGACCGCGCCCACCGCCCCGCCCACGCCGATCACCAGCGCCGTCGCCAGCGTGTAGCCGGCCCGCGCGCCCATGGCCTTATACGCCGGGTGCCCGATGTAGGGCGTGTTCTGAATCACGCCGCCGCAGAGCCCCGCCGCCGCCGTCGCTACGGCCTCCGTGAGGTGCCAGGAACCATGCGCCCGAGGACGAGGTCCGCGGGAAACTTGAACACCCCGATGAGCAGACTCGACAGGATGACGAGCTGGGTCGTGTTGTCGAGCGCCAGCCCGAAAAACGCGTTCCAGTCCCCCGGAGCGAGCCAGCGCGGGACGCGGCGCCCGGACGGCACCGCTAGGCGGGTCTCAGCGAACCATCACGTGTAACTTCGCCGACGAGGCCGCGGACGCGGTCGGCCAGAGACCGGCACCAGAGCAGGCCGCCGCGGTTGGCTGCCGCGTCGGCAAAGGGCAGATCGATTTCGGAGGAGAGGCGATCGGCGACCCGCACGCGCAGGCCGTAGCTCGCTCCTTCGCGCGGGCCGTTCGTGTCCAGCACACACTCCGCGCGGAGATCCTCCCGCTTGGCGTGGGACGTGGCAAAGTTCTCGAGCCACCTTGCGACCTCGTGGTAGTCACCGCCGCTGAACATGGGCGTCCTCAGCGCTCCCCTCTAGCACTCATTGAACCCGCAGGACAGGCACTTCTTGCAGCCCTCCTCGTACACCAGGGTCGCCTGCCCGCACTCCTTGCAGAGGTCCCCCACCCGGCGCCGTCCGGCCGGCCCCGCCGCGCCCGCTTCCGACTCCCGGCGGCGCCCGAGCCCGATGTGCTCGCCCAGCGTGCGCGCGAGCGCATCCGGCAGGGACAAGATCTTGGCGGCGCCGAACCCGGTGGGCTGGCCGCCGCCGATCCGCGAGAGCTGGCTGACGACCTCCTCGAGGCGCCGCTGCGCGGAGAGTGGCGACGGCAGCCGCAGTACCAGCGAGATCAGGCGCCCGAGCGCTTCGGCCACGGCCATGGTGTCCGAGCCCGCCTTGCCGACCTGGACGAACACTTCGAAGGGATCACCGTCCGGCGTCTCGTTCACCGTGATGAAGGCCGTGCCGATCGGAGTCTCCATGCGGTGCGTGGCACCCGACAGGCTGCGGGGCCGCGGCTTGACGACCCGGTCGCCCAGCCATTCTCCGAGCGCGCCACCCTCGTCCTGGAGCGCCGCACCCTCGCCGCCGACCCCGATGTTGAGCACTTGTCCGCCCTTGCAGCCATCCCGGAAAACTGTGATGCCCAGGCAGCCTTCCCGCCACGCAAGGAGGTACGCCTCCGCGACGTCGCTCTCGGCCGCTTCGGCAGGCAGGTTGATAGTCTTCGACACGCCGTTGTCCGTGTGCTTCTGGAAAGCGGCCTGGTGGCGCACGTGCCAGCTCCAATGGATCTCGTGCGCCGTCTTGAACACCGCGCGCGCCTCCTCGGGCAGGCCCGGGATGCCGTGGAGTGAGCCGCGGCGGGCGACCTCGCTCATGAGCGCGTCCGAGTGGAAACCACGCTCCCGTCCGAGCTGCTCGAAGCTCTGGCTCACGAACGGCAGCACGCGCTCGCCGTCGACCCCCTTGACCCGGTGCTCGAAGGCCAGCGCGAAGACCGGCTCGACGCCCGACGAGCACCCGGCGATCATGGAGATCGTCCCGGTCGGCGCGATCGTCGTCACCGTCGAGTTCCTGAGCGGGCGGCCGTCGCGGTAGATGGACCGGGAGAAGTTCGGGAACGGCCCCCGCTCCTCGGCGAGGCGCGCCGACTGGTCGTGGCCCTTGTCCTCGACGAAGCCCATGAGCCGCTCGGCCAGGTCGAGCGCCTCCTGGCTGTCGTAGGGGATCTGGAGCGCGAAGAGGAGATCGGCCCACCCCATGACGCCGAGACCGATGCGCCGGTTGGCCTCGACCGTGGCATCGATCTCCGGCAGCGGGTAGGGGTTGACCTCGATGACGTCATCGAGGAAGCGCACCGCCAGACGGATGACCCGCTCCATCTCTTCCCAGTCAACCGCCCAGCGGCCGTCCATCTGATGCGCGAAGCGGGCGACATTGAGCGAGCCCAGGTTGCACGCCTCGTTCGGCAAGAGAGGCTGTTCCCCGCACGGATTGGTCGCCTCGATCCGGCCGAGGTCGGGTGTGGGGTTCGCCGGGCTCGCGTTGATGCGGTCGATGAAGACCAGCCCCGGGTCCCCCGTCCGCCACGCGGCGCGGACGATGCGGTCGAAGACCTCGCGCGCTGAGAGCCTCCCCACGGCCAGGCCGGTGCGCGGGTTGACGAGCTCATAGTCCAGGCCCGCCTCGAGCGCGGCCATGAACGCGTCGGTGACCGCGACGGAGATGTTGAAGTTGGTGATGCCACCGTCGAGCTTGCACTCGATGAACTCGAGGATGTCCGGGTGGTCCACGCGCAGCACGCCCATGTTGGCGCCGCGCCGTGCGCCGCCCTGCTTCACGGCTTCGGTGGCCGCGTTGAAGACGCGCAGGAACGAGACCGGGCCCGAAGCCCGGCCACCCGTGGAGCGAACGATATCGTTCTTGGGCCTGAGTCGCGAGAACGCGAACCCCGTCCCGCCGCCCGACTGATGGATGATGGCGGCGGCCTTGACCGAATCGAATATCTCGCCCATGGAGTCGCCGACCGGGAGAACGTAGCAGGCGGAGTACTGGAGCTGGTTCTCCCTTCCGGCGTTCATGAGAGTGGGCGAGTTGGGCAGGAACTGCCCCTCGACCATCATGTCGTAGAAGGCGGCGGCGACCTCCCCGGCCGCGGCCGCGCTCCGGCCGAATCGCTCCTCAGCCCGCGCGATGGTGGCGGCCACCCGCCAGCACATCTCCTCCGGCGTCTCGGCCACCTCCCCGTCGCGCTGGACGAGGTAGCGCTCCCGGAGGACCCGCAGGGCTGACTCCGACCACCGGCCGGACTTGGAAGGCCTCGCCATGACAGCCATGGACGCCAGCTTAACACAGGAGAATCGCAAGCTTGACTCTTTGCCTCGCATCCATAGAATGGGGACACCGCGAGACCCGATGACCCTGCCCACCCCGTCAGCCGAGCCCAAATGGCCCTGTTGAGGCGCTACCGCGTCAGCGTCGTACTGTGCCTCCTCCTCGTCGGTCTCGGCGGCGCCGTCTGGTACTGGACCCGCGTTCGGACGGCCAGCACCGTCACCCGGAATCGGCCGGACCCCGTCGTCGGCGTCGTCTCCCCCCAGCGGCACGACATCGAGGTCAAGCTCTCTTTCACGGCGGACATCCTGGCGGCCAAGCAGGCGGCGATCTTCTCCAAGGTGTCGGGTTACATCCGGAAGATCTATGTCGAGAGGGGTGACTTCGTCAAGGAGGGACAGATCCTGGTCGAGATCGACGACCAGGAGCTCCGGGCCTCGGCCGAGCAGGCCCGGGCGGCGCACCTGTCATCCCAGGCGGGTCTCGAGGTCGCACGGTCCACCCTCGAGGGGCAGAAAGCCAATCTCGAGAACCAGCGCGCGATGCTGGCCCGCGCCCGCGCCGTCGCGGCAAACGACGCCCGCCAGGCCGACAGGATGCGGACGCTCTTCGAGACGGGTATGGTCTCAGCGGTGGACTGGGATAATGCCCGCACCAACGCCGACTCCTCGCGCGCCTCCACGGCCGCCGCCGAGGCGCAGCTGCGCCTCGCAGAGGTGCAGATCATCACCCAGGAGAGCCAGGTCCGTCTGGCGCAGGCGCAGGTCGAGACGTTTCGTGCGGCGCTCTCCCTCGCCCAGGCAAATCTCGGCAACACGCGGCTCTCCGCCCCCTTCGCCGGATATATCGCCCAGCGCAACCTCGACCCCGGCGCGGCGGTGAGCGCTCAGTCCTCCGGCACGACAAGTACATCGGTCGGCATCCTGCTCATCCAGGACATCTCCAGCGTAAAGGCCAGATCGAGGTGCCCGAGCGTGACATTGCGCGGGTCAAGGTCGGTGCCGACGTGCGCGTGACGGCCGACCCGTACAAGGGTGAAGTCTTCGCCGGCTCCATCGCGCGCGTCGTCCACAACCTCGACCCTCGGTCGCGCACCATGGGAATCGAGGTGGACATCCCGAATCCGGGCACCAAGCTCAACCCCGGTATGTTCGCGCGCGTCGAGGCAGTGGTCGATACGCGCAAGGGCGTGCTGACGGTGCCCGTGGAGTCGCTCCGCGTGGGCGACGGCAGACCGTCCGTGATGCTCGTCCGGAACAACGTCGTGGAGCCCGTAACGGTCGAGCTCGGCGTCGCCGATGCGCGGGGCGTCGAGGTCGTCAAGGGGCTGACGGCCGGGGACCAGGTCATCCTCCAGGGCAAGGACCTGGTGCGGCAGGGCCAGAAGGTCCGCGGCGTGCCGGCGACGGGTCAGTAGCCCATGTGGCTGACCCTCGCGGCCATGCGGAACGCCATCGCCGTGCTGATGGCGTCCGTGGCCATCGTGCTGCTCGGCGCGACGTTCCAGGACGTGCCGGGAGTGACCTTCCCCTTCATCAGCCGGGAAGAGAACTATCCCCAATTCGACATCGTGGTGGACAGGGAAAAGGCGGCCATGGCAGGACTCAGCCAGCGGGACATCGCGCAGGCCGCGCTGATCTCGCTCAACAGCAACGTCAGCCTGAACCCGTCTATTTTTACTGACCCCAGGACGGGCAACCAATACAATGTGGTAGTGCAGCTCGACGAGCCGTTCCGCTCCACACCGGAGGATCTCTCCCGCCTGTTCGTCATGGGTGACGGGGGCCGGCCGGTCCTCCTGGGCGCCGTGGCCGGCCTCATCCCGATGGCGCTCGGGATCGGCACCGGCAGCGAGGCCAATGCCCCGCTCGCCCGCGCCGTCATCGACGGCCTCGCCGTCTCCACGGTCCTGACCCTGCTCCTGATCCCGACGCTCTACACCATGCTCGAGGAGCGCTTCCCCCGCCGGTTGGAGGCCGCCGAAGGAAGCCCGGCGCTCCAGGGAGAGACCGCATGAGGGAGTCCGTCCTCAGGCTGATCACGGCTCTGGTCGTGCCGGGCTTCGCCTTGCTCCCGGCCAGTGCCGGCGCCCAGACCCCGACACCGCCCGGCCAGCAGGAAACGTCGCCCTTGCCTGGCGGCACCCCACCCGTATCCGGAACTCCGCCCTTGCCAGCAAAGCCGCCGTTGCCGCCGGTGCCCGGGACTCAGCCCGCACCGGGAACGCCGGCCGCGGCGCCGGCCCAGACTCCGCCCCTCATCCTGACCGCGCCCACCGGCCCCGACGCGCCGCCGCCGGGTACCGGCGCCGTTCCCGGGCTCCCGGCAAACATCTCGCAGCAGCTGCCGCGCGAGTATCTCCCAGCTCCGGACGGCATCCGCCCCTTCCCGAGACCGACGGAGACGCAGCAGGTCCTCACGATGGAGGACGCCGTCAAGATCGCGCTGGACAACCAGCCGCTCATCCTCGCGCAGATCGGCGACTACCAGGCGCAGCTGCAGAACATCGCCATCAAGCTCGCGCCACAGCTGCCGCAGCTGTCCGGACAGTGGAACGGGAAGTGGGACCAAAACCCGAGCTCGGTCCGCAACGTGACCGTCCAGACGCGGTCACTCAACACCAGCGCCACGGTCACGGCCACGCAGCTGCTCTGGGACTTCGGCAAGACCCTGGCCGCGACGGACGCGGCGCGCGCCGGCGCCAAGTCCTCGGCCGAAGACGTCGAGATCCAGAAGCAGGAGACGGTCAGGCTCGTGAAAGAGGCCTACTACGGCCTCGCGTTGAGTATCCGCCTTGTCCAGGTGCGCCAGGCGCAGCTGGACCGCGCGCTCGTGAACCTGCGCAGCGCCAAGGGCTTCTTCGACGTCGGCACGCAGCCCAAGTCCTCCGTCACCCGCGCCGAGGTGGACGTCGCCAACGGCCAGCTTGATCTCATCAAGGCCGTCAACGACGTCAACATCTTCCGCCTCACCATCAACCAGTTCATGGGCATCCCGATCAACACGCCCACCGAGATCCGGGACAACCTGGCCTATGAGCACGTGGAGTTCGAGCCCAAGAACCTCCTCAACGAGGCCTTCGCGCGGCGCCCCGAGTACCGCCAAATCAAGGCGCGGTACGAGCAGGCCGACTACACCGTCAAGGAGCAGTTCCGTAACTTCTTCCCGAACGTCGTCGCCCAGGGCACCTACGGCGCGGCCCGCCCCGACATGAACGAGACCTACAACTACGGGCTGACGCTCAACTGGAGCATTTTCGACGGCGGCGGAAAGATCGCGCAGTACAAGCAGGCGCAGGCCCAGCGCGACGCGGCCCAGGCGCGCGTGCGCGATAGGGAGCTCACGATCTGGCAGGAGGTCGAGCGCGCCTACGTCACCGTCCAGCAGGCCGAAGAGGCCATCGGCGCGGCCCAGAAGGCCGTCGAGTCCGCCGACGAAAACTTCCGGCTGAGCCAGGGACGCTTCGACGCCGGGGTGGCCAACGTCATCGAGCTGACGGACGCCCAGCTCGCCCTGACCACCGCCGAGTCCAACGTGGCGCAGGCGCTCGCCGCCTACCGGATCGAGATCGCCCGGCTCGAGCGCTTTTTGGGCCGACGGTAGCAGCCTGCGGGTGTCTTGGCAGGCTGCCAACCGGCGGGCCCGGCGCTAGGAATAACGTGCTCTGCGCGGTAGTCTCATGACTATGAGCCGTCGCTGGTGGGTCCTCGGTGTGTTCCTCATGGTGGCCGCGGCGGCCAGCGGGGCGTGGTTTTACGCCCAGAGCCGGGGCAGCACCGCCCGGTTCCGCACGGCCAAGATCGAGCGCGGCCCCATCACGGCCACGGTATCGGCGACCGGTACCCTCAACGCCGTCGTCACCGTTCAGGTCGGCTCCCAGGTCTCGGGCCAGATCAAGGATCTCTTCGCCGACTTCAATTCCCAGGTCAAGCGCAACCAGCTGATCGCCCGGATCGATCCCGAGATCTTCCAGGCCAGGGTCGCCCAGGTCAAGGCCCAACTGGAGGCCGCCAAGGCCAATGTGCTCAACCAGCGGGCGGCCGTCGAAAAGGCTCGGGCTGATGTCGCCAACGCCCATGCGGCCCTGGCGGTCGCCAAGGCGCAGACCGCCAAGGCACAGGTGGCGGTGCTCGACGGCCGCCGCGACCTCGGGCGTAAGCGCGACCTGAAGCAAAAGGGGTTCATCGCCCAGGCCGACGAGGATTCGGCCCAGGCGGCATATGACTCCGCCCTCGCCCAGGCCGAATCGACCAAGGCCCAGGAGGACGCCCAGGCCTCCATGATTCGCTCGGCTGAGGCCCAGATGCGCGTCGCCGCGGCCCTGCTCCAGACGGCCGCGGCCAACGTCGGCCAGCAGGAAGCGGCCCTGAGGCAGGCGCAGGTGGACCTGGACCACACGGAGATCCGGGCGCCCGTCGACGGCGTTGTGGTCTCCCGGACCGTGGACGTCGGGCAGACTGTGGCGGCGAGCCTCCAGGCTCCGACGCTCTTCACCATCGCCCAGGACCTGACCCAGATGCAGGTGGACACCAACGTGGACGAGGCCGACGTCGGGCGCATACGCGTGGGGCTCCGCGCCACCTTCACCGTGGATGCCTTCCGCGGCCAGACCTTCTCGGGCGAGGTCATGCAGGTGCGCAAGGCGCCCCAGACCGTCCAGAACGTCGTCACCTACAATGTCGTGGTCTCGGCGCGCAATCCGGAAGGCAGGCTCCTTCCCGGCATGACGGCCAATGTCCGCCTCGTCGTGGACCAGAAGGACAGCGTCCTCAAGGTGCCGAGCGCGGCGCTCCGCTACCGCCCGCCGGGTAAGGCCGCCGAAGCCGTGCCTGCCACGGGCGCCGGGCCTTCCGGGGGACAGGGCACGCCGCCTTCCATGGAGCAGATCCGGGACCGGCTCGTGAAATCCCTCGGCCTCACCGACGAGCAGCAGAAGAAGCTCGAGCCCATCCTTCAGGAGGCCCGTGACAAGTTCCGGGCCCTGATGATGCGCAACCCGACCGAGGGCGAGCGCCGCATCGAGGGCCAGAAGATCCGCGAGGCCAGCCGCGAGCAGATCCGCGCCATCCTGACCCCGGACCAGCGCGGCAAGTACGACCAGCAGGTGGCGGAGCAGGCCGGCGCGAGGGCGGGCAGCTCAGGGCGCGTCTTTCTCCTGGGCCCCGACGGCAAGCCCGCGGCCGTCACCGTCCGGCTCGGCATTTCCGACGGCAACTTCACCGAGATCGTCGCCGGCGAGCTCAAGGACGGCCAGGATGTCATCACCGGCACCGGTGAGAGGCCCGGCACCGCACGGCCGGCCGGCGGCCCGCGACTCTGAGACGGCGATGGGCCACGCGATCATCGAAACGCGCGAGCTGACGAAGGACTACCGGCTGGGGGGCCAGGCTGTCCACGCGCTCCGCCACGTCTCGGTCAAGATCCACGTTGGCGAGTTCGTGGCCGTCATGGGGCCCTCCGGCTCGGGCAAGTCCACCTTCATGAATCTCCTGGGGTGCCTCGACAAGCCCACGAGCGGGCGCTACGTCCTCGACGGCGTCGACGTCTCGGAGCTGACTGACGACGCCCTTGCCGGCATCCGCAACGGGAAGATCGGCTTCGTCTTCCAGACCTTCAACCTCCTGCCGCGCACGAGCGCGCTCGAGAACGTCGAGCTGCCCCTGCTCTACTCCCGGGTCCCGATTGCCGAGGGGCGGGCGCGGGCCGAAGCAAAGCTCAACGCGGTCGGCCTGGCCCAGCGCGCCGACCACCATCCCTCCCAGCTGTCAGGCGGCCAGCAGCAGCGGGTCGCCATCGCGCGGGCGCTGATCAATGACCCGGTCCTGATCCTGGCCGACGAGCCCACGGGCAATCTCGACACGCGCACGAGCATCGAAGTCATGGCCCTGCTCCAGGACCTGAACCGGCAGGGCATTACGGTCGTGCTCGTGACGCACGAGGCGGACATCGCCCAGTTCGCTTCGCGGGTGCTCGTGTTCCGCGACGGCCGCCTGATCAGGGACGAGGCGGTCGCGATGCCCAAGGAGGCGCGGCGGCTGCTGGCGACGTTGCCACCAGAGGAGGACGACGCGTGAAGGTGCTGGCCAGCTCCCGCATCGCCATCGGCGCGCTGCGGGTGAACAAGCTCCGCAGCACGCTGACCATGCTCGGCATCATCATCGGCGTCGGCGCCGTGATCGCCATGGTCGCCATTGGCACGGGCGCGCAGGCACGGGTGGCCGAGCAGCTCCAGGCTCTCGGCGCGAACATGATCTTCGTCTTTCCCGGCGCCACGACCTCCGGGGGCCTGCGCCACGGCGCCGGCAGCTCGATCACGCTGACCGAAGACGACGCCTGGGCCATCCCGCGTGACGTCCAGGGGGTGCAGGTCGCCGCGCCGAGCGTGCGCGGCACGGGCCAGCTGGTCTGGGGCAACCTCAACTGGTCCACCATCATCCAGGGGGTGACCCCGGAGTATTTCGAGGCGCGCGATTGGCCCGCGTCGTCGGGGCGGGTCCTCGTCCAGGAGGACGTGGACGCCGCCGCCAAGGTCGCCATCCTCGGCCAGACCGTGGCCGAGAGCCTCTTCGGCGACACGGATCCGATCGGACAGGTCATCCGCGTCAAGAGGCTCTTGTGCACGGTGGTCGGTGTCCTCGAGCGCAAGGGCCAGAACACCTGGGGCCAGGACCAGGACGACGTGATCATCATCCCCCTGACGACCGCCAAGCGGAAGGTGCTCGGTGTCACCCAGGCCAAAGCCCGCACGATCGGCACCATCTCCATCAAGGTACGCGACAACGAGGACCTCAAGGAAGTCCAGCAGGAGATCCGCGAGCTGGTGCGCCAGCGGCACCGCCTCCAGCCGGGCCAGGAGGACGACTTCGGCATCCGGAGCGCGGCCGAGATGGTCCAGACCAAGGACGAGCAGGCGCAGCTCATGACCAAGCTCCTGATGTCCATCGCCTCGGTCTCACTGCTGGTCGGCGGCATCGGCATCATGAACATCATGCTCGTCTCGGTGACCGAGCGGACGCGGGAGATCGGCCTCCGCATGGCGGTGGGCGCGCGGGGGCGGGACATCCTGACCCAGTTCCTCGTCGAGGCGCTGACCGTCGCCATGATCGGGGGGAGCATCGGCATCGTGGCGGGGCTCGGCGCCTCGTACGCCCTCGCCTACTTCGGCGACTGGCGCACCGTGATCAGCCCGCCGGCCATCCTCCTGGCCTTCACGTTCTCCGGGCTCATCGGCATCTTCTTCGGCTTCTACCCCGCCCGAAAGGCCGCGGGGCTCAATCCGATCGACGCCCTGAGATACGAATGATCGTGCGCCTCCTGGTGGTCGTCCTCCTGGCGGCCCTCTGGGCTGCCCCCGCTTTCGCACAAACCTACACTTTCACGCCTCAGTCCTCGAAGGACCTCACCCTGACCTTCCAGACCGAACGGGAGGGCGGCTCGCGCGTGCTGATCCTGGGCGAAGTGCGCAACGGCTCGACCAAGCCGTGCGATCGGGTCGTCATCAAAGCCGAAGGTCTCGACGAGAACGGCCGTGTGGTCAGCCGGGGCCGGGGCTATGTGACAGGCACCATCAGGGCGAAGGCGACGGCGCCATTCGAAATCAGGCTGTCGTCGGCGGGATCGGAGCGGCGCTACCGCGTGGAGATCGAGACCTTCGAGTTCGTGACCCCCGTCGAGGCCCAGTAGCAATCTCCCGGCCCGCTCGGCTGGGAAACGTCACGTGGCCTGAGACGCAAGCCGTGCACCGTCTACGAGACCCGGACAAATCCCGTGGCGCAAATCCCTTGACGCCCATCGGCGGGGGGCCGGATAATCGCTAGACCGTGGCAATGCATGCGAGTGTTGCACCCACCAGCCCCCTTGGACAGATCCTCCTGGAGGCCCGCGTCATCAGCGCCGAGACGCTCCAGGAAGCCCTGTCCCGCGGCAAGACAGGCCACCAGCGACTCGGGGAGGTCCTGCTTGCCATGGGGGCCGCCTCGCAGCAAGACGTGTTGAAGGCCTTGGCGAACCAGCTGGGGCTTCCGTATCTCGGGCCGGAGGAACTGCCATCGACCCTTCCGCTGCTCAAGAACCTTTCTCCCAAGTACCTGCGGCAGTACGTCGTCTGCCCGGTGACCGTGGAGGGCACCACGGTCACCGTGGCCACGGCCGATCCCACCAACCCCGTGCTCCTCGACGACCTCCGCCAGAACCTCGGGATGACCGTCAAGGTCTGCGTGGCGCCGCCCCAGGCGATTCTCGAAGCCATCGAGGGCACCTACGGCGCCTCAACGGCGCTGCAAAGGCTTGTGGAAGGCATCGCGCCGACGGAGGGCGATGGGGACCGGGAGGAGGACGTCAACCAGCTCCGCGACATGGCATTCGAGGCTCCGGTGGTTCGTCTCGTCAACCTGCTCATCGAGGAAGCCATAGCCGCCGAGGCCTCCGACATTCATATCGAACCCTTCGAGGACACGCTGCGGGTGCGGTACCGGGTCGACGGCATCCTCTACGAGCAGGAATCCCCGCCCCGGCGACTCCAGGCCGCCCTGACCTCCCGCGTAAAGATCATGGCGGAGATGAACATAGCCGAGCGGCGCCTTCCCCAGGACGGCCGCATTCGCGTGACGGCCGGCGGTCGGCGGGTGGACATCCGGGTGTCCACTGTCCCGACGATCCACGGCGAATCCGTCGCGTTGCGGCTCCTCGACCGCTCCTCCGCATTCATGCCCTTCGATCGACTCGGCTTCAGCGCGGGCGTGGCCGCGGCTTTCGATCGGCTCATCCGGCGTCCGCACGGAATCCTTCTCGTGACAGGGCCGACCGGCTCGGGCAAGACCACCACGCTCTACGCGGCGCTCGACAAGATCAACTCTCCCGACAAGAAGATCATCACGGTCGAGGACCCGGTGGAGTACCAGCTCAAGGGCGTGAACCAGATCCCCGTCAAGCCCAAGATCGGGCTCTCCTTCGCCAGCGGGCTGCGCCACATCGTCCGCCAGGATCCCGACGTCATCATGGTCGGCGAGATCCGCGATCTGGAGACGGCCGAGATCTCCATCCAGGCGGCGCTGACCGGGCACATGGTCTTCTCTACGCTCCATACGAATGACGCGCCGGGCGCCGTCACCCGACTCCAGGACATGGGCTGCGAACCCTACCTCCTTTCCTCCGTGCTCGATGGGGTGCTGGCCCAGCGCCTTGTACGCCGCATCTGCGCAGCCTGTCGCGCTCCGCACGCGCCGGAGCCGGCCGACCTGGTGGCCATCGGTGTCACCGAAGCCCAGGGCGCGGAGCTCTTCCGCGGCAAGGGCTGCACCGACTGCCGCGGGACCGGCTACCGCGGGCGCGTAGGCATCTACGAGCTCTTCGTCGTCTCCGAGCAAGCGCGCCGGCTGATACTTCAAAAGGCACCCACCGGAACCATTCGCCGCCACGCCATGGAGCGGGGCATGGTGACGCTCTTGGACGACGGCTGGGCCAAGGCCCGCGCCGGCGTCACGACCGTTGAGGAGATCCGGCGGGTGACGCAGGAAGAATTCGACGAGGGGACCTAGCGCGCCGTGGCAGTCTTCGTCTATCGCGCAGCGGATCGCCGGGGCCAGACTATCGACGGCGTCATGGAGGCGCCCGACGCCCGGGCCGTGATCGAGCGCCTTCAGCGCGACGCCTACTTCCCCATCGAGGTGGCGTCCCAGGAGCAGGGCCGCCGCTTGGCAGGGCTGGCCTGGCCGGTCCTCGGCCAGGTCCGGGTCAAGGGGCGGGATCTGGTCGCCTTCACCCAGCGGCTGGCCATGCTTCTCGAGGCGGGCCTTCCGCTCGACCGCGCGCTCGGAATCCAGGAGGAGCTGGCCCCGACCGCGCGCATCAAGACAATCACCGGAGACGTGCTGCGCGGCGTGCGCAGCGGCGCTTCGCTCGGCGACGCGCTATCCAAACACCACCCGCGCCCCTTTTCCCGCCTCTACATCAACATGGTGCGGGCCGGGGAAAAAGGCGGCGTGCTGGAAGTCACCCTCAAGCGACTGTCCGAGTTCTTGGAGGAGGCGCAGGCATTCCGCGATGCACTGCTCTCCGCGCTGATCTACCCGATCCTGCTCACCGTCGTCGGCAGCGCCGCCGTGGTCTTCCTCATGACCTTCGTGATCCCGCGCTTCGCGGACATCTTCCGCGATCTCGGACAGGCCATCCCGCTTCCGACCCAGATCCTGCTCTCGGTCAGCACGTGGCTGCAGCATTTCTGGTGGGCGCTCGGGCTCGGCATCCTGGCCACGGCGCTGGCGGGGCGCGTGGTCCTCTCCACCTCCGCCGGCCGGCTCTATGCGGACCGGTTGCTCCTGCGCCTCCCCGTGCTTGGCGAGGTCACCCTCAAGACCGAGGTCGCGCGCTTCGCGCGTATCCTGGGCACCCTGCTCCAGAGCGGGGTGCCCATGATCGGTGCGCTGACCGTGGTCAGGGACATGATGTCGAACCAGGTGCTGGCCGCGGCGGTCGGCAGCCTCGTGGACGGGGTCAAGCGGGGCGCCGGTCTGGCGGGGCCGATGGGCGAGTCGAAGGCCTTCCCGCCCCTGGCCATCCACATGGTCCGGGTCGGCGAGGAGACGGGCCACCTCGATGACATGCTTCTCAAGGCTGCCACGGCCTTTGAGACCGACGCGCGGACCCTGGTCAAGCGACTCGTCGCCATGGCGGAGCCCTGCATCATCCTGGTCATGGGGCTTCTGGTGGGCTTTGTCGTGGTCGCCATGCTCCTGGCGATCTTCTCGATTACCGACATTCCCTTGTAGTATAAGGGTTCCGGTCGACGGGACCCGGAAGTTGAGCCATGCCCCATTCGATACCGGCAGTCCTTCGGAAACGGCCGTGGAGTCTTTGCGCCGCGGGCGCCAGGATCCGCGGGCAGCGCGGCTTCTCGCTCATCGAGCTGCTGGTCGTCATCATCATCCTCGGGCTGATCGCCGGGCTGGTGGGGCCGCGGCTCTTCGGCCGCGTCGGGCAGTCCAAGCAGGCGACCGCGAAAGCGCAGATCGAGCTGCTCGGGGCCGCGCTGGACCAGTACCGCCTGGACGTCGGCTCCTACCCTCTCACCTCCATCGGGCTCGACGGCCTGGTCAGGAATCCCAACGTCCCGAACTGGGAAGGCCCGTACCTCAAGAAGAATGCGGTGCCGAATGATCCCTGGGGTAAGCCCTACGTGTACAAGTGCTGCCCCGGCGACCACGGCGAGTACGACATCGTGAGCTACGGCGCCGACGGCGCGCCCGGGGGCGAGGGCGAGAACGCGGACGCGACGTCCTGGTCCGTCAAGTGAGACGCGGTTTCACGCTGATCGAGGTCGTCGTGGTCCTGTTCGTCCTGGCCGTGGCCATGGCTGTCGGGGTGCCGGCCATCGGCCGCGGCGCCGACGGCCTCAGGGTCCGCACCGCGGCGGCCGGCCTCGCCAACTTCCTGCGCGCCGCGCGCGAGCAGGCGGTCACGCGCAACCGCACGTACGAGGTGCGGGTGGATCCCGACGCGGGCGCGATAGTGCTGGTGAGCGTGAGCGGGACCGCAGGAACCAGGGACGCCGCGACCGTGCAGGCCACGCGTCGGCTCGCCGCCCGGGTGCGGATCGAGGCGGACCCACCGCTTCGGCGCACGGTCACCTTTTCTCCCCAGGGCCTCTCCAGCGGCGGACGCTTCCGCGTCGGGCTTCCGGGGCGGCGCGTCTACGTCGTGACGGTGGATCCGATCACCGGCCGCGTCGTCACCCGCCAGGCCGAGCTTTGAAGACGGCGCTGCTGTTTCTGCGCCAACTCGCCGCGCCCGGCCTCGGGCCGCAATCGAACCGGGGCGGCTTCACCTTGCTCGAAGTCCTGGTCGCCCTGGTGATCCTGAGCCTCGCGGTGGTTTCCCTGATCCAGCTCTCCGCCCAGGGTCTGCGGCTCGTGAAGCTCTCGGGAGACCACCAGGAAGCGACGCGCCTGGCAGACCGGATCGCGAGGGGCACCGAAGTAAGGGGCGAAGGAGTGGACGGGGGCCAGGAGGGACCCTTTACCTGGGAGCGCCGCATCGCGCTCGTGCCGGTTCCGAAAGAACTCAGCACGACGGCTGGGCCGGCGCCGCAGCTCTACAGCCTGTTCGTCAACGTCCGCTGGGGAGGTGGCCGCTCCGTGGAGCTGGCGACGCTCCGCACCCTCCCCGGGGCACCGGAAAGGCCGGCTTCATGAGGGCCGCCCGCCAGCGGGGCTTCACCCTGATCGAAATGGTCATCGCGCTCAGCATCGTGGGCGCGCTTCTCGTGATCATGTTCGGCGGGCTGCGCGTGGGCCTGGGCGCCTGGCGTCGGGGCGAGGACCGGGCGGAGCTTCTCGAGCACGAGCGGAACGTGGAGCAGCTCGTGAACCACGCGGTGAGCGGCAGCTACCTCTACCAGCCCAGAACAATCCCGGGCAACCAGGGCGGCATCCTCTTCGAGGGCCATCCCGACCGGCTGGCCTTCGTCACGGTATCGCCGCCCGTGCCGCCGCCGGTCCCCATCGCATTCACAGTGGTGACGCTATCGCTCGAGGCCGGCGCCACCCCAGGCCTGGCCGTCCGACAGAAGGCGATGCCCAACACGGAGCCCCTCGAACCCGTGCCGCCGCTTTTCGTGGACCCTGCGGTGACGGCGCTCGGCTTCCGCTATTTGCGGGAGGCGGGCGGCACATGGGAAGAGCGCTGGGACGCGGCCAAGGAAAAGGCGCTGCCCCTGGCGGTGGAGGTTACGCTCACCACGCTGATGGCCGGTCGTCGGAATGAGCATCCGCCGCTGGTCATCCCCATTCGGAATTCTCCGTCATGAGGGACGAGCGCGGGTTCGCGCTGCTCGCCGTCATGCTCGTCCTTGCGCTCCTGGGCGTCGTCGTCACGGAGTTCGCCTTCTCCATGCGGCTCGAGGCCTCCATGGTTCGCTCGTACAAGGAGAGACTGCTGGCCGGCTACCTGGCCGAGGCCGCGGTGCAGCAGGCCATGCGTGAGGTGCTCGGCCCTGGCGACGTCCACGCGCTCGACGACAATGGCGACCTGGTGTTCTACGGCGCGGCGGCGGGCGTGGGGCAGACCCAGCCGACCCGGCTACCCTCCCTGTCGCGGGTCCGCGTGCCGCTGGGAGCGGGCGAGTTCAGCTACCGGATCACTGACGAGGAGTCGCGGATCAACCTCAACACGGCTCCCTCGGAGCGGGTGGATCGCCTGCTGGGCACCTTGGGACTCGACAAGCAGCAGCGCGATGTCATCAACGACTCGCTTCAGGACTGGAAGGACGCCGACAGCCTGGAGCGGCCCAACGGCGCCGAGAGCGAGAGCTACTACCTCAAGCTCCCGTTGCCCTACGGTTCGCGCAACGGCCAGATGCAGGACTTGAGAGAGCTGCTCCAGATCCGGGGAATCACGCGAGAGGTGTTCTGGGGGGCGGATGGAAAGCCGGGGCTCGCCGACCTCACGACCGTCGTCGGCCGGAACACGGTGAACCTCAACACCGCCCCCGTTCCCGTTCTCAAAGCGCTCGGCTTCTCCGACGCGGAGATCTCCGACGTCACGCAGACCCGCGTCCGCAATCCTTACCCGTCCGTGGCCGGGCGTTTCGCCGGTCGGGGACTCGCTGTCGGCAGCTCCACCTTCCGGATCGAGGCGGAAGGCCTGATGGCGGGAGAATCCAGGGCCCGCGTCGTCGCCATCGTGCAACGACGGGCCGCGTTCCAACCCGGCCGGCTGAACCGCTTCGGCCAGCCGACTCTGCTGCCGCAGCAGGGCAACATCCGGCCCCCAGGTCTGCCTCCAGCCTCCTCATCATCGGATCTCGGCGTCGTCATCCTCTCCTGGCGCGTAGGCGTCGAGCCGTCATGAGCACGCGGGCCGGGCTCTTCATCCACAACGGCCGGCTGACCTTCACGGCTATTACGGGGCGAGGCCAGATCGAGCACTTCGCCCTGGAGGCGGGCGAGAACACCTCCGCGCTGCTCAAGGCGGAGCTCGAAGCCCGAGGGCTCAAGATGCGCGGCGTGCGGGTGGGGCTCGATCGCAGCCTCGTGACAGTCAAGGTGATCGAGCTGCCGCGCGCGGTCACCGCCGACCTGGCGCAGATGGTGGCCTTTGAGCTGGAGCGTCATGTCCCCTTCCCTCCTGAGGAGATGCGGTTCGACTGGAAAGCGCTGCCGGGCAAGCCGGGCGGGCCGCTCCGCGTGCTGGTGATCGCCTGCGAGCGCCGAACGACCGAGCGGCCGCTCCGGCTCCTGGAAGAAGCCACGCGGAAGCCGCTGGCGGTCACCGCGGCCTGCCACGATCTGCGGGCCCTCCTGCCGCGCGTGCTGCAGGCGCGGCGGGCCGTCTGGGCGCACCGACACGGTAACACCACCGAGCTGGTCTTCCTCGGCCGCGGCCACCTCCGCCTGAGCCGCAGCGTGCCGGTGGAGGACGGCCAGGGGCTGCTGGCAGAGATCCAGCGCACGCGGCCGCTGATCCCGTGGCGGGAATTTGACGCGCTCTGGATCTCCGGCGACGACGCGGAGCGTTTCCTGTCCGCCCCGGAATTGGAGGAGCTCGGCGCTCCCGTGTCCGAGCCGCCGTACAGTCCGGCTGCGGCTGCGCTCGTCGCGGCGTTGCCTGCCGAAGAGCCCGGGGCGGCCGTGCTGGCCCTGGCGGTGGCGGCCGGCACCCGCCGCCCCGTTCTGAACCTGCTCCCCGAATCGGTCCGTCCGTGGACGCTCTCGGGGGCTCATCTCGCCACGGCGCTGACGCTGGTGGTGACCGCGCTGCTCGGGCTCGGCCTTCTCTTCGCCCAAGCGTACCAGAAGGAGCGTTACCTCGGCCGCATCGCCCAGGAGATCCGGCGTCTCGATCCCGGGGTCAGGGCCGTCGAGGGCATGCTCGCGGAGGTCGCGCAGAAGAAGCGCGTGCTGGCCGCGCTCGGGGCGGTGCAGGATAAGCGGATCCAGGCGCTCCAGCTCATGCGCGAGCTGACCAATCTGCTCCCTCCGGACGCCTGGCTTCAGGCGCTCAACATGGACCGGCAGGGCGTGGAGATCACGGGCCAGGCCAATGCGGCCAGCCAGCTCATCCCGCTCCTCGAGGCCTCCCCGTGGCTCGAGCGCGTGGAGTTCACCTCTCCAGTTACCAAAGGACAGGGCAAGGAACAGTTCCGCGTCAAGGCGGCGTGGGAACCGGGCTCCAAGCCGCGTGTTGGGACACCACCGCCACCCCCTACGGCGCCACCTTCTCCGGCGCCGCCCGCAGTGGCACCCACGCTGCCGCGACGCGAGCGCGCACTCTCGCCCGCTGCCACCGATCCGGCCCCGCGCCCGAGCCTTGGGCCGGCGCGTATGGCCAGGCCGTCCGCGGAGCCCTAGCATGGCGGTCATTACACGGAGAGAGCGCTCGCTGATCGGACTGGGTGTGGCTGGCGCCATCGTCGTCGGCGCGTATCTGGCCGTGGTCGAGCCGCTGATGAATCACAATACCGAGCTCGCCCAGCTCCTGCCGGTCCGTGAGGCCACCCTCGAGCGGCGCCGACAGCTCGTCGCCCAGCGCGATCGCGTGGCGGCGGAGCAGCAGGCTCTCACCAGCCGTCTCGAGGCGGAGACCGCCCACCTGCTGCCGGGCGCGACGGTGCCGCTGGCCGCGTCGGAGCTGCAGAAGCTCGTCAAGGAGGTGGCCGAAGAGGCGAGCGTCGAGGTCCGCAGCCAGCGCGTCCTGCCGCCGGTCGATATGGCGGGACTGCTGGAAGTCCCGATCGAGATCACGGTGGCGGCCAGCGCGAGGCAGACCGTGACGCTGCTCCACCTCCTCGAGCAAACACCCAGGCTCCTGATGCTGCGGGACGTGAACATCCGGGTGGTGGCACTGGGTCAGGGGCGAGACTTGCTGACCACGCTCACGGTGTCGGGGTATGTCCTGCCGGCCGCGGCGGTCAAGGCCGACGAAAAACCCGCGGTACCGGGGAGGGAGTAGCCTGTCCAGGCGTCTTCTCTTGCTCAATGTTCCCCTGGCGGCGGTCGGGCTCGTGTTGGCCGTTGCGTTGGCGCGTGAGATCTTCGTCCCCCGGCCGCTTCCGGCGCCCCCCGCCGCGCGGGCCCCGCTGCCCTCGCCCTCATCGGGCGCAGCGGCGGCTCCCGACAACGGGGCGGCTTCTGACCCCAGCGCCTACGGCATGATTTCCACGCGAAACCTCTTCAACCCCGCACGCTCCGAGACCTCGACGGCAGCAACCGCCCGGCCAGCCGGCAGGCCGGTGCTGCACGGCGTGGTGCTCGACGGTCCGAGGAGCCGAGCCTACGTCGAAGACCCCTTGGCCAAAGGGGTGTTCGGCTATACCGTAGGTGATACCGTGGGCCGAGGACAGATCACGACCATCAGCGCCGACCGCATCATGATCGCGGGCCCCGAGGGCACCTTCGAGGTGCTCCTACACGATCCGTCGAAACCCAAGCCCGCCGCTCCCGCGCCAGCCGGCGCCGCAACAGCGCCCCGGCCCCCCGCGGCTCCCGTTCCCTCGGCCGTGAGGCGATCGGTACCGGGCGCGGTGCCAGGCCAGCCGCCGGCCTCCGGCAGCCAACCATCGGATAAGTAAAGGCGTGACGACTCGATGATCGGCCGGTCGAGAGCCGTCTGTCTCATCTTGTTGGCCATTTCCGCGGCCGGATGTGGCCTGTTCTCTCCCGGCACCGCCCGCACTCCGAAGCGGGCAGCCGACACCGAGTCCGCACGGACCAAGGTCGAGGTCAAGACCGAGGGCGCGGTATCAGCGGTCCAGCCGCCGAAGGGCCCCAGCCAGCCGGGGCCTGCTCAGCCTGCCGCCGGTCCCACGCTGTCCGTTGGTCCGGTCCGGCCTGTCGAGACTGCACAGGCTCCGGCAGCTCCAACGCCAACCCCAGTGCCCGTTCCCCCACTAGCGCCTCTGGCCCGGGAACGGCGGCCCACACCCCAGGCCCGTGCCGAGGCGACTGCGCCCCCCGGCGGTTCGTCCGAGCGGCTCATCGTCTTCAACTTCGACAACGCGGACGTCGAGGTCGTCATCCAGGCCGCCGCGGAGATCGTCGGCTTCAACTACGTGCTGGCCCCGGCGGCGCGCGGGCGCAAGGTCACCGTGCAGACGATCGGCAAGATCGCCGGCGACGACGTCTTCAACGTCCTGCTCACCATCCTCGACGTCAACGGGCTGGCAGCCGTGCGCTCGGGCAACCTCTACCGGATCATCCCGCGCGAAGGCGCGCCCCAGGCGCCGGTCCGGACGATCGTGGGACGCGAGATGGACCCCGACGTGCCGGGCGACCAGGTGCTGACCCAGATCGTGCGGCTGCAGTACGTGAGCGCCGCCGAGGCCGTCACGCTCCTGCGTCCCTTCGTGCCGGCCCAGGGCGCCGTGTCGGCCCACCGGGACACCAACCTCCTCCTCCTGACCGATACGGCGGCGAACATCCGCCGACTGCTAGACATCGTCAGACTCATCGACGTCGCGCTCACGCTGGACGAGCCCCAGATCATCAAGATCCTGTACGCCGACGCACAGGAGATGGCCCAGTTGCTCTCCCAGCTCTTTGTCACCGGGCGCGTCCGCACAGGCGGGGCCGCGCCGGTCGCCGCCCCGCCTGTGCCCACTCCGGGGGTGCCACCCCGGCCCGCCGCCGACAGCGGAGCGGGCGCGGACCGGGTGCCGCTCATCGTGGCCGAGCGCCGGTCGAATTCCATCGTCGTCTACGCCAGCAAGCAGGACACCGGCGCGATCCAGCGGCTCATCGAAAAGCTCGACGTGGACATCTACGGGGGGCAGCGGGTCTTCATCTACTTCGCCGAGAACAGCAAGGTCAAGGACCTGGCGGTCACGCTGGACGCCATCTACGGCCGGGGCGACCAACCCCAGACCAGCCAGGCGCAAGGCCCCGCCGGGTACCGTCCGGGCGCCGTGCCGCCGCCGACCGCGCCGCCACCAGCCGTTCCGCCGCTGCCGTCTCGGCCCGCCGGCGCCGGGCTCGCCACCTTCGGGGGCGAGGTTGGGCCGGCGGTGACGGACATCCGGTTCATCGCCGACGAGGTCACGAACGCGATCATCGTGACCACGCACCCGCGTCTCTACAAGGAGATCGAGGAGACGATCAAGAAGCTCGATCGCATGCCGCGCCAGGTGCTGATCGAGGTGCTGGCCGCCGAGGTGGTGCTGACAGACGACACCAAGCTCGGCATCGAGTGGGCCATCCGGAACGGGAAATTCACCTTCACCAACACCCAGACCTCCATCTCGAGTTCCAGTTTGAGCAACGCGCCTTCGCTACCGGCACAGGGCTTGATCCCCGGCGGGGGCAGCCTGGGTGGCGGGCTGGTCCCCCTCGGCTTCAATATGTTCACCTTCGCGGCCAACGAGTTCATCGCGGCGCTCAACGCGCTCGCCACCGAGAACAGGGTCAACGTCCTGTCGAGCCCGTCCATCATGACCAGCGAGAACAAGAAGGCGGTCATCAACGTCTCGACCTCGGTGCCCATCGTCACTTCACAGCAGGTACCGGTCTCGGCGGGCGGCGACACCGGCAACTCCATCACGCAGTCGGTCGAGTACAAGGACGCAGGCATCATCCTCACGGTCACCCCGCGCATCGGCCAGGGGGGAACCGTGTCGCTGGACGTCAAGCAGGAGGTCAACGACGTCGGCGAGAACGAGCCCCCGCCGATCAACTCGCCGCGCTTCAGGAAGCGCGAGGCGGAGACCTCCGTGGTTCTGCTCAACAACCAGACCCTCGTCCTGGGCGGCCTCATCCAGAACAAGCGGACGAGGATCCGGACGGGCATCCCCTTCCTGAACCGGATCCCGGTGTTGGGCTACCTCTTCGGCGCAACGGAGGAGGTGATCGAGAAGACCGAGCTGCTCATGCTCATTACCCCGCGGGTGGTCGGCACGGCCGTCGACGCGGCGCGTATCACGGAGCAGATGCGCCGGGGCTCACCGGAGATGGAGAAGTCCTTCAAGCTGGCTCCCCCGAAGCCGCCGGCACCGCCCACCCCATTGCCCGCACCGCCCCCGTCCCCCTAGGAGCCTGTCCGCGCGGCCACATAGCCTTCTAGTCCTTCGGAAGTCCGAGAACCCGCTCGGCCAGGATGTTCTTCATGATCTCTGAGGTGCCGCCCGCGATGGTGTCCCCCCGTGAGCGGAGGGCCCGGTACTGCCACCAGCCGTCGCCCAGCGCGCGCGGGCTGCCCTGCCAGAGGGCGGCGTAGGGGCCCTGCAGTTCCAGCCCCAGCTCCAGCACCCGCTGCCACGTCTCGCTGAAGAAGAGCTTGGACGCCGATCCCTCCGGCCCCGGCTGTTCCCCTTGGATGAGGCGCGTCAGGGTGCGCAGGTTGGCGTAGCGGAGCGCCTCGGCGTCGATGTAGGCCTGGGCCAGCCGCTGCCGCGCGACCGGGTCCCCCGCGCGACCGCACCCCCGGGCCAGCTCCAGCAGCTCGGCAATGCCCTGGCGGAGGATGAGCTGGCGCGAGAGAGCGCGCGGCCCGCGCTCGAACATGAGGGTCGTGATGGCCACCGCCCAGCCGCCGTTCTCCCGCCCCACGACGTTCTCGGCCGGCACCTCGAGGTTGTCGAAATACAGCTCGTTGAACTCCGCGTCCCCGCTCATCTGCCTGAGCGGCTTGACCGTGAAGCCGGGGCTCGCCATGTCCACGATGAAGAACGTCAGCCCCTTGTGGCGCGGCGCGTGCGGATCGGTACGGGTCAGCAGGATGCACCAGTTCGCGTAGTGGGCGTAGGAGGTCCACACCTTCTGGCCGTTGATGACGTAGTGGCCGTTCTTCCGCTCCGCCCGCGTCTCGACCGACGCCAGGTCGCTGCCCGCGTTGGGCTCGGAAAAGCCCTGGCAGAAGATGTGGTCGGCCGAGAGGATCTTCGGCAGGTGCGCCTGCTTCTGCCTTTCGTTGGCGTGGGCGATGATGGCCGGCCCGGCCATGTCGAGGCCGATTGCGTTGGGCAGCTCGGGCGCGCGCGCTCTCGCCATCTCCTCGTAGAAGATCGCCTGCTCGAGCACTGTGGCGCCGCGCCCGCCATAGGCCGTGGGCCAGTGCAGGCCGACGTAGCCTGCGCCGTGGAGCTTGCGCTGCCAGCCGATGAGAAACTCAGCCTGGGCCGCCCGCGTCTTGAGCCGGGCCCGGACCTTTCCCCAGTCGCCCGGGCTATTGGCCTCGAGCCAGCCGCGGAGCTCCGTCCGGAACCGTTCCTGCTCGGGAGAGAGCTTGAAGTCCATGGTCGAGAATTCTAGCGTGTGATAATCGGGGAGTGAAGCGGAAAGCTCCCGGCCGCAAGCCCGCGGCACCGAACGCGCCACAGCCTCCTGTGGTGAGCACCCAGGCCACCGCTTCGAGCATCGAGGCTATCGAGGAGCGCTTCGCACCCATCGTCGCGGCGGTCGCCCGCGTGGCTCGTGGCGCCGATCCCCCGGCCGTCAGGCTCGAAGGCGCCATGGAGATCATCTTCGGCGCCTACGGCCAGAGCGACCCCGACTTCTCCGAGATGCTCCTGACAGGCTGGATGCGGGCGCGTCACGACAAGCACCACCGGCTGGCACTGGCCTGGCAGCGCGAGCAGCTCAGGCTGTCGCTCGAGGAGATTCTCCAGGCGGGCGTGGCGGCAGGAGCCTTCAGGAAGCAGCTCGACACGGACGCCGTCGCCGCCGTCATGCTGGGCGCGGCCGAGGGGTGCCTGCTCCAGTCAGCCACCCAGGGCGGCGCCGTGCCGCCGGGGGAGCTCGTGCAAGCGCTGATGAGCCTCGCGCTCAGCGGGGGCTGAGCGGGGGGCGGCTCGAAGTCCTTCAGCGACGCCTCGCCATCTCGATCACGAGCACCAGGACACCAGAGACCATCACGATCCCGTTGAGGATGACCGACAGGCGGTGGAGCCGAGCGAAGCCTGTCGCGGCTGCCGGGTCCATGCCGGCCTGCCGCATCGCTTCGCGCGCGGCGTGGGCGGCAGGCAGGACCACCGCGCCCGCGTACAGCGTCAGCGCGAGCATGAGCAGGACGAGCCCCACTGGCACCCAATCCCAGCCCCGAAACCCCGCCCTAAGCCACCGAGCACCCAGCCCCACGAGGGCCGCCAGCCCGAGGGCCACGCCCACGGCGTAGTATCTGGGGAACACTGCGCCCACGAACCTGCCAGCGGCTTCCCGCTCGAGCGTGCTGAAGGCAGAGGGCGCCACGACGAACGCGAAGAAGCCCATCGCCCCGAGCCACAGCGCCACCGCTACCACTGTGAGCTGCTTCACGGCCGGGCACTCCCGGCGAGAAAGCGGGTCAGGAGGGCGTTCACCTTCACGGGAGCCTCCTGCTGGACCCAGTGGCTCACGCCCGGCAGGTAGGTGATCCTGAACGGGCCAGAGAAGTACTTCCGCATCCCCCGCGTCAGCTCCTTGCCCAAGGCGAAATCTCCGTCCCCCCAGATGACCAGTGTCGGCGCCGCGATCTTCGGCAGTTCCCGCACGGACGGCAGCCCGTTGCGGAAGGCCGCGCGGTACCAGTTGATCCCGGCCCGAAGGGCTCCGGGCTTGGCGAAGGCCTCCGCATAGCGCGCCAGGTCGGCCGACCCGAACGTCCCCTTCCGCGCGCTGCCCGCCAGCATGCCCTTGAGGATCCGGAAGTCGTCGGCCGCGAGCAGGCGTTCCGGCGCCTCCGGCAGCTGGAAGAAAAACATGTACCAGCTCTTTCTCAACTGCTCGACGTTGCCCCGCTGAAGCTCCCGGGAGAACAAAGCGGGGTGAGGCGAGTTCAGCACGCAGAGCTTCTCGGTCATCTCGGGATGGAGCATGGCGAAGGCGTAGGCCGCCGCCCCGCCCCAGTCGTGCCCCACGATGCAGGCGCGCTCGTGGCCCAGGGCGCGGACGAGCCCCGCCACGTCCTCGACGATATTGGTGATCCGGTAGGCCTCGACGCCTTCCGGCTTGTCGGAGTCGTTGTAGCCGCGCAGGTCCGGCGCCGCCACCTCGAAGCCGACCGACGCCAGCGCCGGGATCTGCCGCCGCCATGAATACCAGAACTCGGGGAAGCCGTGAAGGAGAAGGACGAGTCCCCGCGGAGGGCCGCCGCCGACGGACCCAGCGGTGACGACGTGAAAGCGGAGGCCGTTGGCCTCGACGAACCGGTGCCGCCAGGGCTCGGAGCGTGGGATCTTCGGCATGCGCCTCCTACAGTAGCGGCCGAGGCGGGGCAGTTCAAGTTGACACCCGGGGCTCACGCTTCTAGCATCGGGCGCATGCGCTTACTCCTGGCCGCCCTGGTCCTCGCCGCCGCCCTCCCCGCGTGGGCGCAGTTGCCCCTCGTCGCCGAGCTACGCGTGTGGGCGACCCGCTACCACGCGAACCCCCAGAAGATCGACGAGCTCCGGACCGCTCTCGAACAGGCGGCGCAGAAGGATGCCAGGCTCGACACGCTGCTGGCCCTCTCGCAGGCCTGCTTCATCTACGGCGATGTGCGGGCGAAGACCCCGGAGGAGAAGCTCGAGGCCTATGACCGCGGCAGGCAGGTCGCCAAGCGCGCCGTCGAGCTTGCTCCGAAGAGCGCCGCAGCCCACTTCTGGTACGGCACCAACACGGGCCGCTGGGGGCAGACCAAGGGCGTGATGCGCTCGCTCTTCCTCTTGCCTACCGTCAAGGGCGCGATGGAGGCGGCGCTCGAGCTCGACCCCGCCTACGCTCCGGCCTATGCGCTGGGCGGCAACGTCTACTACGAGGTGCCGGGCTTCGTGGGCGGCGACCTCGACCGCTCCGAGGCCATGTTCCGCAAGGGCCTCGAGCTCGACCCGCACTACACCAACATGCGCGTGGGCCTGGCCCGCACCCTCTTGAAGAAAGGGCGAGCGGCTGAGGCCCGGCGCGAGGCCCTGGCCGTGCTGGACGAGAAGGCGCCCAGCAATCCCGCGGACTGGACCGTGAAGGACGTTCCGCAGGCCAAGGCCCTCCTCGACAAGATCAAGGAGCGCTCCTGACCCGCCGCCGGCCGCGGCTCCAGATCGGCCGTGTCATCCGGACCCTCGGGCGCCATGCCCCGCGCTGGCGCACGACCACACTTGCAGACGTCGCGGCCCGGCGGCGCGATCCCTTCCACGTGCTGATCGCCTGCCTGCTCTCGCTGCGTACCAAGGACGAGACGACAGGCCCGGCGGCGGCGCGCCTCTTCGACCTCGCCGACACGCCCGAGACCATCCTCCGCCTGACACCTTCACTGATCGAGCGCGCCATCTTCCCCGTCGGCTTCTACCGCACCAAGGCGCGGGTCATCCGCGGCGTCTGCCGCGATCTCCTGTCCCGGTTCGGCGGCCGGGTCCCCGACGAGATCGACGCGCTGCTCACGCTCAAGGGCGTGGGGAGAAAGACAGCCAACCTCGTGGTCACCCAGGGCTTCAACAAGCCGGGCATCTGCGTGGACATCCACGTCCACCGCATCTCGAACCGCCTCGGCTACGTCCGGACCCGGAATCCCGAGGAGACCGAAACGGCATTGCGCGCCCGCCTGCCGAGACGGTACTGGATCGGCTACAACGACCTGCTCGTGTCCTTCGGACAGAACATCTGTCAGCCCGTCTCGCCCAAGTGTTCCGAGTGCCCGGTGCGCGCCCCCTGCGCGCGCATCGGCGTCACCCGCTCCCGCTAGCAGGCCGGCGATAAGGGCCCATCTGCGCCATTTAGCCAGACGGCTGTTGGGGCGCCCTCGGCCGTGAGCGTAACGTACAGGAGTACGCCTCGCGTGCGGAATCAACTCAGCCCTCGTCTCACGACGGCATACGCCGTCGCTCAACTCGAACAGCGGGGCGCCGCCTCGCATCTGGACCCTTCTCGCCGGCCTGCGGCCTCGGGCGCCGCCTAACATCTCGACCCTTGTGAGCGGCCTGCCCGGAGCTTCCGCAGGAGCGCGAGCGCAGCCCTGTCCGCCTTGGGCTCGGGATCCTTGGGCGTCTCGAGGACCATGGGCACGCGGGCGAAGCGCCGGTCTCCCATCAGCCACCGGAACGCGTCCCGTCCGAGCCGCCCCCTGCCGATCTTCTCGTGACGGTCGAGGCCAGACCCAAGCCCCGCCTTGGCGTCGTTAAGGTGAAAGGCACGCACCTGCCGAAGCCCCACGATCCTGGCGCATGACGTGATCACCGCTTCGTAGTCCGCGCGGGTTCGCAGGTCGTAGCCGGCTGCGAAGAGGTGGCAGGTGTCGAGGCAGACGCCGAGCCGCTCCGGCGCCCGCGCGCCGCCGAGGAGCGCGGCCAGCTCTTCAAAGCTCCGCCCGATGGTCGCGCCGCCGCCCGCGGTGTTCTCGAGCAAGACACGGACGCGGTAGCCGCGGGTCCTCGACGTCACCTCGTCGAGCGCGTCGACGACGCGCCGAATGCCCGCCTCGAGACCCCGGCCCTTGTGCGAGCCCGGATGGATGATCACGAAGGGCAGCCCGAGCGCTTCCGCGCGCTCGAGCTCGTCGTGAAACGCTCCGACCGCTCGCGTCCATTCGGCGAGCGAAGGCGCCGCCAGGTTGATGAGGTACGAGGAATGGGCGAACACCGTCCAGATGCCAGTTACCTTCCAGCCGGCGGCGAACTGCCGGATCTCCTCCTGCGTGTATGGCCTGGCCGTCCACTGGAGCTGGTTCTTGAGGAAGATCTGGACCACGGAACAGCCGGCATCGCGCCCCCGCTCGAGCGCGCGATAGAGCCCGCCGGCGATGGACATGTGGGCCCCGAGCAGATCGGGCATCCGCCCCGGCTTCGCGCTCAGCCGAAGATCTCCCGCAGCCGCCGGTCACGGTACTCGAAGAGGCCTGCGATGCGGCGGCCAACACCGAGCGCGTGAGCGGCGCGGCCGAGCGGCCCCAGCGGCAGCCGGTAGGTAAGACGATCTTCCACCCAGGTCCCGGGCGCTCCTTCACCCTCGCGCTCGGGCCCCTCCAGAAAGCGGTGGCGGTGCTCCCATCGCGCGAAGGGCCCCCAAAGCTGAGCGTCGATGAAACGGAACGGCGGGTCGAACTCGCGCACCATCACCCGCCAGCGGACGCGGCATCCCACCGCCGCCACGCGGAAGTCGAGCAGGGCTCCCGAATCGAGGCGGGCCGGCGGCTCCACGAGCCACCTCGGGCGCGCCCAGTCCGGATGGACGGCGGCGAGGTTCTTCGGATCGGCAAAGAACGCGAATACTTCCGGGCGCCGCCGCGCCAGCCACAGGCGGCGCTCCATCACGTAGTCGGCCATGGCGGAAATCGGCATGCGGCAGCCGGCCGGGAGCAGACCCTCCACTCCCGGCCGGCCCGTGAATCAGCCGAGCTTCTTGACCTCGGCGAGAATCTTGTCCGGGTCGGGCAGCTCGCCCTTGCCGTAGCGTTCGACGAAGGCGATCTTGCCCCGCTTGTCGACGATGAACGTGGCGCGCACGTTGGCGTTCCAGTCCGGCCAGTAGACGCCGTAGTCCTTGCTGACCGACCGCTGCACGTCGGAGAGGAGCGGGTAGTTCGAGATGCCGACCGATTTGGCCCAGTTCTCGTGACTGAACGGGCTGTCCGTGCTGATACCCAGGACCTGGGTATTCGCCGCCTCGAAGTCCTTCACACGCTTATCGAAGGCGGGCATGCACTTGGATCAGCCTGGGGTCCAGTCCAGAGGGTAGAACAGCAGCACGACGTTCTTGCCCGGGTAGTCCTTCAGGCTCACTTCCTTGAGTCCGATGGTCTTCATGGTGAAGGCGGGCGCCGCATCGCCGACGCCCAGGGTTTTCGCTTCGCTCATTCCTGGGATCCTCCTTTCGCTCGCGGGATGTCACGTCTGCGGTCGATCATAGCCGACGGGCCCGGTCTCTTCAACCGCCGCTCCATGCGCGACGCGGGCTTGCGCCGGCCCGCCCAGAGGCTCCGGCGCCTGGCTTCGAGCGCCTCGTCCTCGAGGCCGAGGTACCCGGCCGCCGTCACGACCCTCCCCGTTTGCCACAGGCGCTTGAAGCGCTCAGGGTAGCTTTCGGCGCGGAGCGCGTGATGATCGAGGATCACGCGGCAGTCCGTCCGGTCCAGCACGCGCAGGAGGTGGTCGACGCCCTGGTCGATGAGCGCCGCGCCGAGCTGATGCTCGAGGTACGCCGGCGGCCCCGAGAGGTAGAGGATGTCCGGTCTCTCGCGAATCAGATAGGCTGCGGCGACGGCGGAGAGTGGCCCCTGCACGTCCGAGGCATGGACGAAGCGCGTGCCTTCGCGCAGGTCGGTCACGGTCAACGCCACCACGTAGCCGAACCCGGTGCCCTCGACGCCATGGGCGAGGGGCGGCGAAACGGCAAGGCGCGCATCCGCGGTCTCCATGGTCCTGCCGTCCGCCGAGTCGAGCCGGCAGCCTCCGGCGATGGCCTTCCACAGATCCCCCGCCCGCTGGGCCTGGCGCGGGTTGATCATCCGCTTCGCGTCCTTGGCCCACACGGTGCGGCCCCGGTAGAGGCCCGGATCGTGGCGGAAGTGGTCCTCGTGGTAGTGGCTGAGGAAGATCAGGTGCGCGCGCGCGGCATAGCCGGAGATGCGATCGTTGGCGCGCTTGAGAGCCTCCCACTCCGCATCGGCCGGCGGCAGCCCGAAGCGGCTTGGCGCCAGCGCCGCGCCCGGGTCGATGAGGACCCGCGTCTGCCCGCACTCGACATAGGTCGCCATCGACCGCACGCCGATCGAGTCGGCCGCCAGCGGGACGACGTTCACGCGCAGCGGCCGCCGTCCACGATGAATGGGCTCCCCGTCACCATCGAGGCGTCGTCCGAGGCGAGGAAGAGCGCTGCCTTGGCGATGTCCTCCGGCTGGTTGAGCCGCCCGAGCGGCACCGTCGCCCGGTAGCGCTTCATGCCTTCGTCATCCACCTCCTTCTTGCCCATGAAGGTAGACAGCATGGGAGTCTCCGTGGCGACCGGCGCGATAACCACGACGCGGATCCCGAATGGCGCGAGCTCCACCGCGAGGCTCTGGCCCATGGTCGTCACGGCGCCCTTGGAGGCCGCGTAGCACTGTCCGCCCGGCCGGGGCTTGAAAGCCGCGGTAGAGCCCGTGATCAGGAAGACGCCGCTCTTCTGCTTCTTCATCACGGCGGCGGCGAACTTGGCGCCGAGGAAGACGCCCTTGACATTGACCGCGATGATCCGGTCGAAGACGGCCTCGTCCACCTCGTCCACCGCGGATGGCCACTGCGGCACGCCCGCGTTGGCGTAGAAGACGTCGAGCCGGCCCCAGCGTGCGACGGTTTGCGCGACGGCGTCACGGTTGTCCTCCCCTCGGCTCACGTCCGCGGCGATCCCCATTGCCTGGCCACCGGCCCGCTCGATCTGCTCGGCCGTCGCCCGGGCGGCGTCCGGCTTGAGGTCCACGACGGCCACCCTGGCGCCCTCCGCGGCGAACAGGAGCGCGGAAGCCTGCCCGATGCCCGACCCTGCGCCCGTCACGATCGCCACCCTGTCCTTGAGCTTCATGCAGGTTCTCCTTTTCGGGATGTATTCGACTCCTTCACATCGGCGACGCGCCCGAAACCCAGCGCGCCGGGGGCGGCCTGGACGCGCAGCGCGGCGGGCTTCACGCGGCGCTCAAAGCGCCAGCTCGGCCATCAGCCGCAGCGCTTCCACCTGTCCGACGCCGCAGATCATGGTGGTCACGCCCGAGCTCTTCCAGGCCTCGAGGCGCTCCCGGATCCTTTCCCTGGGGCCGCACAGCGCCACCTCGTCCACGAGGGCGTCGGGCACCGCCGCCGCCGCCTCCTCCTTCTTGCCCGAGAGGTAAAGATCCTGGATCGTCTTGGCGGCCGCCTCGTAGCCGTACCGGCACACGAGATCGTTGTAGAAGTTCCTGCCGCGCGCCCCCATCCCGCCGACATAAAGGGCGAGCCGGGGCTTGACCATGGCCCGGCATGCGGCCACGTCATCCCCCAGGATCACCGCCACCGTGGGGGCGATGTCGAAGCGCGCGAGCGATTTCCCTCCCCCCGCCCGCGTGAAGCCGGCGTCGAGGGACTCCTTGAACACGCCCATCCGCTGGGGGGAAAAGAATATGGGCAGCCAGCCGTCGGCGATCTCGGCCGCCAGCGCCACGTTGTTCGGGCCGATGGCCGCCAGGTAGATGGGGATATCGGCACGGCCGTGCAGGATGGACTTGAGCGGCTTGCCGAGCCCCGTGGCGTCGGTGCCTGCGTAGGGGATCTGGTAGTACCGACCCTTGAATTCGAGCGCCTTCTCCCGCCGCCACACCGAGCGCACGATCTCGACGTACTCGCGGGTCTTCAGGAGCGGCTTACCAAAAGCCACCCCGTGCCACCCCTCGACCACCTGTGGCCCCGAGACACCGAGCCCGAGGAGGAAGCGCCCGCCCGAGAGCTGGTCGAGCGTCGTCGCCGTCGTCGCGGTCAGCGTGGGGGTGCGCGCGGGGATCTGCATGATCGCCGTGCCCACGCCGATGCGTTTCGTCACTGCCGCAACCCAGGTGATGGTGGTAACCGCGTCGGAGCCGTACGCCTCCGCCGACCACACCGAGTGGAAGCCCAGCCGATCCGCTTCCTGCACGAGCGGCAGGTCTATCCTGAGGGCCGAGCCGGAATAGCCCATGTTCAAGCCGAGACGCATATCATCCTCCGAGGCGACGACGTGGCTGTGAGACTTTCCCGGGCCCCTGCCAGCCGTAGCGCGCCAGGGACACGCGCCCGCCTCGCAGGGCCACACCTTCCTGCTCGAGCAGGATACGCTGAGTCCACATGCTCCCGACGGCCGCCCGGACGCTGATCCCGCCCTGGGCATTGACGACGCGATGCCACGGCAAGCCCGGCGGGCAGCCGCGCAGCGACAGGCCCACCATGCGCGCATGGCGCGGCCGGCCGAGCCAGCGCGCGATCTGGCCGTAGGTCGCGACCCGCCCCCGCGGGATCCGGCCGATCAGCCGCCAGGCCCTCCGGCGGAAGTCCGTCAGGACCCGATGACCCCGAACTGCAGCTCGTACAGCCTCGCATAGAGTCCGCCCTGCGCCAGGAGCTCGGCATGACGACCGGCCTCGCGGACCCGCCCCCGGTGCAGCATGAGGATCCGGTCGGCTGTCTGGATCGTCGAGAGCCTGTGCGCGATGACCACGCTGGTCCGGCCGCGCAGCAGATCCTCCAGCCCGGCGCGGATCAGGGCTTCCGACTCGGGGTCCACGCTCGATGTCGCCTCGTCGAGCGCCAGGACGGACGGATTATAAAGGAGCGCCCGAGCGATGGCCAGCAGCTGCCGCTGCCCGTGCGACAGGTTTTGGCCGCGCTCGTGAATCTCCTGCCGGAGGCCGTTCGGGAGCGAAGCGACCACACGGTCCGCGCGCGCAGTCCTGAGCGCGCGGTCGATCTCCTCGTCCTGCGCCGCCGCGCCCGCCCCGACCCTGAGGTTGTCCTCCACGGTGCCGGTGAAGAGAAAGACGTCCTGCGGGATCACGCCGACCTGCCGGCGGAGCGCGCGTAGGTCCCACTCGCGCACGTCCCGGCCGCCCACCAGCACCTGCCCCCGCGACGCATCGTAGGCGCGGGTCATCAGCCGGACGATCGTGCTCTTGCCCTCGCCCGTCGGTCCGACGAGCGCCACGCGCTCGCCCTCCGCGACCGTGAACGAGCAGTCGCGCAGGACCCAGTCCTCGTCCGCGTAGGCGAACCAGACGTTCCGGAACTCGACGGCCGCCGCCCCGGTCAGGCCGGCGACGGCACCCCCGGCCGGGGGCCGGACGGCGGGCTCAGCATCGAGCAGGCCGAACACGCGCTCGGCGGCGACAGTGGCGGCCTGCATCACCGTGTACTTGGCGCCCAAGTCCCGGATCGGCAGGAAGAAGCGGCCCGTGTACTCGAGGAAGGCCACAAGCCCTCCGAACGTGAGCGCGCCCGTCAGCACTTGTCCCCCGCCGTACCAGAGGAGAAGCGCCACCGCCACCGACCCGATGGCCTCGACGCCGGCGTAGAGCATCGCGTCGAAGAAGGTCGAACGGAACTGCGCCTGGCGGAGATCGCCGTTGAGCTCCGCGAAGAGCTCGGCCTCCCTTCGCTCCCGGGCAAAAAGCTGGATGACGGCCATGCCCTGGAGCGACTCCTGCAGAAAGGCGTTGAGTCGCGCCAGCCGGATCCTGACCCCACGGTAGCTGTCGCGGGCCTTCAGCCGAAAGTACGCGGCACCTGCCGCCAGGACGGGCACGAGTGCGAAGGTGACCAGCGCCAGCTCCCAGTTGAGCACCAGCATCAGGACCACGATGCCCCCGAGCGTCAGGACGTCGCCGACGACGGCCATCGCGCCGCTCGCGAAGAGCTCGTTGATGGCCTCGACGTCCGTGAGAACCCGCGTCATCAGCCGCCCGACCGGGCTCCGGTCGAAGAAGGCCGCGTCCTGCCGCTGGAGATGGGCGAAGAGCGCCGCGCGCAGGTCGTGCATGACCCGCTGGCCCGCGAGCTGGGTCAGGTAGGAGATGGCAACGCGCAAACCGTAGAGGATGAGCAGGCACGCGAGGTACGCCACCGCGACGCGGCTGAGCCCCTGCCAATCGCCCGTGAGGATGTAGCGGTCGATGGCGATCTTGGTCAGCCACGGCTGCAGGAGCTCGAGCGCCGCGGCCGCCGGGAAGAGGAGCATCGAGAGCAGCACGAGCCGGCGGTGAGGGCGCGTCACGCCCCAGAGCCGGCGCATGAGCCGTGGGTCGTACGCTTTTCCCAGGAGCTCGGGGTCTGTCTCAGTCATCGGCCAATTCCTGCTCGATCTGCTGAATGCGCCAGAGCCGCGCGTAAAGCCCGCCCGAGGCGAGGAGGCCCGCGTGAGTCCCCTGTTCGGCCACGCGCCCCTCATCGAGCACCACGATCTTGTCCGCTTCCTGCGCCACCCGCAGCCGGTGGGTCATCACGAGCGTGGTTCGCCCGGCCACGGCGGCACGAAGCGAGCGGAGGATCTCGGCCTCCTTGCCCGCGTCCACCGCGGAAAAGACGTCGTCCAGCACGAGAATGGGCGGCTCGGGCACGAGCGAACGCGCGAGAGCGACCCGCTGGCGCTGGCCTCCCGACAGTGTCAGCCCGCGCTCTCCGACCACGGTCGCCCACCCCTCGGGAAAGCCCTCGATCTCGGGACCCAGCCCCGCGGTCTCCGCAGACGCCCGGAGGCGGGCCTCCGGGGCCGTCTCGTCACCGAGCGCCACGTTGTCACTGATCGAGCGCGAGAACAGGAATGCCTCCTGCGGCACGTAGCCGATGGACCGGCGGAGGCGCTCGCGCGGCAGCTCCCGCACGTCGCGTCCTCCGACGAAAATGGTCCCCGGCGGCGGCTCGTACAATCGGCCCAGGAGCGCGCCCAAGGTGGACTTGCCGCTGCCTGTCGGGCCGACCACGACGACCGTGGAGCCTTCGGGCACCGTGAAGCTGACGTCGTCGAGCGCGCGCCCGCGACCGTCGTACCCGAAGGAGAGCCGTCTGAACTCGATTGGGCCATTCAGCAACGGGGGCCCTGACATGGCCCCCGTACTCCCCCCATCCGCAGCGACGGCTTCGGGGGCTTCAGTATGGCCGGGGGTGTCGAAGATTTCGGCGATGCGCGTCATGGCGGCGAGCCCGCGCTTGAGATTGGCAAGCGTCCAGCCCAGCGCGATGGTGGGCCAGGCCAGGTGCGCGAGGTACCCGGTGAACGCCACGAAGGCGCCGAGCGTGAGGCGCCCCTCGAGAACGCCCATGCCGCCGACCCAGAGAATGATGAGCCCGCCGAGACCGGAGATGAGGCCCAACATCGGCGAGAAGGCCGCCTGGGTGCGCGCGAGCCGGAGACTCCGCGCGAGGTACTCGCCGTTGAGCCTGCCGAAGGCGTCGATCTCACGCGCCTCCATCGTGTAGGCGCGCACGACGGACATGCCCGTCAGGTTCTCCTGCACCCTCGCGGAGAGCGCCCCCAGCTGCTCCTGCACCGCCGTGGATTCGACCTCCACCTGGTGGTTGAAGCGCCGCGCGAGCAGGACCAGGAGCGGCGACGGCGCGAGCGCCCAGAGCGTGAGCCGCGGGTCGATCGCCCACATGGCCGCAAGCGTGCCCGCGAAAGTGAACGTGGTGCCGGCGAGCATCACAACGCCGAAGCCCGCGAGCGCGCGGAGCGCCTGGACATCGTTGGTCGCGCGTGACATGAGGTCGCCCGTGCGGTGGGTCAGGTAGAAGGCCGGGGAGAGGGTCTCGAAGTGGGCGTAGAGGTCGCGCCGCACATCGTGCTCGACCCACTGCCCGGCGCCGATCATCGTGAACCGCGAGCCCAGCCTCGCCAGGGCGTGGAGCGCGGCCAGGACGACGATCACGCCGGCGTGAAAGGCGACGGAGCCGGCGCCGCCGCGCAAGCCGTCGATCGCCTCCTTGACCTGCCACGGGATGCCCAGCGAGAAGCCGGTGGCGAGTGCCAGGCAGCCGACACCCGCGCCGTAACGGGCGGCGTAGGGACGGAGGTATCCGAGAACGCGCCGGGCGGGAGACACCCGCCCAGTATACCGAGGCCAGGCGGTGGCCGCCTGCGGCGCCTGGCCGACGGCCGGGTGCGCGTCGCGTCCATGCGGGCCTGGCACGACGAGACAACGCACCGGCTCTCCGAACCGGTGGAGTTCCACGAGAAGCTGGCCGCGCTAGCGCCGCGGCCCGAGATCAACCTTCTCGTCTGCCACGGGATGCTGGCCCCGCATCCTCGGTGGGGGCCGGAGGTCGTCGCCTTACCGCCGCGCCGGGAGGTATCTTCGCTCCGGGGTCAGGCCTTGCGATCCAACATCGGGGCCGAGCGGCTCAGCTCGATGTCCTCGTTCGCGAGACGCTCGGGGTCGACTGGCACACGGTGCTGAATCAGGGTCTTGACGACCTTTAGCTCACCGTCCGTCTTGGGGTCTTCTGGATCTCCCCCGCGATTGAGTCCGACCGCCGCGAGGACGACCCCGCCCTGCAGGTAGAACCCCAGGAACTTGCGGCTCCCGGGGCGGCCGCGAAAGACCATGCGGTCCCAGCGGGCCGCGTAGCCAACGTACTGGATCGCGTGTGCGTACTGATCTGACCAGAAGGAATGCACATGGTCATATGGCTGCGTACCGCCCAGCATGGCCTGGGCTGCGGCGCGCCCCTGCTGAAACGCGTTGTTCCAGTGCTCGACGCGCAGGCGGCCGAAGATCGGGTGCAGATGGTTTGCCACGTCACCCGCCGCATAGACGTCACCCAGCGAGGTGCGGCACTGTTCGTCCACGAGCACACCGTTGTCGACTGCCGCTCCCGCGGCCGCCAGCAGCTCGCTGTTGGGCACGATCCCGATTCCGGCGACCACCAGCTCACACTCGAGAACCCGCCCGTTCCTGGTGCGCACCCGCTCGACCCGACCGCCGCCCTCGAACGCCGCCGCCGAATCCTCCATCACGAGCTGCACGCCCATGTCGCGATGGATCGCGGCCAGCACCTCGCCGACCTCCGGACCGAGAACCCGAGCCAGGGGCACCCGGTTGCCCTCGATGGCGGTGACCTCGAGTCCAAGCTGACGCAGCGATGCCGTCACCTCGGAGCCGATGAAGCCGAGGCCGAGCACGACGGCCCGGCGGCCGGCGCGCGCAACGGCGCGGATCCGGTCGCAGTCTTCCACGGTGCGCAGCTGAAAGACGCCCTGCAGGTCCGCGCCCGGAATCGTGAGCGGTCGGTTGCGGCCGCCGGTAGCCACCAGCAGCCGGTCGTACGGGACCTCCTCGCCGCGTTCCAGCTTGACGATCTTCCGCGCGGGGTCAAACCCTGCCGCGCGGAAGCCTAGCCTAAGATTGATGTCCTGCTCGGCGTACGAGGCCGCGGGGTTGACGAGCTGGTCCTCGAACCGCTCCTGGCCCCGAAGATAGCCTTTCGACAACGGCGGACGGTTGTACGGCAGGTGATCTTCGGCGCCGATAAGGTCCACTTCACCGTCGAATCCCTCGTGCCTGAGATTCACCGCCGCGGTAGCGCCAGCCAGGCTGGCGCCGATGATCGCGATCCGTTTGCGGGCCATAGTTCCCTCCACGCCAAGAGGGGGCGCTACTTCGCCGGCTCGGTGATCCTGCGCCCGCATTTCGGGCACTCGAGGACCTTGATGGTGCGATCCTTCTCGCTCGGCAAGTTCACGGGCTTCATGACGACGTCGCAGTCGGGACACTTGGTCTGCCCGAAGTCTGGTTCCGGTGCTTGTATGGCCATGGCACCCTCCTTCCATCAAGTGTTCACCCGTTGCCGTCCGTTCGCTACCTCCGTTCGCTCGGTAAGAGTTTCCGCCTTTCCGCGTAGTTCGGTCCCGAGCCGAGAGCGTGAAATGGCCGTAGCCGAGGGAATTCGGTGCAAATACGGCACTCCGCCCCTGTACGCCGCATTGTCTTCGATTGGCACAGGCGTTGCGTCGTTTCCCCAATAGGAGGCGCGAGACTCCTAAGGAGGCTGACGATGCCAGAGAAGAGGACGCTCAGGCGAGCGCGCGCGGCAAAGCGCCAGGGCAAGTCACCGAGCACCCAGGCGGGCGAGTTCGTGCGCGAGAGCATCGAGCACATCCGCAAGGGCAAGCACGGGGCGCGCTCGGCCAAGCAGGCGATCGCGATCGGGCTCTCCGAGGCCCGCCGGGCTGGCGTAAAGCTGCCGCCGCCGAAGCGGGGATCGAGCAGCGCGAAGGTTCGCCGCAGCGCCACGCGCGACTACCGCGCGGGCCAGCGCCGTCATCCGCGCAAAGTCAATCCGAAGCGTTCGAGGGCGATCCTGAGAGCGCTCAAGCAAGAGGGGCGCAGCGCCGCGACGCATGCCGCGCTTTCGCGCCAGGCTCACCGCGAGGCGGCCAGGCGCAGCCCGTCGGAACGCAGCGCCATCGCGCGCAAGGCAGCCCGCACCCGCGCCAGGCACAGGCGCTAGGAGGGCCATGATCCGCAAACTCGCATCCGGCGGCTACCGGCTCTACTCGCGCAAGAAGGACGCGCGGACCGGGAGGCGCAAGAATCTCGGCACCTTTGGGACTCGCGCCGCGGCTGAAAAGCACGAGCGCGAGGTCCAGTATTTCAAGCGCCACTGAGAGCGCGACTATCCCCCGGCAGGGCCGCGTGGCTCTGGGCACCGCGCGGGGGCGCAGGTCCGCAGGCCCGGCGGTGGGTGCGCACCGCCCGCAAGGGATTTGAGATGATCTCTCGGCCCTTGGCGTCCAACGCGGCGAACGAAGCGCGATCGGCCGAAAGTTCTCAGAGCGTCGTCAAAATCTGTGGGGCCTACAGCGAGATCGTGTCTCACGTGGTCAGTGAATCCTGATAGACTCGCTAAGTCCCGCGTTCATGTGGCACGTGTTATGCCGCAAGCGAGGTCGATCAGGATGAACTGCGCTACGGTTGGTCAGACGGCCGGCGGCGGCTATTATCGATCGTCCCCCTTCCATCGTGCGAGCAAGTACCGGTGATGGCTGCGCGATCTGAGACCGTCGGCCGCTTCGTCGCCATCCATGGCCACTTCTATCAGCCGCCGCGCGAGAACCCCTGGCTCGAAGCGGTCGAAGTCCAGGATTCGGCCGCGCCCTACCATGACTGGAACGAGCGCGTGACCGCGGAGTGCTACGCGCCAAACACAGCCGCCCGCCGGGTCAGTCACGACAACCGCATCCTCGACATCGTCAACAACTTCGAGAAGATTTCGTTCAACATCGGCCCCACCCTACTCTCGTGGCTCGATCGCCATAGGCCCGACCTCTATCAAAACATCCTCGAGGCCGACCGTCGCAGCGTCCAGGCCCACAACGGCCACGGGAACGCCATCGCACAGGTCTACAACCACATGATCCTTCCGCTCGCCTCGCGGCGTGACAAGGTCACGCAAGTCCTCTGGGGGCGCCGGGATTTTGAGGAGCGGTTTGAACGTGACCCCGAGGGGATGTGGTTGCCCGAGACTGCTGTGGACAACGAGTCGCTCGAGATTCTCACCGATGCGGGAATGAAGTTCACGATCCTGGCACCCCACCAGGCCTGGCGTATCCGCAGGATCGGCACCGAGGCGTGGCAGGAGGTCAACGACCGGGTCGATCCGAGCCGGCCCTATCTCTGGCGCGGCCCAGGAGGCCGGACCCTCACCGTATTCTTCTACGATGCACCGATCTCGCGCGCCATCGCGTTCGAGAACGCCCTCGACCGAGGCGAGAACCTTGTCGCGCGCCTGAAGGGCGGCTTCGCCGCGGACCGGGATGGGGTCCAGCTCGCCCACTGCGCCACCGACGGCGAGTCCTACGGCCACCACAAGCAATTCGGAGACATGGCCTTGGCTGCCGCGATCGCCCAGATCGAGGCGGAGGGATTTGCTGTCCTGACGAATTACGGCGCATTCCTGGCCAAGCAGCCGCCAGCCTTCGAGGTCCAGATCCGAGAGCTGACGTCATGGAGCTGCGCCCATGGGGTCGAGCGATGGCGAGGCGACTGCGGTTGCAGGACTCGCGCGGACTGGCACCAGCTCTGGCGCGGCCCGCTGCGCGAGGCACTCGATTGGCTCCGGGACCAGATCGATGCCTTCTACGAGGTACGCGCCTCGGCCCTCCTCAAGAACCCGTGGGAGGCGCGAGACGCTTACATCGACGTGATTCTCGATCGCAGTCCAGACGGGCTCGCCACCTGGCTGGCCCGTCATCGACGTGTCCTGCTGGACGCGGGCGCCCAGGTGGAGACGCGCCAACTGCTCGAGATGGAGCGCTATCGGCTGCTCATGTACACGTCCTGCGGCTGGTTCTTCGACGACATCTCGGCGCTCGAGCCCACCCAGATCTTGAAGTATGCGGCCATGGCCCTGCAGTACCTGAGGGACCTCGGGGGCGGAGACCTGGAGGACGAATTCGTCCGGCGGCTCGAGGCCGCGCCCACTAACGTGCCGGCCTTCGCGAACGGTGGTGATGTCTATCGCGCCCTGATCAGACCGGCGATCGTGGACCTGCGCCGGGTTGTCGCTCACTACGCGATTACTGGTCTCTTCGAGGAGTATCCGGACGAAGCGCCGGTCTATGCGTGGCGGGTTCAGCGGCTCGACGTCGCCGGTGACAACTACGATAGCAGCCGGCTGCGGATCGGGCGTGTCCGGGTCGCCTCCGCGATCACCGGCGAGAGCCGGAATCTCCAATACGC
>Ga0326597_10000267_pt1 | contig 98736 bp, 95 predicted proteins | sample RVTome_12_FD_203789 | JGI IMG/M metagenome (GOLD analysis project Ga0326597, IMG submission 203789) | Soil microbial communities from uranium-contaminated site in the Upper Colorado River Basin, Wyoming, United States - RVT100D185 | ecosystem: Environmental > Terrestrial > Soil > Contaminated >...
TTCGTCCGGGATCGCTTCCGGCTGACTGCCGCTTCCCACAATTTCAACCACGCCCGCGACTTTCTGAACCGGAAGCTTCTCTTCCTGCCCGAATCGCACGAAACAATAGCCTGAAAAGAGCGGAACTTCGATCTCCTTCCTCCGATCTTTCCACTGGCTCAGGCGTTTCACGGTCGGGAGCAGAGGCTCGATGCCTTGTTTGTCCAGCTGATCCCGCACCAGCTTTTCATGGCGGGATTTCGTCCGCAGGGCGTACCAGCGGGGCGTGTGCGTGAACTCGTTCATGCGCCGCCCCGTGCGCGACACGCGGGAAAGGCGAGAAACGCGCGACCTGTCCCAGGACAAACCACGCTACAAAACACTTTGCTCAACTGAGGATTGTTCGTTTGGTTGGTCTGGTTCATCTAGTCTGTCTCGTCTATCGGTCTGTCTGGTTTGTTTGGTTGATCTCGTGTATTTGGTTCATTTGGTTGGTTTCGTTTGCTTTGTGCGGAGGTACTTAATAAGACCAGAGATGATTCGGCCCGTTTTATCGGCCTGGTGATAGATCGACTCGAATGTGTCTTTGGAAAGATACCCTTGGTCTATCGCGATATATAGATGGCTCTGGACTTCGGCAGCTGAAGCCATCGCGATGAACAGATACTGCACGAACTCCTTGTGAGACCGCCGCACGAACCCTTCGGCGATGTTTGCCATTACCGACCCCGCTGCACTCCGGACTTGGCTGCACAACCGCACATCCCTTTGCCAGTCGGGGTTCTGATGGACCGCCTCATAGACCTGGCGAGTGAGATGCCTGGCTTCCTTCCAACAATCGAGATCTTCAAAGCGTGTGATCTTCATCGGGCTGGCTGGTTTCGTTTGTCTGGTTTATTTTGTTTTTCTTGTTGGTCTCGCTCATTTCGTTTGTTTGGCTCTGAGCTGGAACAACCAAACAAACCAGACCAACCTCTTCCGCCAAATGAACCGACCCCGGAGACAGCTTCGCCCTCTCACTTACAGTGAACACAAACACCGCCTCATTCCAGACTGCTCAGACCGACGGTCCGAGCGCTAAGATCTTCCCGTCCGGAACGTGATACTGCCCCAGCTTCTCGATGTGCCGTGCCGTCTGTTCGAGATCGGCCAGCAACACCGCGTCAAACTCCCACCCGGCCAGGACCTCCGGCCGCCAGACGGGATAGGAGAGGAACGAGTCGCGCTGTCCATCATCCACAAATCCGACCAAGCTCATGTTCATTTCGCGGAGCGACAAATACGCCATCTCCGCCAGCTCACCGGTTCCGTAAATGACCACTCGTTTCACACCGTTCCCGGTCGCGCGCGATAACGTGTCTCTCAGCCGGGCACGCATATCCCGGTAATGAGAAAGGGAGTACTGCATATAGAGATAGGTGAGACGTGACTTCTCGGCAAACCCTTGTGGAGTCAGCAAATACCGAATGCGGTGGGAGGGGATCGTGGTGATTTTAATGTATCCCTTTCGGGCCAGCCGCTTCAGATAGAGATTGGTGAGACCAAGGGCGACGCCCAGTTTGGTGGCAAGGGAGCGCTGCGTGACCGTGCCGTCTCGTTCCAGCTCCGTCAGCAGAAAGAGATCTCGTTGACCTTGAAGATTCATGCAGTTAGAACGGACGACAGCGCATGCGTTCAGAATATGAACACAATTAGATGAGGGAGTCAAGCCCAAAGCCCCAATAGGTAGACTCAGCAAAAATTTAGACTTCAACCTGAAAAAGGTAAGAGGGGATGAGGATTCTATGACTAGATATGGAGCACGGTTAATGTCGATGCTGTCTTCGTCACCTGAGCGACAACAGCAGCGACTTCGGTCACGGTAAATCGATCAAGGCAATCCCAATAGGGGCAGGCCTCTCCGATACATTTTTCGCATGTTGGGACGTCGGGACGCAGCAGGACTCCCTTTCCCAGCGGCTTCCATCTCACCGGCAAGTTATTCCGACGGGGATCAAACAAGCTGACTGTTGGGGTACCGAGGGCACCCGCAAGATGCGCCGGTCCGGTTGCCCCGGAGACGGCGACGTGGGCGCTGGCGATCACGGCCATCAACTCCCGGACCGAGAGCCGGCCCATGAGATTGCTGACCCCAGGTGGAAGAGACGCGACCGAGGGCAGGTCACGCTCAAACTCGACCCGCTCTCTGTCATCGCCTGTGAGCATCACCCCATACCCCGTGCGCGCAAGCTCGATAGCAAGGTCCCGGTAGCGTTCCACCCGCCAGCGGCGAGCGGAGAGACCTCCGGGGTGAATCACGACACGCGGACTCGGCACGCCCGCCCATCGGCGTTCTCCGGCGGCCAGTTCAACATCACTCACCATCAGCGTAGGGCGCCTCACCGCCATCGGATTCAACCCAAGCCCCTTCATCATCTCGACGTTGTATTCCGATTCATGTTTCGAGAACTCGCTGCGATGTTCGTACATGCGCCGATTGGCCAATAGGCTATACCAGCGAAATCCTGTTGCCACTCGAATCGGAACCCGCGCAAGAAATGCCGCCCACATCAGACGACGGAACGGCTTGAGAAACATCGCCGCATCCACACCATCGGAAAAAGCGGTTCGCAGGTCTCTGAAAGAATCTGCCCAGCGAATGGTTCGTACGTAGTCCACATCGGGATGACGCTCGAGGATGGGCGCCACGGCGGGGCTCGTCAGAAATCCGATCGTCACACCTGGAATCAGTTGCCTCAGCTGTGACGCAACCGGGAGAGAAAGGATCACATCCCCTATGCCGTCCGGCCGGACGATCAAGACATTCATGGGAATATCGTTGGTGCGGTCAACCGGCGCCGCACGGCCTCAACCACGTCATCCGGCGTGATCAGATGGAGACACTCCATCGCAGGAGAGTGCCGGCAGACTCGACTGAAACAGGGACTGCAGGGCACCTGGCGCGCCAACACGCGATGGCCCGCTCCGTAAGGACCAGTCCGCGCGGCGCTTGTCGGTCCGAACAGCGCGACGACCGGCGTGCCGACGGCAGCGGCAACGTGCATCGGTCCGGAATCGTTCGTGATCATCGCGGTGGCCGTCGAAAGAAGCGCCGGCAGACAGCCGAGTGGGATCGCACCGGTCAGATCGATGAACGGACTCTTCGACAAGGTCCTCAGTTCATTCGCATCACGCCGGTCATCAGCACTTCCAACCACGACCGCCGGACCAAGGCCTTCATGGTGCAATCGGTCAAGGACGACACCGAACGAACTGAGGGGCCAGCGCTTCGTCGGCCAGCGTGCCGACACATTCACCGCCACCCATGGCCGATCCACTGAGATCCCCTTGCGTTGACACACATCCCGAACGACAGCCATGTCTGCGTCCAGCATATTGAATCGAAATTGCGGCGGTCCTTGCGGGGGTGCGCCCAGCGCTGCCGCGACAGAAAGGTATCGATCGACGGCGTGCACCTCTACGCTCGGGACCGGCACCAGCTGGGTGTAGAACCAGGGGCTTCCTTCCCTCCCATTGCCGAATCCAATTCGCATGGGTGCGCCGCTCAGGCGTGCAAGCGCCGCACTGCGAAACAGTCCCTGCAAATCAACCGCCAGGTCAAACCGCTCAGCTCGAAGCGCGCGCGCGCACCCACACCAGCTCCTCACCGTTGCATCCACCGGCCAGACACGATCCACGCCCGCTGCCCGCTCCACAAGATCCGCCCACTGGCGCTTTACCAGCCACGTGATATGCACGGCCGGCCACCGCTCCTTGAGCGCCGGCACCACCGGAAGCGCATGGACGATATCCCCGAGAGAACTCGGCTTGATCAGGAGAATGCGTCCGTTATTCAGCGCAGATGATGGGGAACACCCCTTGGGAGCATTCACAAATTAGACCGTACACCCTTCCCAACGAGTCGTCGATCCCGTGCAGTACATACCGCAGGCACATGCCATGTGATGATGTTGAAGGAACCCGAATCGGTTTACTGGTTGACGACGGACTTGTCCGCCACGGTATGGGCCTGAATCTCCGAGGAAAACAGACGGTCCAGCAGATCTTTCCCCCGTAGGACGCCTGCTGTTTCGTGCCTCTCCGCCAATGATCGGCACAGGCGCTGCCACGCCCGCACATACGGCAGCGATGTCATATGGCGCCGCAAGTTGGTGTGTCCACGCACAATCGTAGACACCCACGTGTAATTGCCGGGACTGGAGACGTCGCTGAGATGTGCCATCGGCGCATTCCGTTTCAGAAACATCGTAATGTTTCCACCATCGCGTGAAATGATGTGCCAGGCTTCATGCAGCCCGTGTTTCTTGGCGAGTTTCCGCAGCGAAACCACGTTGAAGTTGTACAGATGCGCCTCATGGAACGTGCTCTTGGGAGATTGGCACGTCGCCTCCACATTGGGCACTTCGACGACAAGCACGCCGTCGGACTTCAACCAGGATCGCAGTTGCGCCAGCACGGCGCCTGGATTTTCAGTGTGTTCGAGGACATGCCACATCGTAATGACGTCGAACGCTTCCGGCGGAAACGTACTGTCCTGTATAAATCCGACCTGGACCGTCAATCCATACTCTTCGATCGAGTAGTCCGCGTACCCTCTGTTCGGCTCAACCCCGCTCACCCTATGCCCCAGCGATTGGAGCAAATACGCGAACTCCCCCCCTCCGGTTCCCACATCGAGAATGGCTTTACGACTCGAGAGCACCTGGTCGATCTTCTCAAGGCGTGAGAGCGCGGCCTTGCCGGCACGCAGAACATGCTTCGGCTTTGGCGTATACGAGTGTTTGTATGAGACGCGGTACTCTTCTTCGTAAAACTGTCGGGTATCAGGGGGGCGCGGGTCAGACCAGACGAGGCCACACGACTTACAAATCACGGTTCTCAAGGGTTTTCCGCTTCGACTGATATTTGAAAGAACCGAGACATCCTTGGTCTCACAGAGATTACAAGGAATCGAACACGATGCTGTGTCTGGCCTCATCGGTGCATCCCTTCACCCACTGAGCAACTCAGCGGTTTCGTTCACTCGCAGCATATCGATAGTCACAGTATATTGTGAATTCTGGCCAATGCAAGCCCGCAAGCCGGGACGAGCATCATCATGCCCTCAGTTCAATCTCACGGATGCATGACTTCGCGTTCATCGGCATGAGCATGGCGGCCCTCGGCATCGGACAGAATCCAGTCCGCAGCGTCGGCGAGCGAAGACGCAACCCAATGCGGGCTGAGCCCTGCCGTCCTCAGCTCCTGAACCTGCTGCGGAGCAACGGATCCCGTCGTCACCAGGATACCCCGGGATCCAATGCGTTGTGCGAGTTCCATATCACGCACATGATCACCGATCAGATAGGACCGTGAGACATCGACCCGCTGTTCACGCACCGCCTGATCGATCATGCCGGTGTTCGGCTTCCGACAATTGCACTGATCGTCCGGATGGTGGGAACAGAAGTAAATCGCATCCAGTGATGCGCCGGCGTCATCGAGAAGACGCCTGAGTTTCAGGTGAATGGCGTCAAGGTCGCCGATCGAGAACACTCCTCGTGCAATCCCGGATTGATTCGTCACCACGATGAGCCGGGCGCCGGCCTGCTTCAGCCTCGCCAGGGCCTGCAGAACCCCTGGGAACAATTCAAACTGGTCGGGCGACCGGATGTAGCCGAGATCCGGATTCAAAGTTCCGTCGCGATCCAAAAAGACGGTCACACCGGAAAGAATGTTCGTTTGGTTGATCTGGTTTATTTGGTCTGTCTGGTCCTTCTGGTTGGTTTGGTCGATCTGGTTTGTCCGGTTTGTTTGGTTGGTTTGGTCTGTTCGGCCCGCACCAGATAAACGAGACAAACCAGAGGAACCTCTCAGCTGTGTCACCGCCGTGTCATACACGCGATCAACCGACACCCGTGTCATACAGCGGTGGTCGATCGGGCATTCTCTGAGGAGACAGGGCGCACAGTCGACCGGCTCGCGCACGACGGATTGCTCTTGCCCATACGGCGCGGTGGTTCGCCAGTCGGTCGGACCAAAGACCGCGACGACCGGCACACCACAGGCTGCGGCAATGTGCATCGGACCGGTATCATTGGTCAGCAGCAGGCGGCAACGCTTTGTCGCCGCCATCAGTTCACGAATGGTCGTCGCCCCGGACAGCACCACTGACCGCGCCTCAACGCGGGCCGCAATGTCCTTCCCCAGCGATTCCTCTCCCGCCGCTCCAAGAATCACCACCGCCACGTGCCTGCCCTCGTCCTGTCGCAATCGCCCGGCGAGTCGCTGCGCGACCTCTGCGAATCGGTCAGGCAGCCACCGCTTGGCGCTCCCGTACGTCGATCCCGGGTTGATCCCGATCACGATATCCGAAGACCCGATGCCGGCTGATGCGAGTCTCGTTTCAAGCACCCGCTCTTCATCGGCGGTCACCACCAGCGTAGGAGCGGGCGGCTCGCCGGCTATCCCAAGCGGCTTGAGCACATTCCAATAATAGCCGGCTTGATGCGTCGGTACCGTACGATCGGGGACGGCAATGGGATCGGTGAGGAAAAACGTGCGCCCATCGGTCGCGTACCCATACCGACGCGGGACTCCCGCAAGCCAGGTGAGGAACGCGGCCTCGAACGCATTCTGAAACAGCACCGCAAGATCGAAGCGATATCGGCGCACAGTGCCCGCGAGCGACCACTTTCCTGAAAGCCCCGCGTGCATGCCCTTGTCGTCGTACACCAGCACTCGATCCAGCCCTGGATAGGCGATGAACAATTCCGCAATGGAGGACTTGGCGAGCAGCGTCAGTTCTGCCTGGGGAAACAGGGACCGGAGCCCGCGGAGCGCCGGCTCGCACATCACCGCATCGCCGATCCAATTCGGCGCCCGCACGAGCACGCGTTGAATGGATGCGTGATGCACACGCAGGCCCGGCGAGACGCGCGGGACCGGTGCGGCACCCGTGCCCCCTCTCTTGCTTGTCACGCCTTCCTCACCAGTCCCGCTCATCGCGCCTTACCCCCGTCCCCTTCCACCAACCTGCGCAGCCGCGCTTCCCCTCGCACCACCTCCGCCCGCAGACGCAATGCCCACCACGGGTCATCCGGCGCGAGCAATGCCGGCAGCTTGCCGGCATCTTTTTCGGTCGTCAGCACGATGTCTGCGCCCACGGCCTGCGCAGCAGCACGAATCTGACGGACATCGCCGGCATCGTAGTGATGATGATCGTGGAAGCTCGTCTCGCCCAATACCTCGACCCCCAGTGACGCAGCGGACCGGCGGAACGAATCGCTGTTCCCAATGCCGCTCACCAGCCAGACCTTTTTCCCGCAACACCATTCCAGCGGCCGTGTTGCATCCGCCGCCGCCGACATAACGAACTCCGGTTTGAAGACCACTTCGATCACATCTTCGACTGGAACATGCATCGCGTGCAATCGGCTGCAAACGGCCTCCACATCGTCCTTGGAATCGGCACGCGTGATCACCACCATGGTCGCACGCTCCAGGCCGTTGAGAGGTTCCCGCAGCCGGCCGGCGGGAAGCATCGCATCGAGCCCGGTCGCATCGGTCGCATCGAGCAGCACCAGATCAACCTCACGACGAAGTGCATGATGCTGAAACCCGTCGTCGAGAATGATGCATTCAACCGGATGCTGATCCAGCACCCACCGGCCAAGCGCCGCCCGATCAGCACCCACCGCTACAATCGCCTGCGGGCAGCGTCGCGCAATGAGAAACGGCTCGTCTCCTGCCTCTGATGGACCGGCCAGCACTCGCAACCCATTCGATACGAGAAGATGCGAGGCCGTGCTCGTCCGCTTGTACCCCCGGCTTAAGACGGCGACCCGCTGCCCCCTGGCCTGCAGCCATTCCGTCAAGAGAATCACGATCGGCGTCTTGCCGGTTCCCCCCACGGTGAGATTGCCCACACTCACCACACGACAGGGCAACCGTGAAGACGGGAGCCATCCGCGGCGATAACACCAGCGCCGAAATCCGACGATGAGGCCGTATACCAGGGCAACCCCGTAGAGCCCCTTCCGAACCGGCTGTCCCGGCTGCAAGCGCGCCATGTCAGTGTTTTGCCATGATCGGTCCCGGCACTGCCTCAATGAAGCGGTTGGAGCGCGATGGAGCGGAGGTCAGGCAGGATTCAATCCATTCCAGACTCCGGTTCAGCGCGCCTTGGTTGTCCAACACGACGCGCCTGGCGGCTTGCCCGACCTTCTCGCACGCATCCTGATTGACCAACCATTCAGTCAGGTAGCGGACCATGTCCTCGACTCCGGTGACTCGACAGCCTCCTCCTGACTCATGCAACCACGTCGCAACCTCGGCACAGTGGTCCGTATAGGGCCCAAACATCACGGGCTTTCCCCAGACCGCCGGCTCCAGTAAATTGTGGCCGCCCACGGGAACCAGCGTCCCTCCCACGAATGTCGCCCTCGCTTCCCGATAGGCGCGGGCCAATTCCCCTCTCGTGTCCAAGATGATGACGCGTGGACCTGCCACCGCTGCACGAATCTGGCTCTTGCGTTGCGCGATGAATCCGGCTTCCCGAATCATCGCCTCAACTCGATCCACTCGCTCGATATGCCGGGGCGCCAACATTAGCACGGCCGAAGGATGCGCCTTCACGATCTGTTCATAGGCCGAAACCAGGAGTTCCTCTTCACCGGCATGGGTGCTGCCGGCCAGAAACAACTGCTCCTCCCCGGCCAATCCGAAGCTCTGTCGTCGCGACGCGTCACCTTGAATGTCCGGCAGGGGCTGATCGAACTTGATGTTGCCTGTGGTATGGACTCGAGCAGGCTCCGCCCCCAATGCCACGATCCGTTGCCGGTCGCGGTCAGATTGCATCAGACACAAGGTCACTGATTGGAGAACCGATCGATAGAAGGCGCGGATGCCTCCGATATCTTGACGGCGAAACGAGCGAGAGGACAACCGCCCATTCACCAGAACGGTCGGCACCTGTCGTGCCCGCAACGTCCAGAGCAGATTCGGCCACAACTCAGTCTCGACAAACAGATAGAGCACGGGGCGCAGCCGTTCGACCAGGCTCGCCACCGCCCAGGGAAAATCAAGCGGAGCATATCGATGTTCGGCGATACCCGCCAATCGTTGTTCGACTGCTTCCCGGCCGGTCTCGGTGACCGTCGTGACGATATAGCGGTACTCAGGATGGCGTGCCTGCAACGCTTTGACAAGCGGCGCAGCCGCCGTCGCTTCACCCAGCGAGACGGCATGAACCCAGATGACCGGTCTCGCTGGTTCATGTGGTTTGTTTGGTTGATCCGGTTTGTTTTGTTCGAACACGCCAAACAAACGAGACAAACCACATGAACCGCCATCCAACCCGAGCCGTTGCGGCAATCCCCGCCGACAGCGTGGTTTGGCCAGTAGAACGCACACAACGACGGGAGCAGCGAGAAGCAGCAGGCTGTTATACAGGAATCGCCACATGCCGTTTATGACCATGCGAGACAGGCAAGCAACGCGCGACGTGCGAGCATCGCGGAACAGGCGGGAACACAGGACCGGCAAACTTCGCGCGTACGTTCTCCAGGCAACTCTCGCCTTTCCCGCTAGTCGCGCCCCTCGCGCCTTGCATTCACCGCCGCCTCCGCTTCCGCCGTGAGCCGGTTCAGGACTGTCTCGAGTTCCAGGCGGGTCGCTTCGAGTGAGGTGTCGTCGGCCTCACGCGAGACCCAGAGAGGGTTCCCGTAGAGAAACAGGCCTCGGGAAAACGGATAGGGGACCATATAGCGATCCCAGCTCGCAAAGAGTTTTTTTTTGAGCAGGCAAAGGCCAGCGGCACGATCGGAAGCCCGGTTGCCTTGGCCAGCTGGATCACCCCGAGTTTCGCGACGTGACGCGGCCCCTTGGGGCCATCGGGAGTCACCACCACATCCTGCCCGGACCGGCCCAATTTGATCAGCGCGCGAAGCGCGCCGGCCCCGCCGCGCGTGCTCGATCCACGCACCGCTGTATGGCCGAACCGTGCAATGATGCGCGCGATGATTTCTCCATCACCATGTTGGCTGATCAAGACATGGGAGCCGGTTCCCCGATAGCCGATCGGGATCATGAGCTGCTGGGCGTGCCAAAACGCCAGAATAATGTGGCGCCCGTCTCTATACAACGCATCGACCGCCTGATGCCCACGGGTCTCATAGGGCATCGACCGGGCGATCCCGCGAATAACCGCGGCTCCTACCGGCGGCAGCACTGAAAACTTGACCCAGCGTTCACAGGCCCGCATGAGCTTAGACACTGGTGACATCCTGAAATTGCAAGGCATGCAGGCGGCGATACAACCCATCCTGCCGGAGCAGTTCCTCATGCGACCCCACTTCTGCAATCCTCCCGTGATCCAACACGACGATTCGGTCTGCATTCTGGATCGTGGAGAGCCGGTGCGCAATCACCAGCGTCGTCCGATTTTTCATCAAATTGGTCAACGCCAGCTGCACGATGCGCTCAGATTCGGTGTCCAACGCCGACGTCGCCTCATCCAGGATCAATACGGGCGGATCGCGAAGCAGGGCGCGCGCAATCGCCAGACGCTGTCGCTCCCCTCCCGACAGTTTCACCCCGCGCTCTCCGATGATCGTGTCATACCCTTGCGGAAGGCGAAGGATAAAATCATGGGCATAGGCCGACTTTGCGGCCTGTTCGATATCGGCACCGCCTGCTCCGGTTCGTCCAAATGCGATGTTGCTGCTGATCGTATCGTCAAACAGCACAATCTCCTGTGAGACGATCCCAATGCGGGCTCTCAGCGAGTGCAAGTTATACGATGTCAGCGGGGTGCCATCCACAAGAATCCGTCCCGCCGTGGGTTCGTAGAAGCGCGGCATCAAACTGACCAGCGTGGTTTTCCCGCTCCCACTGCTTCCGACAAGCGCCACGATCTCACCGGGCCGAATCGAGAGATCGATGCCGGCCAGCGCCGGGACCAGGTGATTCTCATATTGCAAGGCGACATCCTGAAATTCGATCGTGTGGCCGATCCCGGTCAACGGCACAGTGCCGTGATCCTGAGACTCTTCCGTCTTGAGGTCCAACACATCATAGACCCGCTCGGCTGCAGCCAGCGCTTGCTGAATCAGGTTGTTCGATCCCGACAATTTTCGAATCGGGGTATAGGCCATGAACATCGCCGCCAAGAAAGAGAAAAATGCGCCGGGCGTCATGGTGTCATGGATGACCAAATAGCCGCCGTACCAGATAATCGCAGCCACGCCGATGACCCCGATGACCTCCATGTGCGACGACCCGATCGACCAAACTTGATTGGCTTTCAGCGTGGTCGACAAGAACGCACGATTACTTTCCTTGAACCGTTCAGCCTCCGCCTCTTCCCGTCCGAACGCCTTCACCATTCTGATGCCGGCCAGTGTCTCTTGAAGGGTCGAAGACATGTCGCCCATGTGCTCCTGCCCGCTCGTGGCCAATCTCCGCAATCGCTGCCCCATTCGCACGATCGTGACCGCCGAAAGCGGAATGACGATGGCTGAAATCCCCGCCAGCTTCCAATTCTGATAGACAATCACGCCCAGCATGGCGAGAAACGTGAGGCCATTCTGGAAAATGTCCTTCACGACACTTGAGGCTGCGTTCGCCATCAGCCCGACATCGTTCACCACGCGCGAAACCAGGCGCCCCGACGTGTTTGCATCGTGGAAACCGACCGGCAGCCGCATGAGATGCTGAAACAACTCCTGCCGAATGTCGGCGATGACCCGATTGCCGACATAGCTCATCAAATACGTCTGCCCATAGCTGGACACGGCCTTCAAGACCGCCACCCCCAACAGGGCAAGCGGCAGGATCAACAACAATCCTTCATTTTTCTCGATAAAAATTCCGTCTAAGACGGGCCGCACGAGCCAGGCATACGCCCCTGTCAATATCGCCACGAGACCGGAGCACACAAAGGCCACGACAAATCGGACCCGGTACGGGCGGACATACCGCATGAGGCGCATGAATCGATCTACGCCCGACATGACGCCAAGACTACCTCTGCCGCCCTGGAGGAAGCACCGGGTTCACCCAAATCTGCCCGCACCTTCGCCAAACTTCGCTTCATTTCATCATACACCGACCGATCTTCCAAGATCCGCAGAGCCTCTTCATACAATCGCTGCCCGGTCGCCTCGAATTGGATCAACTCCGGCACCACCGATCGGCCCGCCACGAGATTGACAAGCCCGATCCATCTCACTTGAATCAGGAAGCGTGCGAGCCAAAAGGTGAGCGCCGTGGTCTGATAGAGCAAGACCATGGGAGTTCCGACTACGGCTGCTTGCAGTGTAGCCGTGCCCGACGCCACCAGCACAAGATCCGATGCCGCCATCACTTCACTGGCCTGTTCGTTCACGACCGTGACAGGGACCCCGCGCTGCCGCAAGAGCGACTGCAACAGATTATCCGGGATTGTGGAGGCCCGTGCCAGGATAAACTGCGTTTTGGGCTCCCGGCGCGCCAATTTCTCCGCGGCATCGAGGAGGAGCGGCAGCAGAAGCTGCACTTCCCGTGTCCGGCTCCCCGGCAGCAACGCGATCACACGCCCTTCAGATGCGAGCGCAAACTTCGCGCGGAGCATCTTGCGATCATACTGAGGCGCGACCGCATCCAGCAACGGATGGCCGACAAACGTGCAGGGAACACCCGCTTTGTCGTAGATGGCTTTCTCAAAGGGAAGAATCACCAGAACGTGATCGACTCGCTGCTTGATCCAGTGAATCCGCCCGGGCCTCCAAGCCCAAATTTGCGGCGCAATATAGTAGAACACGCGCAGCCCGGCTCCCTTCGCGAAGTAGGCGTAGCGTAGATTCAATCCCGGATGGTCGATGAACACCACCGCGTCCCAGGGCGCGGATCTAAATACTCGCCGCATGGCCAGAAACCGTTGAATCACCGCCGCGATCGCCAAGGGACCCACCATGCCGATGACATCGAATCGCCCTGTCTCCCGCACTAATTGAACACCGGCCGCCTCCATCGCCGCCCCTCCGACACCGGCCAGCGAGACCTGTGGATCACGTGCTTTCAGTGCTCTGGCAAGGTTGGCTCCGTGGAGATCGCCGGAGGCCTCGCCGGTGATGATGAGGATGCGTGCCATGGTCTTCAGAACAGGTTCAGGCTGAGGTGAAGTCGGCTGCGCGCCCTGTGCCTCAGGCTGAGGCGTACCCTTAGCCTCGACCTTCACCAATGGTTCCGATGTGTCGATCGGTAAACGAATTCATCGCAGCCAGCACTTGATGGGCGACGACCAGCGCGGCCGCTCCGTCTTCACCCGACACCACGGGACAGGATTCCGTCCGGACGGACTGCAGGAACGATTCAAGTTGCAACTTCAGCGGTTCGCCGTCGCTTCCTTTGAACTCTTCAATCGCAATGCTCGGTCTCCGGCTCTGATCCGCCGACCGACGTCCGATCATCCCTTGGCGAGTTTGGAAATCAATCGACAGATAGCTGTCTCGCTGGAACACGCGCAACCGGCGCATCTTGGTGAGCGAGACCCGGCTCGCCGTCAAGTTGGCGACGCACCCGCTCTGAAATTGAATGCGCGCATTGGCGATATCGATCGTCGAGGAGAGCACCGGCACTCCGGCGGCCCGCACCTCTTCGACCAGCCCGGGATTGAAGGACAGCACCAGATCAAGATCGTGAATCATCAAGTCCAGCACAGCATCCACGTCGGTTCCACGCTCGCTGTAGGTGCCGAGCCGGTGGCATTCAATAAACACCGGCCGCTGAATGTGCGGCCGCATGATCTGCATAATGGGATTGAACCGTTCACTGTGGCCGACCTGAAGGCGGCACCCCTTGGCCTTCGCAAGCTCCACCAGTTCCTGCGCTTCGGCGGGTAGGACGGCAATCGGCTTTTCGACCAGGACATGTGTCCCCGCTTCAAGACAGGCTTTGGTGACGGCATAATGGGCCGACGTGGGCACAGCCACGCTGACCACATCGACCTGTTTCAAGAGATCCGACAGGCTCGTAAACGTCTGCGCGCCGTACCGATCAGCGATAACCCGAGCCCGTCCCGGATCCTGATCCGTGACGCCGATCAGCGTCGAGTCCGGCAGCGCGGCATAGAGCCGCGCATGGTGCTGTCCCAAATGCCCGACACCGACGACTCCGGTTCGAAGCTTGGCCATAGCGCTCTCAGTGAACCTGGGAATCTCTTGATCTGATGATCGGTTGATGCATCGGCAGATCAATGCGGGATGCTCAACAGCTCATCAGATTCCAGCAACTCACTCAACCGGCACGATCTCTCCCTGATCACTGCTGATCCCGATCACGGCAATCCCCGCTCCCTCCGCTTTGCTCAAGAGCAGTTCTCGATCCAACATCACCGTTCGCCCGGCCTCAACCGCAAGCACTGTGGCCCTGACTGACGCCATCACGTCAATCGTTCGAGGCCCGATGGCAGGCAAATCAAACCGGAGATCTTGCTGCGGCTTGCATCGTTTCACCACCACCGCCCCTTCTTTGGCCAATTCTCCTCCGCGCGTGATCGCTCCATCGGTTCCTTCGACTGCTTCCACAGCCACGACCACCCGGTCTCTGATCACCACACATTGGCCGATGTCGAGGCGTCCGATCTCTTGCGCCACAGCCCAGCCATACCGGATGTCGTTCCACTCCTTCTTCGTCGGTTGACGAGACGTCAGCGGCCCCGCTTCGACCAGAATCCCTTCGAGGCCGAACGTCGACTCAAAAATCACGATGCCCTCTCGCTCGAGTTCCGCCGCAAGCTCGCGGAGGATGTCGTCGTCCTTCCACAGGGCCAGTCGTGTCGCGAGGGCCAGTGTGCGGAAGTCCGGGCGCACGGTGCTGAACACGTGGGTCTTCTTGATGCCGCCCAGCATCACCGCTTGCCGAACACCGTCATTCTTGAAGGCGTTGATCAGCTTGTTCAGCTGTCCGATCTTGATCCAATGAATCCGATCGACATGGTGTTCGAGTTCCGGTTCGGTCTCCCCCTCGTGCGCCACGGCAGAGACGTACAGACCCAGCTTCCGCACGTTATCCGCAAAAATGATGGGAAACCTGCCGTTCCCGGCGATGAGACCGATCCGCTCGCCCTGCATGGGTATCGACGAGGTCATCCGGTTATTCTTCACCCTCCAGGTCAATTTCTATGTCGATGCTCACGGAGCGGGACACTCCGCGTTTGGTTCCTTCCATGAACGCGAGCACTTTGGCAACATCTGCCTGGCCCTTGAACTCCTTCTTGGCCAACCTGATGGCTTCAGCCGTCCGATGGCCTGAACGGAACAACAGGTCATAGGCCTTCTTGAGCACGGCGATGCGGTCTACGGAAAATCCGTGCCGCTGAAGGCCGACAGAATTGAGCCCATACAGATGGGCCCGGTAGCCGCCGGCCGCGCGCATAAACGGCGGGACATCCTGCCCAATGGCACAACACCCTCCGATCATCGCGTAGTCCCCGACACGAACATACTGGTGGACGCCCGTCAATCCCCCGACAATCGCATGATCGCCGATCGTGATGTGTCCCGCCAAGCTGGCCGCATTGGCCATGATGAGGTGGCTTCCAAGCCGGCAATCGTGCGCCACATGGACATAGGCCATCAGAAAATCCTTTGACCCGAGCGACGTCACCCCTCCGCCTTGCACCGTGGCACGGTTGACCGTGACGTACTCTCGAATGACATTGTCGTCACCAATGATGACCTTGGTCGGTTCACCTTTATATCCGAGATGCTGAGGCGGTCCGCCGATCGACGCAAAGGGATACACTTCGTTCCGCTCACCGATATCCGTCCATCCGTCGATCGTCACATGAGACAACAATCTGGTTCCCTTGCCGATCGTGACATGCTCGCCGATCAGGCAGAACGGCCCGACCTCCACGTCATCGGCAAGACACGCCTTTGGATGGACAATCGCTGTTGAATGAATCTTCACACCTAACCTCCGGTGATGAGTGATCAATGCGGGGTGATCGGTTGCGGTTGACCGCCTTCCCGTCAAAACTCGTCACACATCACCCTTCACGGCCTTCTCGTCGGTGACCATGGCCGTCACGACGGCCTCGCACACCAACTCGTTGTCGACAAACGCCTTCCCTTGCATCTTCCAGAACGGCGGACGCTTTTTGAGCACCTCCACTTCGAAGCGCAGTTGATCGCCGGGCACCACCGGCCTCCTGAATTTTGCCCCGTCGATGCCCGTCATATAGACGACGGGGGTTCCGCTTGGGCCGCCGGACTTGAAGACCAGTACGCCGCCCGCTTGCGCCATCGCTTCGATAATCAACACCCCGGGCATGACCGGCCGCCCGGGGAAATGCCCTGGAAAGAACGGCTCATTGACCGTGACATTCTTGATCCCGACGATCCGGCGATTCGGCTCCAATTCCTTGATCCGATCTACCAACAAAAAAGGATACCGGTGTGGAAGTAATGCTTGAATTTCCGCCTGTTCCATCCCTGCCATCGGCGCTGCCTCCTCTCTGCTACGATTGATCCACCGCCTCAATGGTTTTGTCGATCAAACTCTTTCACGATCAGATCCGTCACATCCAGCGCAGGCTGATGATACAGCACGATGCGGATGAGCGCCTCGTTCCCCTTGTCGAGAATAGCCAGATACCCTTCCTTCTGAGCCACCGCTTGCGCGGCATCCGCAATCTTCTTGGAATACTCCACGACCATGTCGCGCTGCTTCTGCTGGATTTCACGATTGAAATCCTGGAGACGGCGCTGATACCCCTCCACCTTGTTCCGAAGCTGCTCTTGCTTCTCCTGCTTGGCCGCCTCGCTGAGCTTGGCATTCGGATCTTGCAGGGATTGTTCGGCATCTTTGATCTCCTGTTCGTCGGCCGTGAGGATCTTCTGCCTGGTCATCGAATAACTCTTGACGTCTTCCAGCGCCAGCTTCCCCGTCTTGGATCGTTCCATCACGATCTGCTGATCCATAACGCCGATTTTCACCGCATCCCCGGCACCGGCCGGATGCGCCCACAGCCCCAACCATACGGCGACACTCAGCAATCTGATCATGCCCGCACCTGTCATGTCCTACCTCCGTTGATGCTAGGGATACGCTTGGTCGAACTCCTCGATGACCTGGCTGGAAATGTCGAGGCTGTCCTCATGATAGATGGTCGGACCGCCCTTGCTCTTGTCGACCACGACCTGCAATCCGAGCCGCTTGGCCACTTTGGCCGAGACGGCTTCAATCTTGTCGCGAAACCCATCCAGCACATCTTTCTGCTTTTCTTGGACTTCCCGATTCAGCTCGGCGACTTTCTGCTGATACTCCTGCATACGCCGGCGAAACTGCTCCTCCCGCTCCCGCCTTGCCGTAGGACTCAGTACGCTGGCTTGCTTGACGAAGTCTTCTTCCATCCGTCGCAATTCTTTTTCGTCCAATTCCATGAGTACCTGGCGGTTTTTTGAAAACTCGACCAGAACGTCCTTCGCCTTCTTGCCCGCATTGGTCGTGTTGAGGATGCGCTGCGGGTCGATCACTCCGATCTTCCCGTCGACTTTGGCCCCGGATCCTGCGCACCCTCCGAGAGTCAGCGCCATCACCGCAATGATCGAACGCCCCAGCCATCCACATCTTCGCATCGGTTACCCCAGAATCGTCCCGTACCGCCCCATCCCGCCACGCTCCAACTAGAACAATGATCCCATCGTAAACTCAAAGACGCCGCCTCGTTCACCCTCCCGTGGCGAAAGGTTGATCCCATAGGCGGCGCGCAAAGGGCCGAACGGAGAGACCCAGCGCCCTTCTATACCAGCCGTGGATCTGAGGTTGAGCGACAACGACTCGTTCTCGTCGAACCCTTTCCCGTAATCGAAAAAGAGCACTCCGTTCAACTTTGCATCGGTCGAGATCGTGAAGACGAAGTCGGCATTAAAGATCAACTGCTTAACAGCGCCAATTGCGGTGTGGGTCGTGGGCACCGTCGGGCCGGCCCGGCCAAAGACGAACCCACGCACGGTGTTGATCCCACCGACAAAGTATCGCTCGCTCAACGGAGCCGTTGTCCCGTTGCGCGCCTCAATTGCCCCATAGCGCGCACGCAGCGACACTCTCGTATCGAACGGGAGCGGAGTGACCTTGATCATATCCGCGGAGTACTTGATAAAGTCATTGCTCCCACCCAAGTACGGCGTCCCCAGGTCGAACCCAACGCCGATCCGCCAGCCGCTTCTGGGATCGAGATAGTAATCTCGCGTATCCTTGAAGAGATTCGTCCGGAACCCGGTCGTCGTCTGATACCCGAGCTGTTGGCAGACCGTCGGAACAAGATCCGGACAGATCCCCACCGCTGGATTTCTGTAGTTCAGCTCTTCCGCGAAGAAGCTGATACTCCCCGTGTTATATTCCGATAACCACCGGCCCAGTGTGACGCTCGCACCCGTTCGTTGTTCAATAAAGGTAATATAGTTCGTGAGGCTTCGATAGATATCCACCTGCAGCGAGGTCAGCGAATCGTTCAGGTAGGGATTGCGGAACGTGACCGATCCGAGGCTCCGCCGCTGACCGAGCTGTCCGGAAATCCGGCCGAGATAGCCGTACCCGCCCATATTCCCTTCCGTGATGTTGGCGATGGCCATCAGCCGATCCAACGAGCTGTACCCGCCGCCGATGCTGAACTGGCCCGTCGGCTTTTCTTTCACGCGAACATTCAAGTCGACTTTGTCGACTCCGACTTGCTCCGGCAGGATTTCAACGGTTTCGAAGAAGTTCAGATTGTTCAACCGTTGAAAACTTCGCTTCAGCGAGACCGTATCGATCACATCCTGTTCGTCAACCCGAATTTCACGACGGATGACATTATCCCGCGTCTTCGTGTTTCCATGGATGTTGATCTGCCGGACCCGCATCATCTCTCCTTCTGTAATGTTGAAGATGATGTTGGCCGTCCGTGCGTCATGATTCGGATTGATATTGGGCACGACCGCGGCAAACGAGTAGCCCTTGCCTCCATACATGTCCGTCAGACGCGTGATCTCATCTCGAATCTTCGCGCGCTGAAAAATCTCCCCCTCCTTAATCTTCATCCCTTCTCGAAGCTCGGTTTCTTCAAACACCGTGTACCCTCGAAACCCGATTTCTCCCACGGTGTACGGTTCTCCTTCCGACACATTGAAGGTCACCATGAACCATTTCTTGTCTTCGGTCAGCTCGACCGAGGACAGGCTCACTCGGGCGTTGAAGTACCCCTTATTCAGAAGCGCTTCCTTGATCCGCTCCACATCATTCGTCAACTCTTCGCGTTTCAAGACGCCGGCGTCAGAAAACCATGACGGCACCTTCAACTGCGTGATGATCCCATACCAGGGCACCCACTCGCGTGTCGTCGTGACCCGGAACATTTCACTTTTGGTTACCGCGCGCAGCCCCTCGAATATCACGGACTTGATCTTCGCCTTCTCCCCTTCTTTCACAAAGAAGGTGAGACGCTTGCGATCTCCATCCAACGCTTGGACCACAGGAATAACTTCGCAGCTATAGAACCCATTCTGCTGGTACGCGAGCCGGATCTTCTCAGCGCTTTCCTTTGCTTGTTGCTGGTCCAGGAACGACTGGCTCTTGATGGTTGTCTTTCCCCTCAGCTTCTCATCGCTCAGATCCTCGTTACCGTCGTACACGATCTCCGTAATAAACGGTTTCTCCCGAACGACAAACACCACGGCTATCCCACCCGGCACCGTCTCCGTTTCAACCTGCACGTCCTCGAAGAAGCCCGTGTCGTACAGAATCTTCACCTGCCCGCGCACATTCTCGACCGCATAGGGATCGTCCACCTTGAGGGTAAGACGCCCGGAGATGGCCGGCAGTTCAATCCGCTTATTCCCACGGATCTCGATCGATTTCACCGTTGACCCGGTCGTCTGGGCGATCACGTCGCAGACACCCGACAACACATAGGCCGCCACAATCAGGACGACGAACCATCGAGGTCTGTGGAGAAACGTCGTGGTCACCGATGAGGGTTCCAATACCAGAACAACAATACAGATGGCATCGCCACGCAGTTCCCCGGATATCCAGACGGCATGAGCCGAACTCATACCACTCGGCCTGTCTTGATCTGCAGACAAGGTGAATCACAGCTGCCACGAACGTGATGATTTACACTGCCTACGCTGCCCAGCCTAGGCGCATCAACCACAAGCCCGCGCGTGCGAAACTCTCGGATTATATTGAGGCTCCACCACATTGTAAAGGACTCACCCTCTTCTCCATCAGGATTCGGCAATTCCTCCTCCTGGGTCATCGGTGTCCAGCCCAGCGGCCGCATCGATGCGACACCTCAGGAGTCTGTACAACCGCGGCGGCGGCGTCTACCGGTCAGCGCCGCCTGAAGTGCGACAGCCGCTTCCTCGCTCTCCATCGCAATCCCGGTGAAAGTGAACCGTGCCCAATCGGCACGGTATCCATTGGGATGACCGCCCGAGTGACCATACGCCGCCATGCTCTTCGCCGACTCCCGGCGCCGCCCCAGAGGAGCGCACGCTCCCTGGGGCTGAGTCCTTGTTCAGACCGCTCACGACGATCGTTAGTTGCATCGGTGCGTCCTCCACCGGACGCGACGAGGAACTGCTCGATCGTTACGAAAACATTGTGAGCTGCCGACTCCTATGAAATACGCGCTCGAGGACGCGATGAGTTTGTCCATTTCTTGACATCACCCAACCCATCACATAGTATCCGTTTCATGTCGCGACTCACCGTCAGAAAAGCTGTAATCCCCGCAGCAGGCCTCGGTACACGCTTCCTTCCCGCCACGAAAGCGTCGCCGAAAGAGATGCTGCCGTTGGTGGACAAGCCGCTCATTCAATATACGGTCGAAGAAGCGGTCGCCTCCGGTATCGAAGACATTATCGTGATCACAGGCCGGGGAAAACGGGCGATTGAAGACCACTTCGACCGCTCCATGGAACTCGAAGAAAATCTGAAAAGCGCCGGCAAGAACCAGGTGTTCAATCAAATCCGGCAGATTTCGAACCTCGCGAATTTCTGCTATGTGCGCCAATCGGAAGCTCTGGGCTTGGGACACGCCGTCTTATGCGCACAGCATTTAATAGGCGATGAACCGTTCGCCGTCATTCTCGGTGACGAAATCATTGATGCGGCTGTTCCAGCCCTCGCCCAGCTGATCCACATCTATAAGAAACGTCATGGAGCCGTCTTGGGTGTGCAAGAAGTTCCCAAACAAGACGTCAGTCGGTACGGAATTGTGACTCCCAAACGGCTGGCCCGCGGCCTCCACCGTGTTGAGGGTCTGGTGGAGAAGCCGGCTCCTGCTGACGCACCGTCAAACCTGGCTGTCATTGGTCGGTATATTCTTCCGCCGGACATTTTCCCTATTTTGAGAAAAACGGCGCCGGGAAAGAACGGAGAAATCCAGCTGACCGACGCACTCAAGGAACTGGCCAAAAAAACGCCGATGTTCGCGCTTGAAGTGGAAGGACAGCGCCATGATGCCGGAGACAAGCTGGGCTTCTTGATTGCGACGGTTGAGTTCGCCTTGAAGAGCCCGACGTTGGGAGCCGAATTCGGCGACTACCTTTCGGCCAGAATGCGCACAGCATCAGGTACTCGCCGAGGTTAAGCCCATCGGCCTGTAGGTCGGCCGTTCTGAAGCAGCACCAGTGATCTCCCAGCCTGGAATGGGCTACGGCCTGTCCAAGCCGGCAGGCATCGAAGAGCCAACTTGTCGGCGCATGATTCCCGAATGCCCCCGGCTCGTGAATCATGAGGACCCATCGAATGATCCAGCCACCCCTGGAATTCAAAGGATAGACGACGCATGACCGACCAGAACGAACAAGAAATCCAACCTCCGCAGAACGTCGAAGTCCCGGACCAGCTGCCGCTGCTGCCCGTCCGTGACATCGTGATATTTCCCTATATGGTGCTCCCGCTTTTTGTCGGACGCGACATGTCGATCAAAGCGATCGAAGCGGCCCTCGCGGGGAATCGGATGATCTTCCTGGCCACACAGAAATCTCTCGATGTCGAGAATCCAGCTCCCGAAGACATCCGCACGATCGGCACCGTCGGCATCATCATGCGGATGCTGAAGCTGCCGGATGAACGGATCAAAATTCTTGTGCAGGGCATCGCGAAAGCCAAGATCACCAAGTACATCCAGACCGACCCGTATTACTCCGTTCGGATCGACAAGCTCCCCGACGCAAAACCGGCCGTCACGACGCTCGAAGCCGAGGCCGTCATGCGCACGGTGAAGGAGCAGATTGAACGCATCGTCAGTTTAGGCAAGGTCCTGATCCCCGATGTCATGGTCGTGATCGAGAACCTGGAAGAGCCGGGGCGGTTGGCCGACATGGTGGCGTCGAATCTTGGACTCAAAGTCGATGTCACCCAAGCCGTGCTGGAGGTCTCCGATCCGATCCAACGTCTCCGCCAAGTGAGCGACATCCTCGGCAAGGAGATCGAAGTCCTGTCGATGCAGCAAAAGATCCAAGCCCAAGCCAAAGGCGAGATGGATAAGACCCAGCGCGAGTATTTCTTGCGTGAACAGCTGAAGGCCATTCAGAAGGAACTGGGCGAACTGGACGAACGGGCGGAAGAAGTCACCGAATTCAGAAAACGCATCAACGACGTCAAAATGCCGGACAAAGTGCTGAAGGAAGCTGAGAAGCAGCTCAAGCGTCTGGAAAAAATGCACCCGGATACCGCCGAGTCCGCGACGGTCCGAACCTACCTTGAATGGATGGTGGAGCTGCCGTGGTCCAAGCGGTCGAAAGACAATCTCGAACTGAAGGCCGCAGCCAAAGTGCTGAATGACGACCACTACGACCTCGAGAAGGTCAAGGAACGGATTCTGGAGTACTTGGCCGTCCGCAAACTCAAAGAGAAGATGAAGGGGCCTATTCTGTGTTTTGTCGGCCCGCCGGGCGTCGGTAAAACATCGCTTGGGAAATCGATCGCGCGCGCGTTAGGGCGCGAATTCGTGCGCATCAGCTTGGGCGGCGTCCGGGACGAGGCGGAGATTCGAGGACATCGCCGGACCTACGTCGGCGCGTTGCCCGGACGTATCATCCAGGGTATGAAACAAGCGGGAACCAGCAACCCGGTCTTCATGCTGGATGAGGTGGACAAGGTCGGAATGGATTTCCGAGGCGACCCTTCCGCCGCTCTGCTTGAAGTCCTCGACCCGGAGCAGAACAACGCCTTCACCGACCATTACTTGGGGGTCCCTTTCGACTTGACCGAAGTGATGTTCATCACCACCGCCAATTTGATCGATCCGATTCTCCCCGCCTTGCGCGACCGCATGGAGATTATCGAGATCCCGGGATACACGGAAGAAGAGAAGCTCGGCATCGCCCAGAAATACTTGATCCCGCGCCAGCTCGATGAACATGGAATCACGAACAAGCACGTTCGGATTACCGAGCCTGCGATGAGGCACATTATTGCGAACTACACCCGGGAAGCCGGGGTGCGGAATCTCGAGCGGGAGATCGCCAATGTGATGCGGAAGGTCGCCAAGAAGGTGGCCGAAGGCAAAGGCCAGGGGTTCCCCATCGATCCGGCCAATCTCCATAAATACCTGGGCGTCCCGAAATATGTGCCGGAAGCTGAACTGGAGAAAGACGAAGTCGGTGTGGCGACCGGCCTGGCTTGGACCGAAGCGGGGGGCGATGTCTTGTACATCGAAGCGACGGCGATGAAGGGGAAAGGACAACTGACTCTGACCGGCCATTTAGGCGATGTCATGAAAGAATCGGCCCAAGCGGCGCTCAGCTATGTCCGTTCCCGAGAGAAAACGTTGAACATCAACCCCGACATCTTCAGTACACAAGACCTGCATATTCATGTCCCGGCCGGAGCCATCCCAAAGGATGGCCCCTCGGCCGGAATTACGATGGCGACCGCTATCGCCTCGGCTCTTTCGGGAATTCCGGCCAGACGGGACCTCGCCATGACGGGAGAAATCACATTGCGCGGCCGCGTCCTTCCGATCGGCGGACTCAAGGAAAAGATCCTGGCTGCCAAGCGGGCGAAGCTGACGACAGTCATTCTGCCGCGCCGCAACAAGAAGGATCTTGAAGAAATCCCGAAACATCTCCTGAAAGGCATCCAATTGTCATTTGCCGATACGATGGATGACGTCATGAAGATCGCCCTCCGTCGAAAAACCAAGGCCCAGTCAACGTCAAAGAAGTCGTCATCCTCTACGCCGGCACATGTCAGATCGACTCGTTCCGGTAAGGGCAGACGGGCCGGCCATTCACGCGAGATTCAGGCCACGACCCTGGTGGCCCCACCTACGCTTCTCCATTAGAGTGGTGCCTGTGGCCATTCGAACGGCCAAACACACGATTCAGGAATTCGAGCTTATCCGGGCCATCGCGCGCCGATTCGCCCGAGGCGCGTCGCGGCTCATCCAGGGCATCGGCGATGATGCGGCCGTGATTGCGGCGGCACCGCCGATGTGGTGGCACCTCACGACGGACTTGCTCGCAGAAGGCGTACACTTTGATTTGAGCGCAGCATCACCCGAGTCGGTAGGGTACCGGGCCGCCATTGCCAATCTCAGCGATATTGCCGCCATGGGAGCGGTCCCTCGCTACCTGCTCACGTCTCTTGCCATTCCAAAAACGCTCAAGCCGGCACACATCTACCAGCTCTATGAGGGCCTCATGAAGGCCTGTCGACCCCACGGCGTCAGGCTTATCGGAGGCGATACTTCAGCATCCAAGGCAGGACTTTTCGTGAGCATCACCCTCATTGGAACCACAACGGCACGCCGGGCCATGTTTCGTCACGGCGCCCATGTCGGGGATCGTATTTATGTGACGGGAACCCTGGGGGACTCGCTTGCGGGGCTGCAGCTCCTGATGCGCGGCAAAACACCCCCGTCCACCAGGAGGCCCCTTCCCCAATTGCGCCGATCCCATCGACAGTTCCTCGTGAACCGCCACCTCCATCCGACGGCTCGGCTTGCAGAAGGACAATGGCTGAATACCGCGCGACTGGCGACCGCTGCGATCGATCTTTCCGACGGCCTCTCCGGAGACCTCCGGCACATCTGCGAGGAGAGTCGAGTGGGCGCGGAGCTTGATCTCGGCAAGATTCCAATTTCGACAGCCTGCCGTGCGTATGCCGAGCGACAGTGTCTTCAACCGGTTCAGCTGGCGCTCACAGGGGGCGAGGACTATGAACTCCTGTTTACCGCCCCCTCGAAAAAGCAATCGACCATTGAGCGGCAAGCGCGCGCGCGCGGCTATCGCGTCACCTGCATCGGCACGATTCGCCCGCACCGGTTCGGGGCGCAGATGACGTCCGGCGATGGCACGACACAGCCCATTCCCATGACCGGTTACGAACATTTCCGCTGATGTTCGTTCAACACAAACAGGCCCCCGCCGCACGCACCCGATCGTTCCGAACACTGTTGCGCCAAGTGCTGCGTTTGCAAGAGTCGCCGCAACGGACGGCGCTGGCCTTTGCGCTGGGAGTGTTCATCGCGTTCTCGCCGGCCTATGGCCTTCACACACTTCTGGTGGTGCTCTGCACCTGGCTCTTCGGTCTCAATTTTGTGGCGTTGTTGGCCGGCGCCTTGGTCAATAATCCATGGACCATCATTCCAATTCTCGGGGCGACCTATTGGACCGGCGCACTGCTGTTGGGGCGCACAGATACGCCGACCTTCAATTGGCATGACCTCAGTTTTGCAGGCCTCTACCAGCAGATCCTCCCGTATGCGGTTCCGTTCGTACTCGGCGGACTCTTCCTCAGTGTGATCGGAGCGCTGGTGTCATACCCGGCCGCGTATCTGCTGGTCCTGAGATACCGTCGCACACCCGACGTACCTGCGGCCCAACCATTGCCGCCTCCTGATCAGGTGGGCTAAGATGCTCGCCAGTCATGAATCAATTGGAACGACCCAATGCGCCCTATGACGGATCAGCACTGATCGCAGATCCCATTCACAAATATGTTTCCTTCACCGTCCCCTATGCCAAGCCGGACCTTCACGAGCGCACCGAGAAGGACCTCATCGACTCACCCTGGGTCCAGCGGCTTCGGTACATCTACCAACTCCAAAGCGCCCGCTGGGTGTATCCCTCGGCGGAACACACTCGCTTTGTCCATTCGTTGGGTACGATGCACGTGGCTGGACGATTCGCCCGCCATCTCTACCCGTTCCTCAAGAAGGCCGTCCACGACGTACCCTCGGCCAATTATGTCGAAGAACTTCTGCGCGTAACCGCCCTCGTCCACGATATCGGTCACGGCCCGTTCTGCCACTTCTTCGATGAAAATTACCTCCATGGATTTCACCTCACCCATGAAAAACTTGGGCAGATCATCATTCGAGAGCATCTGGGGCCCATCATCAGGAAACTTCGCCGAAGCCCGTCAGGGCCCTTTGCAAAGGGAGAAGAGTTGAATCCGGACCAGGTCGCGCATTTGATCCTGAAGGAAAAATCCAAAGATAATTCCCGCCTTCCCCGCTGGCTGAATATGCTCCAGCCGGTCATCTCCGGCAGCTATACCGGGGACAATCTGGACTATGTCTTGCGGGATTCATATATGTGCGGCGTGGCTGTGGGCCCTGTCGATCTGGCAAGACTGATTCACTACACCATCGTGACCGAAAAAGGCTTCACGATTCACAAGACCGGACTCCCAGCCCTTCAGATGTTCCTCAACACGAGGATGTACCTCTATTCCAATGTGTACTTTCATCGCACCACAAGAGCCATCGACATTCACCTGCGTGATATTTTCGGTGACACCATGAAGCTGCTCTTTCCCCGCGACCCGCGCAAGAACATGGACGCCTATCGCACCCTCACGGATTGGTCGCTCCTGGAAGAAGTCCGAGACTGGAAGCAGGCTCGCCAGAAAGCACGCCGCCACCTGGGGGACGAATGGGGACGGATTTTGGATCGCGACGTGAAGTGGAAGATGGCCTACAGCACCACCTTGAAGGAAAAGGGGCAGGAGCGCGGAATGGCGTTCCCCAGCCATGCGCAGTTCGAACATCAGATCGCGGAAGAGTTGCCGAAGGACCTGAAGGGCCTGGAATTTCGCGTAGACATGGCCCCATTGGATCCACGGCCTGACCCAAAGGATTGCCGAGGCAATCCTTTATACGTCTATGATCCAGGAACAGGGCAGGTTTCGACCGAGCCTTTAGAAGAATTTTTGGATCTCCTGCCCACCAGGCTCATCCAATTTCGAATCTATTCGCTCGACCATGCCCATGATGCCTCCCTCTCACGAGCTGCCGCGACGGTTCTCAACAAGACACCCTCCAGCCTCGAATCCAACTACTAGACAAATGCCGTCGATGTGAACTCGCCGGCCTACGTGAGAGGGAACAGAACGCTCAGAGAAGGGGTCTTTGGTTACAAGAACTCCGGATTAGGCAGGTATTTTTAACGGCTGGCTATTGATCAAATGGGTTTTCCTGGCCTTCATGACATCCCGCTGCTCATCTGATGGGAAGTGAGGTCCCCGCCTTGTCGCTGGGAATCGCTTCTCAAAACGTTCAATGAGCTCAAGCGCTTCTGCACTCTCTCCGGCTCGAACCAAAATCGGCACGAGCCGAAGGTATGCGGGAACCAGGAGCAAGAGATGCCGCACTTCTCTGGCCTCTCCAACCACATACCGATAGCCGGCTACAGAAACGGCTTGATTGATCTTCTCATAGCAGATCGCTTCGATCATATGAATCCCAAGCCGGTCCGTTTCGGCACTGATGCAGCGTTCCCACTCCCCATTCACCAAGGCCCGCAATTCTTCAGCGGACAGCTGAATTCCGCCCTTCCTGAGGTTCGCCCGCAGCTGCTCCAGCACTCCTCTCGCTTCCAGCCATCCCCCATACAACCCAACCAGCACGCCGAGACAAGGAGTCGGCTTTTTACATTTCCCGCCATGCGGGGAAAACCCCTTCTTGGCAACCTGTGAGGGCGAGAAAACCCGCCCATTGGACGCGGAACAGACCTCACAAATCTGATCATCGTCCGGCGTCACGTAGATGTACATGCGAATGCCTGAACGATCGAAAATATCGATGGCGAGAATGCGACCGGTCATGATCTGTATTTGATAGTACTGCCACAGCACCAAGAGGCCGAGAATGGCCACCAAGTACAGGGAGATGTCCGGAAACTCCCACTCTCCAAGCACGGGAAACCTCCTGCACAATCACGTCGTTGCTTTCATTGAGAATACCAGCAGCCATATGGATCGGCCAAAGAATTCTCTGTTTTCTCAAAGGCACATCACTCGCCCCTCCCCCCGAATCAAGACCCCTCTTCTCCACCCTGCCACAGTCAGATATCCTGCTTTTTCTGTTCACGCGTTGAGCTGGCAGGGATAATGCACCTAGTTGCACACAGACTGCGTTATCACTAGATCGAAGAGGAGGCACACCATGAGGCTCACATGGAAACTGACCATCATCTTCCTGAGTCTTTCTACCTGGTTGACGGTTCCGTCCTATGCCCAACTTGGAGGCGGACAACAGGACGCAACGAAAATTCTGGATGATATGCCCCCAGATCTCCTCGCGAAAGTGCAGGCATTGGCCCAGATTCTTCAACAGGGAATCAAGGACGGCAAGCTGACTGACGCAGAGGTCCAACAAGGGATGATGTCCGGGCGTCTTGGAGAGAAGCTGAAGCAGTTGAGTCCAGACGCAGGTCAACTTCTTGAGGAGATCAGCGATGCCACGAAGCAAGGGAAAGGACCGGGAGAGGAAAGCCTCATGCCCCTCCTCGGAGGGCTTGGTATTTCGCCCAACTAAATCTCAAGCACACTCACCTCTCACTTGATTCGCCGGCCGCGCACCTCGCGAGCCCAAGCGAACGGCCCTCGGTTATCGGGTGCTGGTCATCGACAACTATCCGGCCTTCCACAGAGTGAACGGCACCATCGTCCTGATCATCGCATCCTCCACGGAGCGAGAGACCTCTGCGCTTGCTCTTCGAGTAGGATGCCGCAGCGGCACACGGAAGGGTTCAAGAAGAACTGGCTGGGTCACAGCGTGGCGAATCGAGTGAAAACGGAATGACCCCTTAAATCATTCTGGGTACGAAGTTATGGCATGGGCTACTCTGATGAGCCACCCACGAAGTGGAGGGATTTCTCCCCAGTAAGATTCTTCGGCTGCACGATGTAATCACCAGTGATTGAAGGGATCCACACAGCATTTGCAATTGTCGTGTTTCCTCCTGTCAGCACCCAGGTGAGGCCGCCGACAATGCCGCCTGTGAGCGCGTAGGCGACCTTCGCTGCGCCATACGGAACAGTAGTGACCCAGCTCGCTACTTGTAGGCCAACCCCGACGGGGCTGGTTCCCGAATTATCCGCAGCGATCGCAGGAGACTCTGTCAATGCGATCAGAAGTCCGAAGGCTGTGGCAACGAAGAGATTCCTCGTGCGCCACATCATTCCACGGATACTCGTTGTCATGTTTTTCCCTCCTCGCTGGGGGTCGACGGGATGTTGAGGCTGGCATTATACCTGGACACAGTCATGCTTGCAGCTGGACGTATAGGTTTTAGAATGGCCGGGATCTATTCCTCGGTATGCCCACGTTGTCATGCCGTCGTCGAGTCCTCTTTCTGGGTGAAGAAGACCACGGCGTGCACTGTTTCCTAAGGCTTGTCGGCTGATCTCACGGTAGAGGAGGGCAAGAGGGGACGTGATGTGGCTGTCTGATCTGTCCCCTTTAAACCAGGTCAGGTCCGGAGTTAGGATTTCCGGCTGACGCAAGGAGGGGGCATGGCACGGAAACGGTATACGGCGGAAGAGATCATTGGGCAGTTGCGGACCATCGAGATTGAGTTGGGCAACGGGCTCGCCGTGGTCGACGCGTGTCGCAAGCTCGGCATCACCGAGCAGACCTACGATCGCTGGACGGCAGTGCGCCACTCCAGAGCGGTCTTGTCGGTCTCAGAACGCCGGGCGTGTCGCGCGGTCGGGCAGTGCCGAGCCACCCGGTTTCCGCGACTCTACAGCCAGACTGATACCGTTGTTGGATGGGTTGAAAATGTCGGCTGACGAGCGAATCACAATCTGCGACAGGTCTCGCACTTCAGAAACAGTCGCGCTTACGGAGCCGGCGCGCCCACACCAGAGCTAGGTTCAGTCACCGGCGCCGGAGCTGCCGACTGCTCTACGCCCTTAAACGGTAAGTCGAGCAGCGCGTAGGGATTGACGCGCGCGCCATTCAGTTTTACGCCCCAATGGAGATGGGGACCGGTCGCACGGCCGGTGGCCCCCACCTTCCCGACGATTTGTCCGGCTCTCACGAGATCCCCCTCTTTGACCAACACTTCAGAAAGATGGAAGTACATCGAGTATAAACCGAGCCCATGGTCCAGGTAGACGCCTTTTCCGGAAAAGATATGATCGACGGTGAGCCGCACGACTCCGTCGTTCGTGGCAGCGACATCCGCACCGAGCGGCGCGCCAATGTCTTCTCCGTTGTGAGGATTACGTGCCTGGCCGTTCATGATTCTGACGCTGCCGAAAATGCCGGTTCGCTTTCCATGCACCGGCTCCACGAAACTTGGCTGCCACAGTTTCATCTGGGAATCGGTCGCAAGCGCCTCCTGTACCAATTGCTGCTCAGCCTTCCATCGGGTTACGCTCTTCTCGTCAAGATCGACTTTGTCTTTGGGCAGCTTCAGATGCTCGACGTGAAATTTCTCTTTGACCACCAAGATCGTGTAGCTGAGCGTTCGGCTCTGCCCCCCATTCTTGATCTCAATGGCCAATTCGTGGGTTCCAGGCTCATCCCGCATATCCACTCCAAGCAATCCCACAAACCCCTTCGTCTCTCCCGGTCGCGAATCTGGAAAGAAGCTGATGGTCCGCCCAAGAAAACTTCCGTGCACATGTGCGGCCGCATCATCCGTAGGGACCTTGACCAGAATGATCTGCCCCTGCTTGCCGCTGTATTGCCCCTCGACGCCTTTGGGAGCCGGTGGAGAAGCAGGGAATACGTCGGCCGGGACGATGCCGGCCAATAGGACGACGGCACCAAGAAGCACCCGGTTCAGCCCGGCATGCCACGGATGAATCGGCATGAATGTCGGCACCCTCATCGGTAAAAACGCCCCCCGGACACTTGCGCAACCAATTCTTCAACCCGTCGATTGACGGCACTAAAGGGATCCATGCAGAGAATCGTTTCTTCCCAGTACCCGTTCAGTTTCAGATAGGTCCAATCCACCGTATACGACCGATTCTTAGCCCTGGCGAAACGAATAAAATCGCCGCGGACCTTGGCTCTCGTCGTCTGGGGAGGCGTCGACATGGCTCGCTGGACGGCTTCTTCCTCCACGACTCGTTCGATGAGGCCTCGAGATTCCATGAGATAATAGAGCCCCCGCGTTCGTTTCACATCATGAAATTGCAGATCCAGCAGGAACACCCGGGGATCGTCCCACCCACAATCCTTCTTCTCCACGTACGATTGGATCATGTGTTTCTTCGTCACCCAATCGACCTGATGGATCAGCTGCATGGGATCTTCTTCCAAATGCTTGAGGATCGCCGCCCACTTTGTATAGACATCATCGAGGAGGGGCTCGTGGGCCTGCTGATCCAGATACGCTCGCGCGCGTTCCAGATACACCTCCTGGATTTCGATTGCGGTTATCTGCCGGCCATCGTCCAGCTTCACTTTCTTCTTGAGCGTGGGATCCCGCGAGATTTCGCGGATCGCCTTCACGGGATCCTCAAGCTCCATTCCATGCACGGCGTACCCTTCTTCGATCATCGACAGAACGAGCGCCGCCGTGCCAACCTTGAGGTACGTGGCAAACTCCGACATGTTGGAGTCCCCGACAATAATGTGGAGCCGGCGATAGCGTTCTGCGTCGGCATGCGGCTCATCTCGGGTATTAATGATGCTGCGCGAGGAAGTCGTTGACGAAGACGTCTTTTCGTGAATATGCTGAGCGCGCTGCGAAATGAAATATTGCGGCTTCCCCGACACCTTTAACACCTTCCCTGCGCCGCCGAACACCTGCCGCGTGACAAAAAACGGAATCAACTGCTCCGTGACTTTCCAGAAATCGACGTCGCGCCGCATCAGAAAGTTTTCGTGGCACCCATAGGTATTTCCAAGAGAATCGGTATTATTCTTGAAAATATAGATCTCGCCGGAAAGCCCTTCCTCTCGAAGCCGTTCCTCGGCTGCCGGCAAACATGCTTCAAGCAGCCGCTCGCCCGCCTTGTCATGAATCACCAAGTCGAGGATGTTGTCGCACTCCGGCGTAGAGTACTCCGGATGACAGCCGGTGTCCTGATAGAACCGCGCGCCATTCACCAGAAACGCATTGGATGGCCAGCTATTGGGAATCAGGCCCTCGAAGATGTACCCGAGAACTTTTTCCATAGGGAGGTAGATTCGGCCGTTCGGCGAGAAAATCAGGCCGTATTCATTCTCAAGGCCGAAGATCCGTTGCTTCATAGGACCAGAAGACATCATGGAGGCTTAGAAACAGATTACACGCCCATTCTTGGATCTTCAACAGAGGGCACAGAATAATGAAGCGAGGATTTAGGCAGCGAGGAGTTGCCGAACGTCGCCCACAGACAATCGGCGGAACTTTCGACCGGCGCGGCTCCGATCCAATACCGCCACCTCGAGCCCTTCGGGCAGCAGTTTTTGGTTCGCCGTCTGTTCAAGCGCCGAGACGCAGAGAGCCAACGCAGCTCCCAGGGAAGGAGCCTGGGTGGGAAGTTTTTCCTTCAAGACCGTCTGCACGGCTTCCGATTTCCCCCCGATCACCGCGAAGCTCTTCTCGTCAATGATGCTTCCATCAAACGAAATCCGGTAGATCTCGTTTGGATGGCTGTTGATCCCAACCTGCACCACAAGAATCTCCACTTCGAGCGGCTTCATTTCCTGGCTGAACACAGTCCCGAGGCTCTGGGAATACCCATTCGCCAAGGAACGGCCGGTCACGTCCTCACGGCTATACATGAATCCTTTGAGATCGGCATGACGGATGCCCGCCTTCCGAAGATTTTCAAATTCGCTGTACTTGCCGGCTCCGGCAAACGCGATGCTATCGTAGATCTCAGAGACCTTGTGCAGGGATGCACTGGGATTATCCGCCGTCAATAAGATGCCGTCGGCATATTCCATCGCAATGATCGATCGGCCCTTGGCAATGCCCTTCTTGGCATACTCCGCCTTATCCTGCATCATTTGCTCGGGGGATACGTAATACGGCATCGGCATGACTACGTCTCCCTCGATCGGCGCACGGCAATCAAACTGTCGTAGACGGCGCGAATCTTGTCGTCCGACACATCGATGATGCCTTGTGCGGTGACGAACTTGGCCGTGGGATAAATCCCTCGGACCAGATCCGGTCCTCCTGTGCCCACATCGTCGTCCGCGGCATTGTACAGCGACGTCAATGCCAGCTTGAGCGCGTCGGACTCGGAGAGATTTTTCTGAAAATGCTCGCGCATGGTATTGCGGGCATCCTTCCCCCCGGAACCGATCGCATGATAATCCGACTCCTCGTACCGTCCGCCGGTCAGATCGTACTTAAAGATGCGCCCCTCGGCACGCTTCACGTCATAACCGACATACAACGGCATCACCACGAGTCCTTGAAACACCATCGGCAGATTGGCTTTCACCATCTGACCGAGCTTGTTGGCCTTCCCTTCGCAGGAAAGCGGCATCCCTTCCAGCTTCTCGTAATGCTCCAGCTCCGTTTGAAACAGCTTGGCCATCTCGATGCAAGGGCCGGCAGCACCCGCAATCGCCATGGCAGACAATTCGTCAATCTTGAACACCTTCTCAATACGCCGATCGGCAATCTGGAACCCTTCTGTCGCCCGGCGGTCACCCGCAATGACGACCCCCTGTTCGTACTTGACGGCCAACACCGTCGTCGCATGCGGCACCGTCATCGGTCCTGTCGTACGAGTGTGTTCCGACGCCGGCTGGCTTGCGGACGCGGCTCGATGACTCCCCAGCGTCAACCCGGGATGGTGTTTCGAGACAAAGTCAAAAAAACTGGACTCATCGTGATTGGGAAGGTAGGGCAGCTTCATTGGGCTCTCAAGATTTCGGCGCGTCAGGCCTTCAGCTTCTCGAGCAGGGCATCGACTGAATCAACCGTGTCGAGCAGCTCTCCGGTCAAGGCTTGCGTGCCGCGATGCGGATCCATCAGGGGCACTTTTATGATTGTGGTATTCCCCACATCAAACAGCACGGACGTCCAACTGGCGCCATAGAGCGATTGTGCGAACTTGCTGGCGCAGCGGCCGCGAAAATAGGCTCTGGTTCCAGGCGGCGGGGTGAATTCCGCGCGTTGGATTTCATGTTCCTGCACGATCCGTTCGATCAGATTGCTGCGCTCCAACGTATAGTAGAGCCCCCTCTCAGGGCGGACATCATGGTATTGGAGATCCATCAGCTTCATCCGGGAATCATCCCACCCACAGCCCTTGCGGCTCATGTAGGACTCGATCATGTGACGTTTGGCCACCCAATCCAATTCCTTCACCAGTAAGCGCGGATCCTGCTCGAGCTTATTGAGAACATCCTCCCAGCGGATCAGCACGTCTCTGGTCACCTGATTGCCGTCATGCGAGGCGTAGAAGTCAGTCGCAGCCTTCAGATAGGCACGCTGAATCGCGAGCGCTGTCGTGGGACGACCACCGGCCAGCTTCAGCGTCTCCTTCAAATCCAGGTCGCGTGAAACCTGTTTGCACACCCGGACCGGCTCGTCCAGTTCCAGCTGCGGCAAGTCGGCTTCCGCCTCAAGCAGGTCCAGCACGATGTTCAAGGTCCCCACCTTCAAATAGGTCGACAGCTCCGCCATATTGGCATCGCCCACAATGACATGGAGCCGCCGAAATCTTGCCTGATCGGCATGCGGCTCATCCCGTGTATTGATGATCGGCCGCTTGACCATCGTATTGAGGTCAACGAGGCATTCGAAAAAATCTGCACGCTGAGAGATTTGATACTCCGCAGGACCGGCTTGATTTTCCGCGCCGACTTTTCCGGCCCCGGCAAAAATCGGTCTCGTCGCCAGGAACGGCGTCAGGACTCGGATAATCTTCTCGAACGGCACGGCTCGCGACACCAGATAGTTTTCATGGTATCCATAGCTATTGCCCTTGCCGTCAGAGTTATTCTTATAGAGCAGGTATTGCTCACACCCCCGCACTCTGGCCATTTCCTGGAGACTCTGCGCGAGAATCCGCTCCCCGACTCGTTCAAATGCCACGATTTCCCGAGGATTGGAACATTCAGGGGTGGAGTACTCTGGATGGGCGCCGTCGACGTACAGCCGTCCGCCGTTTGCCAAGATTTTATTGAGCTGCCGATTGTAGTCGGGATTTGGACGCTCCCGTTCCCCGTCGATCTCGAAACCTCGAGCATCCAAAAGTGGATTTTCGTTTTCGTAATCCCAGATCGCGCTGGGAGCGGGCAACCCCGTGTAGTGTCTGATCACGGCGATGGAGCCGGACACGGGGTCGGCGGCAGAGTCGTCCTTCGCCGCGATGCCGAACTCGGTTTCCGTGCCAAGCACTCGCGGACGACTCGTCGGTGTCTGTTCCTGCATAGAGATGGCTAAAGATAGTGGCCGGTGGTGATGGTTTCGATCTGCCGAGACTCTGCTGGCCCACCGCTGATCGTCCGAATGTGGATGATCTTCTCGCCTTTCTTCCCGGCGACTTTTGCCCAATCGTCCGGGTTGGTCGTATTCGGAAGATCTTCGTGCTCCTTGAACTCTTCACGAATGGCGCGCACCAGATCGTCCGCCCGAAGCCCGGTGCCTTCCTGCGCGATCACCCGCTTCACGGCAAACTTTTTCGCACGCGACACGATGCCTTCAATCAAGGCTCCGCTGGCAAAGTCTTTGAAGTACAACACTTCCTTCTCACCGTTGGCGTACGTGACTTCGATAAATTTATTCTCCTCGCTGGCCGCATACATCGTCTCAACGGTGAGCGCCGTCAACCGCTCCACGAGAGCCTGTCGGTCGCCTCCATGCCGTTCCAACTCATCCGTGGCAAAAGGGAGATCCGTCGACACGTACTTGGAGAAGATGTCCCGCGCGGCTGCGGCATCCGGTCGTCCTACTTTGACTTTCACATCCAGCCGGCCGGCACGAAGCACGGCGGGATCGATCAAGTCCTGCCGGTTGCTGGCCCCGATCACGATCACATTGCGCAGCCGCTCCACACCATCGATCTCCGAGAGGAACTGCGGCACGATGGTTGATTCGATGTCGGAGGAAATCCCGGTGCCCCGGGTACGGAAGAGGGCATCCATCTCGTCGAAAAAGACGATCACGGGGTGGCCGTCATCCGCACGCTCTTTTGCTTTTTTGAAAACTTCGCGCACCTGCCTTTCCGACTCACCGACGTACTTATTGAGCAATTCCGGGCCTTTCACATGAAGGAAGTAGCTTCGAATCTCTTTGCCTGCGAGATGGCCCAACTTCTTGGCCATCGAGTTGGCGACCGCTTTGGCGATGAGCGTTTTCCCGCAGCCCGGCGGGCCGTAGAGCAACACACCTTTGGGCGCACTCAGCTTATACTCCGAGAAGATGTGTGGATGGAGAAAAGGCAACTCAATCGCATCACGCACCTGCTCCAATTCCTTCTGGAGGCCGCCGATGTGTTCATAGTCGATATCGGGCACTTCTTCGAGCACGAGTTCTTCCGCTTCGGATTTGGGCAGCTTCTCAATCACATAACCGGAACGGGGATCGTACAAGAGATGATCACCGACGCTCAGCCGCTCGACGAGCAAGGGGTCGCCTAACTCGGCAACTTTCTCTTCGTCAAAGTGGAGCGTGACCAGTGCCCGGCCCCCTTCCAGCACATCCTTCAGTCGAACGACCTCCCCTTGACTATCGAAACCTTTGATCTCGATGACGTTGAGTGCCTCATTCAGGACGACTTCCTGTCCCTTCCGCAAGCCCGAAACCTTGATAGAGGGGTGGAGGCTGACTTTCATTTTTCGCCCCGACACGTAGACATTGCCTGTGCCGTCTGCGTTCATGCTGGAGAAAATGGCGTAGCTCGACGGCGGCGCCGTCAGCTTCTCCACCTCAGCACGCAAGGCCTCAATCTGCGCCTTCGCTTCCTGCAGCGTCGAGACGAGTTTTTCGTTTTGCTTGTTGGCTTGGTCCAGTTGGTGGCGGGATTGATACAGCCGACGGATTTCGTCTTCCATCGACTGAATTTGAACGCGAAGCTTGTCGACTTCGCGGGCATGTTCGTCGTTCTTGTGAATCACGTCCGTATCACCCTCGGACAACCGTTTCGTGATCTTCTTCACGGAATCTCGGAGGGACCGGAGCCGGCTTGACTGATCTTTACTGTCTCCCATATCGGAACTCAACGAATCGCCGCAACGTCAGATACGCGCGCATCTTTACGCCTGTGTCGGGATTCTAACACCCGACCTAGGGGTGGTCAACTAGACCGCGTGATCGCGCGCACCATGATCCATATGCACGACGGAATTTCACGGCTTCAGAGAAACCAACAACTCGCTGGTGGCCGCGGCGATATCATCACGAGCAAGTATCGCTCCGAGGACTGCAACGCCATGCGCACCGGCTCGACGAACATCGCGCACACGCGCACTCGTGATGCCGCCGATGGCGAAGACAGGGATGGTCGACTGACGGCAGACGTCAGTGAGTGCGTCCAATCCGACAGGAGGCCCGAACGGCCGCTTCGACGGCGTGTCAAAGATCGGACCGAACACCACGTAGTCGGCTCCGTCCTGATTCGCCCTGCGAACTTCTTCAGCGGAATGTGTCGAGATCCCGACGAGACGATACTCCCCGACAAGCCGACGAGCGGCGGACACAGGGAGGCTGTTCGCGCGAAGATGCACGCCGTCCAAGTTCAGCGCCACCACAAGATCGACCCGATCATTGATAAGCAACGGAATCGCGTGCGCCGCTGTGATGCTCTGAAGCGTGCGCGCCAACACGAGCACCTCCGGCGTCGGCAGATCACGCTCTCGAAGTTGAATCGCGGGAACCCCCGCTTCGGCGGACTGTTTCAGCACCGACAAGAGGGATCGGCTCCCGGTTTGATGCCGGTCACTGACGAGGAGGAGACGAAAATTGACGGAGGGCATGAGATCGTGATCGGTACTGGATGATCGGTGATGAGTTGCACGCCGGCGATGAGCGCTAATCGAGCACCCGTGTACTCATCGCACAGCACGGATCACGGATCACCGCTTTTCACAGCATCCCTTCGATCGGACTACTGGCGGTCGCATAAAGCTTCCTGGGAATGCGGCCAGCCTTGTATGCCAAGCGACCGGCATAGACCGCATACTTCATGGCTTCCGCCATCGAAATAGGATCACGCGAGCCGGCGATGGCCGTATTCATGAGCACGGCGTCGGCCCCATATTCCATTGCCAGCGCCGCGTCTGAGGCAGTCCCGACACCGGCATCGACAATGATAGGGACCTTGACGGTCTCCATGATGATTTTCAGATTGTACGGATTACGGATTCCCAGCCCGGATCCAATCGGCGCCGCTAACGGCATGACCGCTGGACAACCGATGTCCACCAGCTTCTTCGCGACAATCGGATCATCATTCGTGTACGGCAACACGATGAATCCTTCTTTAATGAGAATCTTCGCCGCCTCGATCAACCCCGCCGTGTCTGGGAACAAGGTTCTCTCATCACCAAGCACCTCCAGCTTCACCAGATCGGAGACACCGGCCGCACGGGCCAAGCGCGAGTATCGAACCGCATCGTCCACGGTGTAACAGCCGGCCGTGTTGGGAAGGATCGTATATTTCTTGGGATCGATATAGTCGAGCAAATTCTCCTTCGAACGATCGGTGATATTCACGCGTCGAACCGCCACGGTCACGACATCGGCGCCCGATGCTTCAATCGCTTTTTGCGTTTCGACAAAGTCCTTGTATTTGCCCGTCCCTACCCAAAGCCTGGATTTGAACTCACGTCCCGCAATAATCAGTCGATCGTCCGCCATAGTGTCCTCTTAGAATGTAGTCATCGAGTCCTTGACGATTGGGGCACCCCATACGCCTCGCCCGATGAAACGATGATGCACTCATCAATGACGGAATTCCTCCGCGCCGCCGCCGATAAAACTCAGAATCTCGACCCGATCTCCGTCCATGAGCGGGCGTTGAACAAATGCCGCCCGATCAAGGATCTCGAGATTCAACTCAACCGCCACACGCTCGGATGTAATCTCCAAGTCCTGCAGCAGGTCGGCAACCGTGGCACCGCTGCGCCAGGCCTTTGGTTCACCATTCACTTGGATTTGAATCGTGTCCTGCATCGCCCGTCATCCTATGGGACCAGAATTCGGCTTGTCAACAAAGACGCCCCTTGCCTGGAAGGCCTAGCGGATCGCACAATAGACCTACGCAGAACACGATCATGCACGAGAACAATCACCAGCTGGCTACGCTCTTCCGGTCGATGGCCGATCTCCTCTCAGCCCAACGCGCAAACCCCTATCGGGTCCGGGCCTATCGGCGCGCTGCGGATGCGCTCCTGGCTGCCGAAGAAGATATCGCAGCCGTCGCGCAGCGCCATGGTCTGGAAGACATTGATGGAATTGGGAAAGATCTCGCGGCAAAAATCAGAGAGTATCTCGAAACAGGAACCATCCGCGCGTATGAAGAACTGAAAACCCCGCTGCCCCAGGAGGTCAAGAGTTGGGCGCAGCTTCCAGGGCTCTCCGATTCACTCGTGACCTACCTGTACTTCCGACTCGGCATACGGACACTGACCGACTTGGAGCAACTCGTTCAGTCTCATCTCCTTCGAACCATGCCTGGATTCTCGGGGTCCGAGGAATGCTTGCTTCAGGCCGTCCAACGGCAACAGCGAGACCAGCACGATTAAGAAACTTTCAGCTCTTTGAAGATCTTCCAGCTCTTGAGCAACTCCACCGCCTTCTGTAATTGAGTATCCTGCTCAAGCGAGAAATCGCCTGCCGCATCGGTCGGCAGCGCCTGCGGAACCGTCCCATTCTTCGAACCTCCCTCGTCAGGAGATGTCCCGTTGTGCGGGGCGGCGTCCTTTCCGGGTGACGGCTTGACGGCCTTCGTGTCTGCCTCTTTCTCACCCGCCTTGCCTTCGGTCGCCTTGGCAACCACCGGTGCGGGAAGCTTCACCACAATGTCAGGGGTAATGCCCGTCGACTGAATCGACCGACCCTTCGGTGTATAGTATTTCGCCGTGGTGAGACGAAGCCCTGAACCATCCCCAAGCGTCAGAATTGTCTGCACCGATCCCTTTCCAAATGAGGTGGCTCCGACGATGACCGCCCGTCCCCAGTCTTGAAGGGCCCCGGCAACAATCTCTGACGCGCTCGCCGATCCCTCATTGACCAGAATGATGACCGGAAGGTCTTCCATGTGGTCCTTGGACTTGGCAAACCATTCGTCTTTTTTGCCCTCCCGGCTCTTGGTATAGACAACGAGCTTCCCGCTTGGGAGAAATTGCTCGGACACATCGACCGCCGCAGTGAGCAGCCCGCCTGGGTTATTACGCAAGTCGAGAATAGCGCCTTGCACCTTTTGCTCTCTGAACTGCTTGATCGCTTTGGAGAGGTCCCTCCCTGTCGCCTCTTGGAATTGGGTCAGCCGTACGTACCCGAGATTCTCAATCACCTTTGACTTGACGCTTTCAATCTTGATGGTATCCCGGACTAAGGTGAACACCAGCGGATCCGGCGCGCCGTCCCGTTGAATCGTCAAATTCACCTTGCTGCCCTTGGGCCCGCGCATCTTCTGAACCGCGTCCATCAAGGTGAGATCTTTGGTGGTGTCATCATTGACCTTGACGATGAAATCCCCGGCCTTGATCCCTGCCCGATATGCCGGTGTGCCTTCGATCGGTGCGATCACGGCCAGACGACTGTCCTTCACTCCGATCTGGATGCCCACGCCGCCAAACTCTCCCTTGGTCTCAACTTGCATCTCCTTATACATCTCGGGAGTCATATAGGCGGAGTGAGGGTCGAGCGTTGCCAGCATGCCGCGGATGGCACCTTGAATGAGATCCTTGGCCTTCGTTTCGTCCACATAATGTTTCTGGACTTGATTCAGGACCTCGGAAAAGGTCTTGAGCTCCTCATAAGTTTCACTGGCATGACCGGTCCGCTCCCAGCCCTTGCCGATAAAGACCCCGCAAAGCAGTGCGAGTGCGATCATCGGCCCGACCACCCAAGACTTCCGCCGCGGCTGTTGTTCCATCATCGTCACATCCCTTCTTTCAAAAAGCTGATCGCGCTGACAGTCCGTAATACTCTTTATCGCTTCGCCAACCAGTGGAGCGGATCCACCGGCTCAGCCCCCTCGCGCAACTCAAAGTATAAAGTATTTTCTCCAATCATGCCCGTATCTCCCGTTTCGCCGATCGGGTGGCCTGCCGCGACCTGTTCGCCGACTTTGGCCAAAATCTTTGAGGCATGGGCATACAGCGAAAAGAATCCATTGGCATGGTCCAGGATTATAACGAGTCCGTAGCCTTTCAACCAGTCCGCATACACAACGGTACCCGGCATGACGGCATGGATGAAGGTCCCTTCTGTGGTCTTGATTTCAATCCCTTTGCGTTGCACGTACGTGTTAAAGGTCGGGTGTTTCTGGCGTCCAAAAAATGAAATCACCTCCCCATCGGCTGGCCAGGCCAACGCGCCTTTCATCCCACGAGGGAGGGTCGGAGCCGTCGGCGGGCGCATCGCCAGAGCCCGGCGGCGGACTTCCAATTCCCGTAACAAGCTATCCACCCGTGCGGCCGACCGCTCAAGTTCTTCGACCGTCCGATTGTAGGAGTCCTTTTCCTGCGTGATCTTCGTCAGATAGATCTTCTTCTCTTTCTGCAGCGCCCGAATGTCCGCAAGCTTCTTCTCGATACCTTCCTTAAAGGCAACCATTCCGGTCCGCGCCTCCCCGCGCTGGCGTTCGGCTTGCTCCATGCGGACCATGTCAGCCCGAAACGAACCCAGCAATTCGTAGTCTTTCTGCGAGACGGCAGAGAGGTATTGCCGTCGCCGCTGGAAATCGACGTAGGAGTCGGCCGCGACGAGCGCCTTCACATACCCGAATCGCCCTTCCATATACTGCACGCGCAGTCGTGCGAGGATGGCGTCGCGCCGCTCCTGGATGCTGGCCCGCATCGTGCCCAGTTGTTCCGTAATGTCTTCAAGCTCCCGGTCCTTCTTGCGCAACTTCTTGCTGATATCATGGTGATCTTGGCGATGACGGACCAACCGTTCATCCAGCGATTGGATACCCTGAAGGACCGACTCTCGTTTCTTCTCGGCTTCGCCGGCTCTTTTCCTCTTCTCTTCAATTTTATCCTTCAGCTGCTCAAGTGTCTTTCGTTCCTGCTGTATTTTCTCGGCGATGGGATCATTCGCCGCGGCAACGACGGATTCCCACCCACTCCACACCGCGACGCACCAGACCATGACTGCGAGAAGACTTCTCATGCTCGCCCTTCCCCAAATCGGCGCAGGGAGACGACGCTGCCGGCAAACCCAAGCCCCATTCCCACGACGACAAGCGCCAGACAGATGGAGAGCGGAAAAAATGACATCATGTTTTCGATCCCACTGAAGCGGCCCGCCGAGGGAATCTGCTGCCGAAACAGTTCGAACCCGAATTTGAGAATTCCCAAAGAGAGCGCACTGCCACAAGCCCCTAACAAGGCCCCTTCGAGGAAATAGGGAATCCGGATAAAGGCGCGAGTCGCCCCGATGAGGCGAAGGATCTCGATCTCTTCCCGCCTCGCGACAAGCGCGAGCCTGGTCGTATTCCCGATGATCGTCACCGCGGCGGCAGAAAGAATCACGCCCACTCCGATCGCCGCCAGTTCGATGTACCGAATCAGCCCGGCCAGCGCATCAATCCATTCTTGATTATAGTCGACCTTCGCAACGCCGGCCATCGTTCGGACCCGTTCGGCCCAGCGGCTCACCGCGTCAGGAGACCGAAAATTCGGCGCCAGCGTCACCACAAACGATGCGGGAAGAGGATTTTCGCCGAGCCCCTCGAGCAAGTGGGAATCGGACGGGAACTGCGCTCGAAACTCGCCCAGTGCCTGCTCTTTCGAAATAAAGAGAGACCCGGCCACCATTCGATCGGCTTTGAGCTTTCCCTCAAGCTCCTGCGTCCCCTCACGTGTCATCCGATCCTCCAGATAGACCATGATCTTGATATCCTCCTGGAGCCAGCCCGCCGCACTGCGGAGATTCACGTACAGCAGCAGAAAGATGCCGACGCAGGACAGCGTAAAGGCGGTAGTCAGAATGGCCACAACTGTGGTCGTGCGGTTCGTCCGCATATTCGCCCAGGCTTCACGAACAAGATAGAACAGCCGCCTCATACACCTACCCGATTCTCCGACACCAGTGCCCCCTGCATTAACGTAATGACCCGCCGGTTGACCTGCGTCATCACATGAGGATCGTGCGTTGCGACGATCACGGTCGTACCCCGAGCGTTGATCAGCTTGAACAACTCGATGATCTCTGCAGTCCGTTCCGGATCAAGATTGCCCGTCGGTTCGTCCGCCAAGAGAACGATCGGCCCGTTGACAATCGCTCGGGCAATGCAGACGCGTTGCCGCTCACCGGTTGAGAGACTGTTGGGCGACTGTTCTTTTTTATGATCTACTCCGACCGCCCGCAAGGCCTCCGTGACTTTGCGGCGAATATCCACCGTGGATGCTCCCTGAACGATCAACGGCAGAGCCACGTTTTCAAACACGGATTTCTTGGGTAGGAGGCGAAAGTCTTGAAAGACCGATCCGACCTTCCTGCGAAGATACGGCACCTCCGACTGTTTTAATTTTGTGACGTTCCTTCCCTGAACGAAGATTTGCCCCTCATCCGGCTGCTCCTCGCCGATCAGCATACGCAGCAACGTGGACTTCCCCGCTCCACTCGGCCCCATGAGCAGCACGAACTCCCCCTTCTCGATCTCCAACGTGACATCAGACAAAGCCGCGCGACGGTCGTAGGACTTGGACACATGGATCAGCTGGATCATCGCATCCATGCAGGCCCCCTCAAGCACGGCCTACGACCGTCCATGCTCGGCGACCTCAAACGCGTTTTGGAGATGCTCAATCTGCCCCCGTCCCGACGGCTGCCCCTGCACCAACACCACATCGAACCGGCAGGGCTTGTCCGACAAATGCCGCAGCGCCAAATACTGCGCGGCCAATCTCACCAGCTTGGCCTGCTTGCGACGATCCACAGCCAACAGCGCTCCACCAAAAGCCGCTGTTGCCCTGGCTTTCACCTCGACAAACACCAACACTCCCGCATCCTCGGCCACCAGATCCAATTCGCCCAGCGAAGTCCGCAGATTGCGCTCGAGAATTCGATAGCCCTTGGCGCGCAAGAACTGTTCCGCCCACATTTCACCGGCGTGACCGAACTGATGGCGCGGATCCGAAGTGGTCATGGAGATCGCCCTTGCTAAACGGGTTGCCCCGTCACACTGAGTCCTGCGGTCTTCGTAGGGATGATCGCCTCTCGCACCGGAGAAAATGTCAGGCGATGAATGGCGCACGGTCCATAGCGCGCCAGTCGCTGTAGGTGTTCTGCCGTGCCATACCCTTTGTGCGAGAGAAAATTATATTGCGGGAACGTCCCATGGTACGCCGCCATAAGGTGATCGCGCGTCACTTTGGCGATGATCGACGCAGCAGCGATCGACATCGAGAGCGCGTCACCTTTGATGATAGGACGTACTGGAACCCTGAGCGCCGGGAGTGTGACGGCATCAACTAACAGGTAATCGGGGGAGGGAGCCAAGTTTTCGATGGCTCGGCGCATCGCCAGGCGGGTGGCTTCCAGAATGTTGAGAGAATCGATCTCGCCGGCATCGGCCGACCCGATCCCCACACCCACGGCTTTCTCAACAATCGCGGTGTACAGCTGTTCCCGTTTAGCTTCAGAAAGCTGCTTTGAATCATCGACGCCTGCAAGCCGACAACGGGCCGGTAATATCACCGCTGCAGCAACGACTGGGCCGGCCAAAGGACCACGCCCCGCTTCGTCGATTCCAGCGATATGGCGATACCCACATCGCCTGGCCTCTTGTTCAAATTCTTCGGTGGGTCCCATCAGGCGCTCCCTCCGATCAGGTGCTCTGCCTGAGACAACCGACCGCCCTGCAGTGACGGGGCCAAACCAGAGGGGCGATTACGCCTTTACGGGTTCGGTTTCAGCAGCAGGCGGCCGCGAGGACGCCTTGCTCTCTCCGACAAACTCGCGTTCTTCCACCTTGGCGAACTTCCCCTTCTTCCCGCGCAGATAGTAGAGCTTGGCCCGTCGAACACGTCCTTGTCGGACGACATCGACCTTCGACACGATCGGCGAATGCACCGGGAATATCCGCTCGACGCCGACACCATAGGACACCTTGCGGACCGTAAACGTCTCCGTGTTTAAGGTGCCCCTGCGGGCGATGACGGTGCCTTCGTACACCTGAATGCGTTCCTTTTCACCTTCGACAACTTTGACATGGACCCGGACGGTATCCCCTATTTCAAAGCTCGGAGCTGATTTCTTCGTAAAGGACCGCTGAATTCGTTCTAATTGATTCATGTGCTCACCCCTCCTCCCCACATCGCATCGGCACCGTCGAGACGCCTTCGCTGATAAGTTCGTTCAATAACCGTTGATCTTCGCTCGTGAGCACCCGATCCCTCACGAGATCGGGCCGTCTGAGATACGTGCTGCGTAAGGCCTGTTTCCGGCGCCACAAACGAATCGCCTCATGATGTCCCGACAGCAACACCTCCGGCACGCCCAAACCCCGAACTTCTGCCGGCCTGGTGTAGTGCGGGTACTCCAGGAGAGAATCCGAAAATGACTCCTCGATCACCGATTCAGGATCACCCAGTACGCCGGGAACCAGCCGTGTTGCCGCATCGATCAATACGAGCGCCGGCAATTCGCCTCCGGTCAATACATAGTCGCCGACAGAGACTTCTTCCGGTGACAGCGACATTCTCACACGCTCATCGACTCCTTCGTAATGCCCGCAGAGAATGACTATCCGGCGCCGCTCATGCGCAAGATGCTGGGCATACTCCTGCGTGAAGGGTCGGCCATGGGGAGACGGAAACAGCAGACGAATCTCCTCCCCGCCCGACTGGGCCTCTTCCCGAAGCACATCGACTGCCCGCAAAATCGGCTCGGCCTTCATCACCATGCCCGCACCACCGCCGTAGGGAATGTCATCGGCCACTTTGTGGCGATCCATGGTGAAGTCGCGCAGATTCCTAACCTGCACGCTCAAAAGCCCTTTTTCCTGAGCGCGCTTAAGAATGCTGTGGCCCAAGACGGGAGTCACCATGTCCGGGAACAGCGTAAGCACATCAAAGCGCAGCATCTTGTTACTCACCCAACCCGTCGATCATGCGAACGGTCATGACCCGGTGTTCAAGGTCCACAGCGGCCACCAGTTCTTTCGCCGCCGGAATCAAAACTTCTTTGGCACCCTGGCGAACGACGAAGACATGATTGCCCGGCAATTCCCAAATCTGCTCCAACACGCCGATCGGCTGCCCCTGCTCGGTCCGGACCTCAAGGCCCACCAAGTCACATTCATAGTATTGTCCCTCCGGAAGGGCCGGCACGGTCCCACGGAGCACTTGAATCAGCCCACCGCGCCACAGTCCTGCCTCCTCCGGGGTGGTCAGACCCGCCAAGCCCACAATGAATCCAGTCCCGGTGCGCCTGACATGGGTGACACTGGTATCCATGGTCTTTCCGCTCTTCGCCACGAGACTCACGTGCGTCAGCGCTTCGAATCGGCCCGGAACATCGCTGAGCGAACGAACTTTGACCTCTCCCTTGACACCAAAGGGCCGATCGATCTGTCCCACCGTCACCGTTTCGAGCTGACTCACCATGATTACTTCGTCGCAGTCTTTTTCCGTGCTGCTTTTTCAGCCTCGAACTGCTTCCAGAGACCGGCCCGGCGAAGCAGCGTCCGAACCGTGACCGAGGGTTGCGCGCCCTGGCGCAACCAGGTCAACACACGCTCCGGCTTGATCTCGGGCACACCGGCATCCTTCAACGGATCAAAGATCCCCAGAATTTCAAGGAAGCGCCCATCACGCGCTTTGCGGGAATCGGCTGCCACCAACCGATACATGGGGCGCTTATGTCTTCCTGTCCGGGCAAGTCTCAAATGAACGGCCACACGGTCCTCCTTTTGCACCAATCGCGAGTGCGCTAAAAAATCCCTCTCACATCGAGCGCATGAGCTGGGCGAGCTGTCGACGCCCCCCTGCGCCTGCCATTGCTTTTGCCATTTTCTTTGCCGACAAAAACTGCTTGATCAGTCGATTGACATCTTGGACGCTGGTGCCGCTTCCGCGCGCAATGCGCTTCTTACGGCTTCCGTTGATGATGGTATGATCACGGCGTTCGCGTACCGTCATGGAATCGATCACGGCGGCCACCCGACCCATCTCTCGCTCCGGCTTTTCCCCCTCAATCACACTCTTCAGCTTTTGTCCGCCCGGAAGCATGCCTAAAATCTGATCCAACGAGCCAAGACGATTCATCTGCCCCAGCTGGGCGCGAAAATCCTCCAGCGTGAAGGTATTGGTTGTGAGTCGTTTCTGCGCTTCTTCGGCCTGTTCCCGGGTGATGCTTTCCTGTGCTTTCTCAATGAGCGACAGCACATCACCCATCCCAAGGATGCGTGAGGCCATTCGATCCGGATGGAACACCTCGAGCGCGTCCGTCTTTTCCCCGACACCGAGAAACTTAATGGGTTTGCCGGTTACGGCCCGGATGGACAACAGCGCGCCGCCGCGCGCATCACCTTCCACCTTTGTCAGGATGATGCCGGTCAGACCGACCTTCTGATCGAACTGACTCGCCATCGTCACCGCATCCTGGCCGGTCATCGCATCAGCGACCAGAAGCACCTCATGGGGAGCCACCGTCGTCTTCACGGCAACGAGTTCTCCCATCAATTCATCGTCGATGTGCAGCCGTCCCCCCGTATCCAGGACGACAAGATCGTAACCCTGCTCCCGTCCCCGCTCGACTCCGGCTTGGCAAATACGCACGACATCTGCCTGGGAGGCTTGGATCTGATCGACACGATGAACGTCAATTCCGAGATCCCGTCCCAGCGCGCTGAGTTGCTCGCCAGCCGCAGGGCGACGCGGATCGGCTGCAACCAGGAGCACGCGTTTGCCTTGAGTCTTAAACAGACGCGCCAGTTTGCCACTGGTCGTCGTCTTGCCGGCTCCTTGTAATCCGACCATCATTACTACGGTGGGCGGCCTGGAGTTGAGCGAGAGCCCCGACCGCTCACGTCCCATCATCTCGCTGAGTTCATCCCAGACAACCTTGACGACCTGATGCCCGGGAGTCAGGCTCTGTAGCACCTCCTGCCCCACGGCCTTCTGACGAACTCGCTCTATGAAATCCTTCACGATCTTGAAATTGACGTCGGCTTCAAGAAGGGCGAATCGCACTTCCTTTAGGGCCTCCGTAATATTCTGCTCCGTGAGCACACCCTGCCCCCGGAGCTTCTTCAGGATTTTCTCAAATTTGCCGCTTAGTGCATCGAGCATAAGATCACAAAGAAAGAGGCCATCGAAGCCTTGCGCCAGATCTCCGATCGCCTCGAAAAATCTAGAAAAAGAGCATCGGGAAGTGTATAGAACTGCGGGGGCGCAAGTCAAGAAGGTATCGAGTCCGCAGATTTGTTGACATGCCGGAAACCTTCCGATATGGTGCCTTTAATTCGCCACAGTATCACGATGCATAGATGGATAAAGGAGGAACGGCGGTCGCGTGAGAAAATCACCCTGGGTTCTTCTCATCTTTGTGCTCATCGGTGGGCTACTTGGCGGAATTCTTGGAGAAATTCTCCATGTCATCGCACCCCAAGGCACGATTCAGAATATCTTCTCGACACACTTTACTCCCGGTATCAGACCTCCCCTCACCATCGATCTGGCTCTGGTAAAACTCACCTTGGGTTTCAGCATTAAAGTCAACATCCTCAGCGTCCTCGGCATGTTCATCGGGATCTATCTCTACAAACACGTTTAGGATTTCAGGTCCAAATCCTGGAGCCGTAGCGATCGAATCCGATTGCGTAACTCCGCGGCCCGCTCAAAAGCGAGTTCCTTGGCCGCTGCTTTCATCTCCGACTCCAGCCGCTTGATGAGTTGATCCGTCGTCTCCCCCGTTCCATACTTCTCGACCGATTCGGCCGCTAAATCTAACTGAATGTAATCCATGTCGGCTACGGCATACTCAAGAGCAGGGATCCCTTTTTTCACGCTGGCAGGGGTAACCCCATGGGCGTGATTATACTCGGCCTGAATCCCGCGACGGCGGGTCGTTTCACTCATTGCCATTTGCATAGACGCCGTCACGAAATCCCCATAAAAAATCACCCGTCCGTCGAGGTTGCGCGCCGCGCGTCCGGACGTCTGGATGAGTGAACGGTAGGAACGAAGATAGCCTTCTTTGTCGGCATCGAGAATAGCAACCAGGCTCACCTCCGGCAGATCGAGCCCTTCCCGCAACAAATTGATCCCGACCAGCACATCAAACACGCCGCGCCGGAGATCCCGGACAATCTCGGCCCGCTCCAGCGTCTTGATGTCGGAGTGCAGATAGCGCACTTTGACCCCGAGATCGTGGTAATACTCCGTCAGATCCTCGGCCATGCGTTTGGTCAACGTCGTGACCAGAACTCGGCCGCCCTTTGCTGCTTCAGCACGAACCTGCCCAAGCAAGTGATCCACCTGCCCTTTGGCCGGCACCACCTCGATCTGCGGGTCCATGAGTCCGGTCGGCCGGATGATTTGTTCAACGACCTCTCCGCCGGCATGTTCCAACTCGTAGGCGCCCGGCGTCGCCGACACATAGACCACTTGATTGAGACACCGCTCGAACTCTGAAAATTTTAGCGGTCGATTGTCTACGGCCGACGGCAAGCGAAATCCGTAATCGACCAGCGTTCGCTTCCGCGAATAGTCCCCTTCGTACATCCCTCCCACTTGAGGAATTGTGGCGTGAGACTCATCGACAATCAGAAGAAAATCTTTTGGAAAATAGTCGAGCAACGTCGGCGGCGGCTCGCCCGGAGCCCGCCCGCTCAAATGGCGCGAGTAGTTCTCGATCCCATGGCAATAGCCCATCGCTCGAATCATTTCCAGATCAAACTTCGTGCGCTGTTCGATCCGTTGCGCCTCCACGAGCCGGCCCGTTTTCCTGAACGAAGCCAGACGTGCATCAAGCTCCTCTTCAATACCGGTCATGGCTCGTTCATACCGATCCGGAGCAATCAGGTAGTGTGTATTCGGATAGATCGCGACCTTGGGTAACTTGCCCAGCGATTTCCCCGTGAGCGGATCGATTTCATGAATCGCATCGACGACATCCCCGAAAAGCTCGATCCGCACGGACTTGGCCTCCGACGAAGCCGGAAAAATTTCGATGACATCGCCACGGGCGCGAAAGGTCCCGCGATGAAAATCCGTGTCATTGCGTTCATATTGGATGTCCACGAGCTTGGCCAGAATCTTCTCTCGCCGGGTCTCCGTCCCTTCTTCCAAATAGACCAACATGTCATGGTAAACCTCCGGCGACCCAAGGCCATAGATGCACGACACCGAAGACACGATCAGCACGTCGTTGCGCTGGAGCAAGGACGTCGTGGCGGCGTGCCGCATCTGGTCGATCGCGTCGTTAATCGATGCATCCTTCGCGATATAGGTGTCACTCTGCGGAATGTAGGCTTCCGGCTGGTAGTAGTCGTAATAACTGACGAAATATTCGACGGCGTTGTGCGGAAAGAACTGTTTAAACTCTTGGTGGAGCTGCCCGGCCAGAGTTTTGTTATGCACGAGCACGAGCGTGGGCATTTGAACCCGTTCGACCAGGTTCGCCATGGTAAAGGTCTTGCCGGAGCCGGTGACCCCGAGCAGTACTTGATGCTTTTCCCCTGACTCGATGCCGGCCGTCAGCTTGGCAATTGCCTCCGGCTGATGTCCACAGGGTTTGAAGGGCGCGTCAAGTTTGAATGGTGGCACAACAATCTCCGGCAATCATCCTAACAGACAGGTCGACCCCGTACTACCGAGGGTTCCTGAGCAGGAGCCCACATTATTCACGACGGTTCGTCTCGAAATCGCTGAGCCGCGTCGTAAGACCGGCGCGCGGAGCCCTGGGGACCTGAAGCATACTCGTGCCGTACGGTGAGGGTCGAGGAGCGAGCCCGCCGGCCGAAGGTCTGTCGTAGCAGCGGATGGGCGATTGCCGCAGACGTGCTCATGGATACTGTGGGCTAGCAGACTGTTGACAAACCATGTCTGCGTATCGCGAATGAGTCACGACTGGAGATGACTGACAGCATCACAAAAGTCCACAGGGTGTTCAAAAAGGCCGTCCGGCAAGGCCGCAGCGAGCGATGAGGCGAAGGCGTACTCTCTGCCGTACGTTGAGCCTCTGAGCGACGCGAGAACGCCGCTGGCGGACTTTTTCAACACCCTGCTAGACAAAAAAAGGCTGCCGGAATGTCCGGCAGCCCCCGGCTGAACAGAGCGCGATCGGATTAGTTCCGACCACCTCCGAATCCTCCGCGACCTCCACCCCCACCGGAGCGGGGTTCTTGAGGACGCGCTTCGTTGACCGTTAACGTGCGGCCACCCAGTTGCGTGCCGTTCAATGCGGTAATCGCCGCTTGTGCTTCAGAATCGGATGACATTTCCACAAAACCAAATCCACGGGATTGTCCCGTAAACTTATCCGTGATAATCCGGGATGAGGCGACCGACCCGTGTGCAGCGAACAGATCGCTCAGTTGCTGCTCGGTCGTTGAATACGGTAATCCGCCAACGTAAATCTTCGAACCCATTGGGCTCCTCCTTTGAGAAAATGGTGTTGTCTTGGACGCGAGAAAGAAACGAGGAAGGAATGGGCCGAAGACGTCATCAACACAGCGGCGACTTAGCTCTGGCTTCCGGGCAGGACCAAAACAACATCGGTTCAGGCCTTGTCACTCTCAGTGCTTGTTTGCCAGGCCTTTCGCAATCAAGCGGGTCCATGCTACTCCAGACAGAAGAAAAAAGGCAAGTTTCAGGATGAACCCCAGCAGTTCCCAGGCACGCTAGTATGCCGGCGGCGCTGAAAGCGGCCGATGTGAAAAGAGCGGGATCGCGTGGAACATATCGAAAAGTAAGGAGGATTCACCTCGAGCCAGCAACCCGACCTGCCCTAGCCCCAGGACCTGATCTTCAACCGAAAGCACGAGGGTTCCATCCACAAACGTCTCAATGAAGTCCTGGCTGATGATCGTATTGCGCTGAATCCTCAGCGAATGCCAGTCCACCGGTTTCAGGCTGACGGAAGCTTGAGCGAGTACCGTCTCGCTTCCCGCCACCATGCGAACGACTTCCACCGTGAGACCGCCAAGATCAACCACGGCCGCATAAAAATTCGCGCCATCTTTTGCACTAAACACGAGCCCGCCGATTCCCGCCCGCCCCTCCGACATGCGAAAGCGCACTGTGAGGTCGGGATATTCGTACTCAAGCCCCTTGGCCAACAGTAATTGATAACACGGCCCCTCCACACATTGCGCCGAAACCGCCACGACATTGGGAAGAGACGGCGCTGTTGTATTCCCCTGCACAACCCAATCGGCGGCCTCCCTATCACCGGAGGCAAGCCCAACGAAACCGGCCGGTACTTCATTGAGCCTATCCTGATCGAATGTCCACCTCTGAAAGAGTCCACCCGCCGCTTGCTTCTTAAAATTGGCTTCTTTTTCTTCCTGCGTTTCCCGCTGAACCGCCTGCGCCTGCGCGCCGATCGCAACGACCATCCCGCCTGCCAAGAGAAGAACGCCCACCGTCGTTCGGACTCGCACCATGCAACGGATGACGGACCATGACGCAGCCATCGCCAATTTCCGATCTGCTCACACCCTACAGCCATCGTGTCCGGTTTCGGCCACGATGGTCAGAAACCCGCGCTATTTGGAGTTTCCTGTTGTCTTGATCTGGATGATCTCTTGCTGTAGCCGGTCTCGCTCGGCGAGAATCTTTTTCCGCCGCTGCCATCGATCCCACGTCCACCATCGCAGTTTCTGGCTGAACGTCACCGTGGGCGGCTGCGCACTGCCTCCGGGAGCGTGCTGAAACGAATAGCCCTCATGTCGATCACGTTGTTCGAAAAATCGCTTATAGAGGTGATCGTAGAGCCCATTTCCAGACCCACCAGCAGCCACAGGCACTCCCTTTTACAGCAACAGCTCCAACTGCGCCTGCTCCGTCACCGGCTGGGAACAGCTGAACCGCTGGCACACATAGGCCGTTGGCTGCCCGTTCACACTCACTTTGCCCGCCGCCAACGCGAGCTCGGATTCTTTGCCACGGCGCGACTCATCGAGCAAAAACAGGATCTTGTTCGGCACATACCGTTGATGCACGGTCGAAATAAACGACTCCGTGACGGGATTGCCCCGGCTCCCCACAATCACCACTTCTCGAGGCTTGGAGAGATACAGATCCAGCGCACACAGTATCCCAGACGTTCCGTACGCATTCTGATCCATCGTGTCCCGAAATACCCGCAGCGTCTGCTCCGCCCGCTCATCATACAAGCGCTCTCCCGTCAAAGCAAAGAGTCTGAGGAGCACCTGAACCGCCACCGCATTGCCCGAGGGGACCGAACTATCGACCCCGGATTTCATCCGATGAATGAGCGCCTCATGGTGCTTGCCGGTGAAGTAGAAGCCCCCGACGGAGTCATCCCAGAACTGAGCGAGCATGCCGTCCGCCAGCACCCGAGCCTGGTCGAGATACCATGTGTGTGAGGTGGTTTCAAACGCATCCAGCAGCGCCGCCGACAAACAGGCATAGTCATCGAGATAGCCGGCGATGCGTCCCCGGCCGCCTGCGGTGGTTCGGAAGACAAGACCGTCGTGGATGGCATAATCGATCATGAACGTCAGCGCCTGCTCTGCCGCCGATAGGTACCACGGCGTGCCGAATGTCTGGTACGCGTCGAGGAACGCCGACACCGCCAAGGCGTTCCAACTCGTGATGATGTTTTCGTCCCGCTGCGGTTTGACCCGCCCCTCGCGTGCCGCCAGAAGTTTCTTGCGGGCCGGGCGAACCACGCGGTCCAGTTGCTCTTGTTCCTCCAGCGGCCAGTCCAATATCCCCAGCCGATTGAGGATCGTGTTTCCCTCGAAATTCCCACTCTCCGTCACACCATAGGCCCGAGAAAAATGCTCTCCAAGTTCACTCCCCAGCACCGTGAGAATCTCACGCGACTCCCACACAAAGTATTTTCCCTCTTCCCCTTCACTATCCGCGTCCTGGGCCGCATAGAACGCCCCATCGGGATGCATCAGTTCCCGGCGGAGATAGTCGAGTGTTTCTTCAACGACCTGGCGAAAACGAAACTCCTTGGTCAGACGCCATCCGTCAAGATAGATCCGCACCAGCTGCGCATTGTCGTAGAGCATTTTCTCGAAATGGGGCACGAGCCACTGTCCATCCACGGAATAGCGGTGGAACCCGCCACCCAGATGATCATAGATGCCGCCGGCCGCCATCTTTCGAAGTTGGAGCAACACCTTCTCCTGATGCGCCTGGTCTTTGGTTCGATAGGTCTGACGGAGCAACAGACTCAGCGGCGGCACCGTGGGGAACTTGGGCCCTTCGCCGAATCCGCCTTGTACTGGGTCGAAAAACAGCTCCAAATCCTTCACGCCATCATCCAACAAACGATCGGTCAGCGGCTCGTGAGACGGCTGGTGTGAACTGACCCGCGCAAGCCCCGCCTTCACCCGCTCGATGTTTTTCGTTACTTCACCGCCATGGTTGCGATAGGCCTCGACGACACCAAGAAGCACTTGCGGAAACCCCGGAAGATTGTACCGGGGTACCGGTGGGAAATAGGTCCCGCCGTAGAACGGTTCCTGCTCCGGCGTCAGAAACATCGTGAGCGGCCAGCCTCCTCCGCGCCCCGAGAAGACCTGCACCGCTTTCTGATAGATGTCATCCAGATCAGGCCGTTCCTCGCGGTCGACTTTCACATTGATGAACTGCTCATTCAACAATGTGGCGATGTCAGAATTCTCAAAACACTCGCGCGCCATCACATGGCACCAATGGCAGGCCGAATAGCCGATCGACAGGTGAATCGGTTTATTCTCTGCTTTCGCCCGCGCCAACGCTTCCGGTCCCCAGGCATACCACTCCACGGGGTTCGAGGCATGCTGCCGGAGATACGGACTCGATTCGGCGATGAGGCGATTTGGAAAACTATCGGGGTTCTTGGACACCAGCGTTTACTCCACAATCCGCGCGGGTCCGCATAGTACCGTGCCGCACAGAGACGGTGCAACGGGTCGCATTCCCTATGCTATAGTTTCGCACACAACTCACCGATCCCAGCCTCAGACTGTGAGGATGCATGAAACTTGTTACGATTCTCCTGACCGCTGCCTGTGCCGCGATTTCTCCGGCAGATGCCGGGGCGGCCGGTTCCACACTCGACTCAACCCTCTCGGCGGGTAACTGGCTGCACACCGCACTGGAACAGATATCCATCGAACGGATGATGACGGACATCACGGAACTGAGCGGTCCTGCATTTCGCGGGCGGCAAACCGGCACCGACCAGGACCGCGAGTCGGCAATGTTTGTGGCAACTCGATTCAGCGCCCTCCGGTTGCATCGCACAGTGGCTCCTACCCCAGAGAACCGGACAAATCCTCTCCCTCAACGGGAATGGAAACAGACCGTACCGGTCACCACAAGGACAATCCGGAGCGACCCCTCTCTACAACTCAGTCTAACCCAGGACCATGCACTGCTCCACGTTGGATTGGACTTTCTGCCCATCTTGGATTCGCCATCGGCCGACGTTCGAGGGTCCATCGCCTTCGTAGGCTACGGCCTCTCGGACCCTGCCCAAGGAATCGACGACTACGCGGGCCTTGATGTACAGAACAAGATCGTGCTCTTTCTGCGGGGGAAGCCGGACCAATACCGCGGAACTGCCACGCATGCAGACAAAGAACGCATCGCCAAAGGAAAGGGGGCCATTGCCTATCTGACAGCCACCGGCCCAATCTTGAGCCCCTACGAAATCCGCCGCGGAATCACCGGCAAACCCAGCGCCTTTTACTCCGACACCGACACACTGCATCAATTACCGGGAGCCTGGATTCACACTGAAACTGCCGAGGCGATCGTACAGAGCAGCGCGCGGGGAACCATCCAACTGCGGAATCTCCAAGAGGAGCTCACACGCGCGAACACCTCGCGATCGTTCGTCACAGACGTGACCGCGCATATGCAGTGGGAGACCCTGTCGTCGATCGGCACGCTCTATAACGTCGCGTCCCTCATCCGGGGCTATTCGCCACGCTCGGACGAAACCGTGATCATTGGAGCCCATCGCGATCACTTCGGCCAGCAAGCAGGCCTCCTGTTCGCGGGGGCCGATGATAATGCCTCGGGCACTGCCGTCATGCTGGAGGTGGCGCGTGTCCTGGCGTCGGCCCCCGCTGCGCCGAAACGATCCATTCTTTTTCTCTCGTTCAGCGGAGAAGAGCAGAACCTCCTGGGGTCACGACTCTATGTCGCTCAACCCATCATCCCTCGAGAAAAAACGGTGGGCATGATCAACATCGATCACGCCGGGGTTGGAAACGGGCGGCTCACGGTAGGCGTGACAGGATTCGAGAAGAGCGTCGCATTGGAGACGGGACAGACCGCGGGGTTTGCCGACAAGCTCGATGTGTACGGGTTCTTTCCCGGCGGCGATCACGTCCCCTTCAAAGAGGCCGGAGTACCGACCATCACCGTCGTCAGCGGCGGAGTCCACCCGCACTTTCATCAGCCCACGGACACAGCCGACACGATCAATCCTGAAATTTTACAGACCGTGGCTCGGTATGTTCTTGCGCTGGCATGGCAGTTGGCAAACGCACCATGAAGTTCTGCGAGCGAGTCAACCGGATGTCCAGCAAGACCGTCACGAGGGAAGGGACCAGGCATGCTTGTTCAGGACGGCGAGTCTCTGAACGACGCGAACGCGAAGATGGCGGGCGGTTTCACTCGTTTACTAGGGGATGTCGTCGAGGATCGTAGATTGAATCGGCAGCAACGGAGCCGTTTGGCGCGGAGGACCCGGGAGTACGATCGGAGTCCCCGATTGATTCGCGCCTTGAATGAGTCCGATGGAAAGCTGCGGGCCAAAGGTCATCACGGCTCCGCTCCAAGCCTGGCCCGTGGTGGGGTTGCGAAAACTGAAGGATTCAAAGTTTTGTCCCGGTGTATAGAGATAGCCCTGCGTCCCCTGGCCGTCGATATACAGATTCCCCCGCCCGCTGAGATTGACCAGCGGGGCCACGCCGCCATCGAACGACCGAACACTCGATACTCCCTGAGCCCAGACGGACGAGTTGGCACAGACCGCCACGAGCACGGACATACCCAGCATCCTCAAAATTGTACGTCCCTCTCGACGACGAACCATCGGCATCTCAGGACGACAGGGCATAATTATCATGACAGTCTGCATGTGACCCATTATAGTATGCACTCGTCCTGATTGTCGATCAAAGGAGGCGTGTATGAATCTCAGAACGTCGAACCAATGCTATGTGCTCGCAGCGATCGTGATCGCCGGCCTGGGAAGCACCTTGGCGCCAACCGATAGCTGGAGCTTGGATGTGACCACGCCGGTGCCGGACGAGCGACGTGAGACCGTTTCACTGGCGGATGCGGCGATTCGCGCACTGCAAACCAACCTCGATATCAGCATCAGTCGCCAAACCAAAGACAGCCGGCTGGCCGACATCGTCATCGAACAAGCCAAGTTTGATCCGACGTTGAGCGTGAACGGCCAATATAGCCGAACCGTGAATCCGCTCAATCGACCGGTGTTCGGTGGAACCGGCGGCGCCCTGAACGACATCACAGCCTTCGACCAACGAAACTCTTCCGTCACCCTGGATGCGACACAAAACCTGATTACCGGCGGCAACGTAGACCTGAATTACAGCCCCGCGCGTACCAGCGTGAACCAAAACGTTGCTACTGGGTTTTTGTTCAACCCCGCATGGACGGGAGGCCTGGCATTAACGCTGACGCAACCACTGCTCCGAAACGCCGGCATTGATGTGACGAAGACATTTATCAAGGTAGCCCGGAACAATGCCGACGTGGAACAACACGTCTTTCGTGATCGCGTCCTGACTGTCATCGCCACGGTGGAGCAGACGTATTGGGAGCTCGTCTTTGCGAACGAGAATTTGAAAGTCGCTCAAGCCGCCCTCAAGGCCGCCGAAGAATTGCTGGCGACCAACCGTGCCAAGGCGAAAGCAGGCGTCATGTCGATCGTGGACGTCCTGCAAGCCGAGGCCGCCGTCGCCTCACGCGTCGAGCAAGTGCTGGTGGCAGAGAAATCCATTCGCGACCAGGAAGATCAGCTGCGACGACTCTTAAATCCGGGCGAGGAAGACCTCCGGCAAGATGTGCGGCTCACACCCACCGATATCCCCGTCACCGTCCTCGAGCCCCTTAGCCTGCAGGAGGCTATCGACACCGCCATCGACCAGCGCCCGGAAATCGTCCAAGCAAAGAAAAATGTCGACTCAGGCGAGATCAATAAGCAGTTTGCCCGCAACCAGTTGCTCCCCACCCTCTCGTTCCAAGGGACGGTGGGCATGGCTGGATTAGGAAAGGACTATGGCGATTCCGTCAGCAAGAACTTCAGCGGAGATTTCTACAACTATGGAGCGGGCCTGGTGTTGAGTTATCCGCTCGGCAACCGCTCCGCTGTGAGCACATACAACAAGCGCCAGCTCGAAGCCAGGAATGCCGAAATCACACTTGCCAGCGTCCGCCAGCAGATTATCGTCGGCGTCCGGGAAGCGGTGCGCCGGGTCCAGACCGATTTCAAGCGCATTGAGACGACCCGCTCGGCTCGAATCATGGCTGAGAAGCAGCTTCAGGCCGAGCAAGAACGCCTGAAGGTTGGGCTCAGCACCACCCGCTTTGTCCTTGATTTCCAGCGCGACCTCGCCACGGCACAAGGCAACGAGCTGCGCGCCACTGTCGACTACAACAAGTCCCTCTCAAACCTCGCCCGGCACAAAGCGGCCACTCTGGACCGGTACAATCTCGAATTGCAGTAGCCACCTACAATGGCGCCTGAGCCAGTTCGCTCCGCTCAGACTCAGGCCATAGAACGGGGAGCAGCGCTTGCGCTGTTCCCCATCGCCGCCACGCCCGGCTACTATCTCCTTCCCGCCTCACTCCAGGAACAGATCCTGGTTCAATGCGCGCCGCAAGGACTTGCCTATCTGGCATTAGGCCTTTGGGCCATGCGCAACCATGCCGTGGTCTCCCACCTCGGGCTGGGGAAAGGGAACGTACGAGATGGCCTGCGCTGGGGATTCCTGACAGGCCTGCTGCTCGGTTGCCTGAATAGCTTCGTGATTCTCTCGGCCTATCCAAGTCTGGGCTACGACATCGGCTTCCTGAAGACAACGCCGCACGCCCAGCTCCCCTTCTTGGTCATGGTCCCCTGGTTCATCTGCGGCATCGCTCTTTTTGTGGAACTGAATTTTCGTGGCTTTCTCTTGGGACGGCTCGCCGAACTTGAATCGGGCGTGTGGGGAGCCCGCTGGAGCCGGCAGCTCTCACCCTTGGCTCTGCTCACGAGCACGCTGGTTTTTGCTTTCGATCCGTTCATGGTACATACATTCCAACACCTCCACTGGATTGCGGTTTGGGACGGACTGATCTGGGGAGCCCTCTGGCTGCGCACACGCAACCTCTACATCACGATCGTCGCGCATGCGGTGGAAGTCATCGTGATGTACAGCGCAGTGAGACTCGCGTTGATGTCGTAGGGAACATCTAACTTTCTGGACAAGGAGCAATACGGATGGGTGACCTCGGCAAGTATGTGTTGTATTTTCTTCTCAGCGGAGCGATTGTCAGCCTCTCAACCTACCTCGGATCACAAGGCAAATCGTTCCTCGCCGCCTTTGCCAGCACCTTCCCCGCCATTACCGGCGCGACGTTCATCCTGATCTATCTGAACGGGGGCAACGAGGCGATCGTGAGCTACGCAAGAAACTTGCTGTGGTTCGTCCCGCCCTGGATGGTCTATGTCCTATCCATGATCATGGGCATACCCCGCTTCGGCTTCTGGCCGTCGATGGCCGGATCACTCGGCCTGTATATGGACTGCGTGGGCGCCCTGAAACTGTGGCTTCGGTAAGATGCTAGGACGACCTAGAGGCGCCAGACCGCTCCGCTGAAATGGAGCCGATTGATTTCACCGAGTGCCGGCACCATAAACAATCCCCCGACGACAGGGGGGACCTCCGATTCAGAAGACACGCCGACACAGGCTTGCAGAAGCAGGTATTTGTGGAGCAGAACCACCTCGGCGATGATACGGGACTTGTTCACAGAAGGATCATAGGCTCTGGCCAATGCTCGCAACGCGTCGCCCGACGCATCGTCAAAACAGGAGCCCAGCAAGCAGCCAGCTGGCGACCGAGCCCGAAGTACTCAGCCTGAGATAGGCACTGCATGATGCTACTGTGGCTCCACGACAACCGCCGTTCCGCTGGCACTGACCATCAACATGCTGCTGCTGGCGCCGATCGTTTCATAATCGATATCGATGCCGACGATGGCGTTGGCGCCCAGATGCCGGGCCTGTTCGCGCATTTCACCCAGCGCAATGTCTTTGGCCTTGCGCAGCTCCGCTTCATATGCCGCCGCCCTTCCGCCCACGATGTCGCGAATCGACGCGAAGAAATCACGAAAAATATTCGCGCCGAGGATGGCATCCCCGGAAACCAATCCCAAATACTTGACCGCTTTCTTCCCTTCGATACTCGGCGTCGTCGATAGGATCATACGTCCCTCCCGTTTAACGCTCTCATCCTCTCACCATTTGACAGGAATCTCCAAGTGTTTTGCCGAACCTCCTGGTCGTGAGAACGCTGAGCGCTATCCATTCCATCGTTCAAGAAGCTCGGGCACGGGAGTAGCTATTCAAGAACGGTCCAGGCTACGATCATGCATTTGCCTTGCTTGGAGCGTGCCTCGTGGAACCCACCCCTCTGTCCCAGAACCAGTCGGCAGACCTCATCGTTGAGGGCGCGCGGCAGAATAATCTGAAGAACATCTCACTCCGCATTCCTCACAACAAAGTCACGGCCGTCACCGGCGTGTCCGGATCCGGAAAATCCTCGTTGGCGTTCGACACCCTCTTTGCGGAAGGCCAATGGCGCTATGTCGAATCCCTCTCGACCTATGCCCGGATGTTCCTCGACAAAGTGGCCCGGCCGGATGTGGATCGCATCGTCAACGTGCGCCCGGCCATCGCCATTGAACAGAAAAATCAGGTGCGCACCGCTCGTTCGACTGTGGGCACGACGACGGAGATCGCAGATCTCCTGCGCCTGCTCTTTGCGAAAATCGGCAGACCCATCTGTCCCGATTGCCGTCAGGAAGCCCGTTCGTTTCATCCGGACACCGTGGCGGACGATCTTCTGACACGATTGCCCGACGCGCGGGCGATGGTGCTCTTTCCCATTGCGACCCCATCCCTCAAACAGGAGCCGGTCTTCATTCAGTCGCTGCTGACTCGCGGATTCACCAGACTGAAAACAGCCGGCGACATCCTCGATCTGCATGAGGCCAGGCAACCCCCGCTTCATACATCCCCATCGCTCCACGTCGTCCTCGATCGCCTGGTGATGAGAGAGGAGAACCGCTCGCGTCTCGTTGAAGCCATTGAAACCGCCTTCCGCGAAGGAGAGGGCCGCTGTGCGATCGATGTGATTGGCCACGGCGTTCAATCCTACAGCACCAATTTTCTCTGCCAGAGCTGCGGCCGGACCTTCGAGCCCCTTCGCCCTGTCCTTTTTTCATTCAACCACCCACTCGGCGCCTGCCCTGACTGCAAGGGCTTCGGCAATGTCCTGCACTACGACCCGGAGTTGGTCATCCCCGATCACGCCAAATCGCTGGCCCAGGGTGCCGTCGAACCCTGGAGTAAACCCAGCGCCGATTGGTGGCAGAAGCAGATGTTGCTTGCCATGAAGCGCCGAGGCGTCGATATCACCATCCCATTCCGAAACCTGCCCAAGGCGACTCAACAATTGCTCTGGGGTGGCGACAAGTCGTTCGAGGGCATCAATGACTTTTTCACATACATGGAAGGGAAGCGCTACAAACTCCATGTACGTGTGTTGCTCAGCCGTTACCGCACGCCGGTCAATTGTCCCAGCTGTCGCGGAAGTCGCCTGAAACCGAACGCCCGCTTCGTAAAAATCGCAGGCAGCGATATTCATGAAATCACAGACCTCACGATCGAGGCAGTCGTAACCTGGCTTGAGTCGTTGCCCTTACGGCCCTTTGAGCAAGAAGTGGCTGCTGACATCTTGCGGCAATTGCAGGCCAAGCTTGGCTTCCTCCTACGTGTTGGACTCGGTTATTTGACCCTCGCCCGGCAGACCAAGACGCTCTCGGGAGGTGAAGCGCAACGCGTCTCGCTTGCCAATCAACTCGGCGCCAGACTCGTCGGCACGCTCTACGTCCTTGACGAGCCGACGATCGGACTGCATGCCAGAGATACAGAGTTGCTCGCCGGAATTCTTAAAGACCTCGCGGCAGTCGGCAACACCGTTGTCGTCGTCGAGCATGACCGCCGCATGATTGAGTCTGCCGATCACATTGTCGAAATGGGACCGCGATCTGGAACGCAGGGCGGGCACGTCGTCTGCGCCGCTCCCGTCGAGAAGTTCTTGCGCGATCCCCACGCGATCACTGCGCGCTATCTTCGAGGGGAAGACTCGATTCCGTTGCCGAAATCGAGGCGTTCAGGATCGGGAAAATTTCTCGTGATCGCCGGCGCCGCGGAACATAACCTGAAAGATCTGCTCGTCCGCATCCCGCTCGGCATGTTGATCTGCATCACCGGCGTCTCCGGTTCCGGCAAAAGCACTCTGGTAGAGGATACGCTCTATCGCGCCATCGCGCGCGCGTACCGCATCGAATCCTCGCCGATGGGCCGCTTCACAGCCATCAAGGGGTTGGAGCATCTCAGCGGTATCCGGCTGATCGACCAACAGCCGATCGGTCGCACCCCCCGGTCGAATCCCATCACCTACCTGAAGGCCTTTGACGAAATCAGGCAGCTCTTTGCTTCCGAACGCGACGCATCGCGGCGGGGATTCACGCCGGGGCACTTTTCGTTCAATACGACCGGTGGGCGATGTGAACGCTGCGAAGGCAGCGGCGTGGAAAAATTGGAGATGTACTTTTTTGAAGACATCTACGCGCCCTGCGAGACCTGCGACGGAAAGCGATTCAAGCCGGAAGTTTTGGCAATCCGCTATCAAGGGAAGACCATTTCAGACGTGCTCGCCATGACCGTGGACGAAGCCTTGTCGTTCTTCACCGGGACCCCGAAACTACAGGAGCGGCTGCATCTGCTGTCTTCTATCGGTCTTGGCTACCTGTGCCTCGGCCAATCGGCGACAACACTCTCAGGCGGCGAAGCCCAGCGGTTGAAGATTGCTGCAGAACTGTCAATGAATGGGGGGAGCCGCCGAACGAACGGGGACGGGGACAGGCACCGGCCAAGCCGGAGCCTGTCCCCTGGCATGCTGTACATCATGGACGAACCGACCACCGGCCTCCACTTCGACGACGTCAAGAAACTCCTCGCCGTCCTGCACAAGCTCGTCAACGCGGGGAACACCCTTGTTGTCGTGGAGCACAATCTCGATGTGATCAAGTCCGCAGACTGGATTATCGACCTCGGTCCTGAAGGCGGAGCAGCCGGCGGGCAGATTGTCGCGGAAGGGAGACCGGAGCAGGTGGCGAAGGTTGCGGCGTCGCACACCGGACGATTCTTGGCACAGATCCTCACTGCACCGTGACTACAAGACCATCGTCCTGCCCCCTGGATGCAAGGTTTGAACAGAGTCTTGGCATCACCCATTCGGAAAGCAAGCACGATCCAGCAAGGCTCCACAACTTCACCGGTCATGTACGAGGTTGGTTCGAAGCTAGCCATTCCCTAAGGAAACGCGCTATTGTGTGACGGATGGCCGCGTACAAGTTTACCGACTACTTCGAGAAGGGAAGTGTTGCGAAAACGTCCGTACCTCAAGAAAGTGTGGTGCATTCGAGTTCTCCAGAATCCACTGAGAAGCGAACCTCAAGAGAGAAACCGGTACTGGTTCTGGGCTCAGATACAAGAGCTTGAGGGAAGAATGTTGAGAGTCGTGACGCTCGAAGACAAGGTAACGATCCATAACGCTTTCCCGGACAGAGGGCTCAAGCCATGAAATTAAATTATTATCCGGAGACGGATTCTTTATATCTCGACCTTGCTGAGCGACCAAGCGTCGAAAGCCGGGAAGTTTCAGATGGCATCGTGCTTGATTATGATGCCGAAGGCCACCTTGTGGGTATCGACATCGACAATGCGAGCCGAAAGGTTGATCTGAAGCAGCTGACCCTCAACAAGCTGCCGTTGATTGTGCAGACCATTTCAGCCTAACCCGGCGCATGAGCCCGCTCGCTGCCCCAAAGCAGACCTCCAAGTAGTCGCATACGACGTGGATCGACCCTACCAATGCCGAACCGACGCATTCAGAGTGACGTACTGCAGGCTAAACGCCTTGATGGCTTCACTCAAGAAACAAGCCAAATAGCAGACTTCCAGCCTCCACTTCGACGATGTCAAAAAACTCCTCGCCGTCCTGCACAAGCTCGTCAACGCAGGCAACACTCTTGTCGTCGTCGAACACAATCTCGACGTGATCAAGTCCGCAGACTGGATTATCGACCTCGGCCCGGAAGGCGGTGCCGCAGGCGGACAGATCGTGGCGGAAGGCCGGCCGGAGCAGGTGGCGAAGGTGGCGGCGCCCTATACAGGACGATTTCTTAGGCAGGTATTACAGTTATAATGCGCTCTCGCAGTGTTGAGCACAGCAAGATTGTTGTGGGTACGCTAGACGTTTGGGAAAACTCAATGGGAGAACCCAATGGCGACTAAATCCAGAAACATCAATGATGGCTTCGCGGAAAGCAAGCGCGATAAGATCCACACAAGACTTTTGGAGGAAGCGATCAAGGGCCTCGCCGACCTGAATGCGGGTAAGACGCTCAGTCTTTCTCAGATAAGATCTCGCTTTCGCGGGAAAGGGCTATCCAGCGAACAGCGGCTCAACAAGGCCTTGCGATCACTGAAGGGATTCCTGAAGGGCGATAGGCGGCCATGGCCCTACCGGTAGCACGGTCTCACTGCAGGAGATTCAGAAGCAGCAGCTTCGCATACGGGGCGGTTCTTGCGATGATGTTGGCTGGGTAGCGTTGAGGATCGCGATGATCTGTACCCATGTGCTCAATCGAGGCGGAGACGTCGTGGACAGCCCGGCAGACCGCCACCGACTCCACGTAATTGGCCGGGATAGACTGCGGGCTGATAGAGGGATAGATTGCGGAAGTCGCAGTCTATCCCGCCTGGCGAAGAAGGACGAAATCTTGAGGAAGTGTTGGATTTCCAAGTAGACTTGCCTTCCTGTGACGTGTTCAGGCAACCGTGATATGCGGCACGGGTAGGCCGCAGCAGACTTACTAGTTGGGCGGCATGATCACGCTTCCTCATGATGCAGCGTTGCGGCATCGCCAGCGTTTGCTGCTCGTCGCCGTTGCGATTGGTTTCCGCATGGAGTTTGCTAGGCCTGGACAGGTTCATCGCTTGCCGGTGCATTCATGTGGACAAGAAAGAACCGCGGAAAAATAGACAAAGTAAGAGCTTCCCGAGACGGCCATGAGTTTCATGAGGCGTGGGCCGCGCGCAAGGCGCTCCAGCTCGTCATGCCCACCGACGGGCTGGTGGGAATTGCCGTCGAAGGGCTCGCGCCAGCCGATCAGGTGGATGCTTCGGCAGAAACGGTCGAGATCGCCGATCTTGTCTTGTACTACGGAAAGCGCCCGACATTTGACTGGGCGCATTCGGTTGTTATTGTCCAGGTCAAATACTCCAAAAGCTCGCAGGGCGTCCCATACCGTGCGAGCGATGCCAAGAAGACGATTCGCAAGTTCGTGGCAGCGCTCAAAAGCCACAAGAGGAAGCACGGCACGAAAGATGTTGAAACGAAGCTCGCCTTCGAGCTGGTAACTAACAGGCCCATTTACCGTAAATTTGCCAAAGCGATAGAAGGACTCGCGTCAAATAGCCCGTTGAAAGGGGACGCAAAGAAGCAAGCTACTCAGTTCACGTCCGCGAGTGGGCTTAAGGGCAAGGAACTCGCTCAGTTCGCACAGAAAGTCAGGATCACTGGTCTGGCTGGAAGCCTGAGACAAAACAAGCAACACCTTTCCCGGGTCCTCGCCGATTGGTCGGTTGCTCCTGACGCTATGGCGCGGGCCAGATTGGGCAACATGAGGCAATTGCTCCGGGAAAAGGCTGGCTTAGCAGGCGAAAGACAAAACATCATTACGCGGACGGATGTTCTTGATGCCCTCAAGCTGCAAAGCCCCGAAGACCTCTTTCCTTGTCCGGCGAGCTTTCCGGAAGTCGGCAAGGTCGTCGAGCGTGAACAGCTATCAAACGTCGTCAGCAGAATCCCCAAACTGGACAAGCCGCTCCTGATTCACGCTGATGGCGGCGTTGGGAAAACGGTCTTTCTTCAAAGTCTCGCGAAGATTCTGAGCGAGACTCACGAAATCGTTCTGTTCGATTGCTTTGGCGGGGGCCGCTACCGAGCGCCGGAAGATGCGAGGCATCTTCCGAAGCGCGGCCTGATCCACATCATCAACAACCTTGCGTGCGATGGCTTGTGTGATCCGCTCCTGCCAATCAACGAGAACGTGGAAGAGCTCGTCAAAGCTTTCCGGTTCCGCCTCGCTCAGGCGGTTGCCACACTGCAAAGAGGATCCCGCGGGAAACAGCTCCTGCTGTTCATTGATGCCATAGACAACGCCGCCGAACATGCAAAAGACAAGGGGGAGTTGGCTTTTCCGAGACTTCTGCTCGAAAGCTTCCACCATAACGACCCTGTTTCCGGAGTTCAGCTCATCGTAAGTTGTCGAACATACCGACGCGATATCTCCAGGGGCGATATTCCGTGTGAAGAATTCGAACTGAAACCATTCAGCCCCGCAGAGACCGAGAAGTATCTTCGCGATCGTATTCCGAAGGTAACTGACACACAAATCCAGGTTGCCTATTCACGCTCCGAAGGAAACCCCCGGATACTCGAACATCTTGCGCTCAGCGAAAGAGGCCTGCTTGATCCATCGGAAATCCACAACGTTATAAAGCTGGACGACCTCTTGAGGGAGCGTATTCGGAAGGCCCTCGACGAAGCCTTGAAGCGAGGATACAAGGAGCCTGACATAAACGCGTTCCTCGCCGGTTTGTCGGTTTTACCTCCGCCCGTTCCGCTCGATGAGTACGCAGATGCGCACGGCATGGACCTTAGCGCTGTAAAGAGCTTTGCCGCTGATCTAGCTCCTCTGCTGGAGCAGACAAGACATGGATTGATGTTCCGCGATGAACCGACCGAAACGCTTGTTCGTCAGGTATACGCTGCCAAAACAGACACGCTGCACGCCCTCGCCGATAACCTCTTTAAGAAGCAAGGAACTTCAGTATATGCGGCGAGCGCGCTTCCGGGCCTGCTTCAGAAACTTGATGACGGGAAGCTGCTGTTCGACCTGGCATTCGATGAACGGTTTCCGGCCGCGATCACAAGCACCGTTGGCAAGCAGAACATACGCTACGCAAGACTGAAAGCAGCCGTCCTTCATGCGGCGCGAAAGCCGGATTTCGACCGCCTCATTCACCTGCTGGTCGAGCTCTCGACCCTTGCAGCCGTCAATCAGCGTGGCACGGATTACGTACTGCACAATCCCGACCTGGTTGTTGCGTCTCACGACATTGATGCGACCAGACGGCTTTTCGAGACCCGCACACGATGGCCAGGAACACGCCACGCAAGACTTACGATTGCGAGCATATTGTCAGGCGACTTAAGCGACGCGTATCGGCACGCCGTAAACGCCGATGAATGGATTCATCACTTCTATCGGCAGGACGATGAATATCGTAGGGAGAGAGACGGGCCGGAAAGGCTTGACATCGCGTCGATTCCGCTATGCCTGGTCGTCCAGGACCGAGGACGCGATGCCGCACAATTCATGAAGGGATGGAAGGATTGGTATGCATACGAAATCTCGGAGCATATCTTCACGTTGCTGCAACAAGCGGAAAGAACGGAAATGGTCCCGGCGGCCAACATTCGCCGCTTTCTGGACTCACTGACCTCGCAGCCCGGCGTCCTTGCAGCGGCTCTCTCTTTTCTGGAGTTCGACAACGTTGCGCACCGTCGATTAATTCGAGAGCTTGCCAAAGCCTGCGAAAAGAAGAAGCGTATTGAAACGAGTCAGAGCTTCCACCGCGAAACGGATTATCTCGTTCAGGACGGCGTCCTGAAGGCCGCCGCCATTGCGGTCGCAATGAAAATGCAGGTGGAGGCGCTTGCAATTGCGGAAACCATTCCGCATAAAAGACCGCCTCTCTGGTCCTTCACGGATCGGTTTTCCAATAAGGATGCGTTTCCCTTCATCACTTACACAGCTCTTCACCTCGCCGCAAAGCAACTGTCCGTTTCCGAACATGCGCTTCTTCCGCAAGAACTCCTCCATATCGGTGCGCGAGTGCCCGATGACACGAAAGGCGACGCTTTCCGAAAGGCGCTCAAGACTGAGTTGGAGGAACACTTCAATTCGCAGAAAGGATTGCCGGACGAGAAGAAGCCCATGAGCTATGAGACCAAGAGGGAGGCTGAACGCTTTATAGATGAGCGGCATGCGCCACTACTTGAGATTTCTCAGGCTTTCACGGCAATGATCTCCTCCGGCACGGGAAAGGCCGATAAGCCTTTTCTGGAGTTGGTTGATGTGTGGACGAAACTCAGAATAAAGCGGGAGCACTACTCGGCTCTCCACGAAACGAACCTGTTCTTCGATCTGCTGGGCCGCCAGGTGTTAACTTTTGCCCTCTGGGCGCGCAGCGACCTTAAAGCCTCTTCCGTTGAGACATTTGTGACGAAGGTGGGCGAAAATGGCATCGCACCGGCATCAATACTTATCGAGATCATCGCGATCCTTGCGAAAAGACCGGACCTACAGGAACTGGCCGGGAAGATGGCGATGAAAGCCAAGGCCCTCATCGAGCGAGAGGATGAAGTGAGTTGCCGGGCTTCTCTCTTCGCGCAGTTGTCGAGGAAGATCATGCCTGCAAGCGTCGAGGAGACGGCATCTTATTTTCGCGCCGGTCTTGAGCAGATGGACGCCATAGGTTCAGGCGACCACCAGTTCACAAATGCATTGTTGCATTATGCAGCGGAGCTGCGGGGCGATGAGCTTGAGGAAGGCGACTTTCACACGCTTTCAAACATCTGCGAACTTAACATGTCCTCTGAGGAAGAAAAGTTTCCTTGGCCGGCGTTCGCAAGAGGATTGGCACGGACTTCCGGATGCAGAACGCTCGCAAAACTCGGGCGATGGGACGACCGCGACAAGATATCGCTTGATTACACCCTGTTGCCGTACCTCACGGCGCTCATCGAGCAGGACAAGATAGACCCGTCCATCGCGCTGGGGCTGCTTGGCGTATCGGACCCCGCAGAACTGTACGTGTGCGGCACGGAGCAGCTCGCGGAAGTTATTACCGAAAAACGGTATCCGAATTCGAAGAAGTTATTGACCGAGCTGATCGCTCAGTTCGAGCAGAATCACCCGGGCGTCTTCATGCCCAGTACTCTTGCAACGCTCCACAAGATTGCCGAGCGCGAACTAGGCAAGGACTCGGAGCAAAGTGCCTACCTCTCGGTCGCTGCGCCGAAGTTCGAAAAGCTGCGCAACGAGGAAAACGAGAACCGAAACTATCACGGCACACAAGATCCCCGCATCGCAGAGCAGGCAAAAGATCAGACAGAAAAGAACCGGCGTGCCCTGAAGAAGATTGAGAATGAAACGGACCCCGCCGACGAGGAGTCAATGTCTTGGGCCATTGATGCGCTGAATAACATACAGCACGTCTTTGACTTGAAGGGCCGGTTTTTCGAGGACCTGCGGGGAAAGCTCAAGTACGGTGAAAGGTCAAAGTACGTTCAGATCGTAGCGCGGCTTGAGACCCTCGACATCTATACAAAACTGCGCGAGTTGAAGGAGTGCAAGGAGAAATGGGGCACCTCTTCAGCGGCCCTGGAAACCATTTTCCGCGATATCGGAGTACCTCTGATCCAGATTCACGCCGATGACCTCGTTGATTATGACTACCTGTCCGGCTCCAACCTGAAGGAGGTTGCCGACCTATCCAGCATTCAAATGCCAGTACTGGCGCTCGAATTGATCACGATATTCGCAGCACCGGATTCACACTTGCCTGCATCCATCTGGATGGGCCTTGCGGCAATCATTTGTGAGAAGACCAAACAGGGCGAGGGTCAAATCGCACTCAAGCGATTGCTTAACAGCAACTCCGCAAAGTTGGCATCAACAGTTGTAGATGGTGTGTGGAAAGATGGTCTCTATCCGAAAGGCGGACAGACGGATATTGCGACCGGCCTCGTATGGCTCATGCTCGGCTCGCCTTCCGGAGGACATCGCTGGAGAGCCTCGCATAGCATCCGCTGTTTCGCGCGGTTTGGAAAGTGGGAAATAATTGACGCGATCATCAGCAAGTTTCAGTCCACGGACGCCCATCCGTATCAGGCGCCGGAGCTTCCCTTCTATTTTCTGCACGCGCAGCTCTGGCTGCTGATTGCGATTGCCCGAGTGGCGATAGATCACCCGCAGAATGTGGCGAAGTATGCGGATACGCTGAAGGCCATCGCGTTAGACAAGAGTATGCCGCATGTCCTATTGCGCCACTTCGCGGCGCAGGCGCTCCTAGCCTGTGAGAGCGGCGGCGGTGTTGTCCTGTCGGAGGCCGATGCCAAGGCGCTGAAGACGATCAACGAATCGCCATTCCCGAAGAAAAAGACGAAGGAACACCCGCGCGATTCTTTTTACGAGGGTCGTCCAGGCTCGATGCCGGAGCCAGAGCCGGAATTTTACCTGGACTACGATTTCGACAAGACTGATGTCACGGCTGTGAGTAGCATGTTCGACAGATCAAGGTGGGAAACGAAAGATGCCATGACAGCATGGGTGAGGAAGTACGATCCGCATATAACGAGTATGCACGAAAGCGGCGGACGCTCCGTCCACCACCGGGGCTGTATAGGAGGAATGACCACCCGGTATCACGTTTATGGGCAACAACTAGGTTGGCATGCGCTCTACCTGGTGGCAGGAGAGTTCCTGGCTAAGTATCCAGTGGTTCAACGTCCATACGATGAGAACGATTCATGGCGCGAGTGGCTGAGACGCGAGTTGCTCACGAGAATGGACGGGCTGTGGCTTGCCGACGGAGTTGATAGGCCGCCCGTGGACGCGCAAGTCAACCTCTATGAGAAAGGAGAGAAACGGCTTGTCCTTACCGGCGACAAAGCAAAACTCCTCGGCCTTCTGAAAATCGGTTCATCGATAGCGGATGAACTGGTTGTGGCTGGTGACTGGCGCTCGGCTGATGGTATCGGAATTCACATTGCGTCGGCTCTAATACCTCCCCAACACGCCGAGAAATTGGCGCTGGAGTTGTCTCAGGAAGACCCGTTTCAAGCGTGGCTGCCGCAAGTGGAAGCGTACGGCGGTGGCGACGAATACTCGCACTCGAAGAAGGAGCCGTTCAAGCCCTGGATCGTTAGACCTTCCATCGAATATGGACTCGATGAAGGCGACCCGCTCGGAGGGACTTCCGCTGTACGGCGACTTTACTTTACCAAGTCAGTAAACGCGATGAGCGCGCTAAAAGCACTGGACCCTTTTAGGCGAACGTTGGTCGATCCAAAAGGAAGAGTGGAGGCGCGCTCGGAAGCCTGGGGCCGAAACCCGGCGCACGACGAAGAAGAATCGATCAGCGCCAAGCGGCTGATATGCAGCTCAAAGTTCCTGAAGGACGTACTGGTGACATCAGATGTGGAGCTATTAGTGCTCGTCATACTGCGCCGATATGAAAAGGGATTAAGTAACCGGGAGAGCCAGTATTGGCATACAACGGCAGTTGTCCGGATTGATCAATCCCTAGATTTTGAGTTCTACCCCGGCGCGGTTAACACGCCTTACGCAATGAAGTATTGACAGATGCAAACGCCATGCTGCCTAACGATAGCATGCAGCAGACGGCGTTTTGCGCCCCTGCTGATACTGAGCGTTAGACACCCTCGGACTTTCTGACCTCGCCCGCCTTCTCTCCCGACAGTTTCTTGCGCAGAAACTTCTTGCTGACGACCATGACGACGAAGGCGAGGCCGATGGCGACTGGCACAAAGATCGCCGACGCGATATGGGCATTCGTGAGCCATCCCATTTCCTGAAGCCCCTTGAAGATGTAGCCGGCGAGGCCCGCCAGGTAATAGGCGATCACAATGATCGACAGCCCTTCGACCGTATGTTGCAGGATGACCTGGCTCTTCGTCGTCTTGTCCACGCTTTGCAACAGCGCAAGGTTCTGAGCCTCCAGGATCAGATCGACACGGGCCCGAATGATCGAAATGATCCCCTCGAATCCCCCTCGCAACGTTTCGATTCGTTGCAGTAACTGCTGATACCCGTCTGCCACTCCCGTGATGCCGCTGAGGACATAGTCCGAGAACGGGCGGTAGGATTCCAAGGGCTTCTCTGCCAGTGACCCAAGCGTTGCATGGACGATCTTGTCATAGGGCAACGAAGCGGACAGTTCGAAATGCAACTTGCCCGCGATCCGGTTTGTCTTCAACAGATCCTGCGTGAGGCTGTTGAGCCACCGCTGCAAGGTCTGTGAGTCGGCGTGGCCGATATGGCCGGAGATGATTTCACGTTGCTTCAAATGCACCTGCTCGAACTTATACACCTGATCGATCGCGGCGGAGAACAGCGGCTTCTGCATCAAGAGGAGATGATAATAGGTCTCGATCCGCACGATCGCATCGACGATGTCTTTCAGATGAGAGGGATTGGACCGTGAGAGCCCGACCGTCACCCAGTAGCGCTCTCGTCCCTGCTCATCCGGTGTAAAGCCTGTGACCAAGCTCGTCTGTTCGTCGAGAATTCTACTCCCGTAGAGCACGGGACCGGGGAGCAGTGAGCGCATTCTCTCGCGCGATGGGGGCGCCTCCGTCGTGAGCAGAATGTCCAGTCGGCAGACTTCCGTCCCCAGCGACGTCGCTGGAAATTGATAGTTTGGAAATGTGAGCGGACCGAATGTGACTTCGCTCTTTCCGGGTGAGGGCAAGTGCCAGAGCTGGTAGTTGTAATACTCGGTATGCGCCTGCCAGATGATAATCAGCCGATCACCATTGTCCGCCTCTCGAACCCCATAGCCGAACGTTTCCCGAAGCACGGTGGTCTCCGCAGAAATCTTAAAGGCTCCTAACAGCGACTGGAATTCCAACCGACTTGCGGGTCGTTGCGTCGGTGGATCGGCCATGCGGAAGGCCATGTAGTGCACATGCGCAGGCGCCCGCAGCCAATCGGTCAGCGGGATCTGCGGCCGTTCATGCAATTTTCTTAACATTGTGTCGGCTCCGGACTGCGGCGCATCTGGCTGGTTCACGTTTCTTGTGTACTCCTTTACCAATAGTTCTTGTTACAAACCCGGTCGTTTTTCGGCGGTGACCACGATCGCGATGGGATGATCGGCGCGCCGGACGTCAAGTTGCAATGCCTGCCCTACCTCGACTTGGCAGAGACGCTTCGCATCGCGCTCGGTTTTGACACTGGTCAACGCCGAGCCGTTGCACCCGACCACACGATCGCCGACCTTGAGCCCGGCCTTCTCAGCCGGCAGGCCGCTCCGCAATTCCCGTACGATGTAAAATCTGCCCGATTGCTCCTCCCGCAACTCCCAATTCACCCCGATACGGCCTGATCCCAGCAGGCCGGTCTGTGACCCAAACCGGGCAAGAATCCGGTGGATGATCACACGCGCGGAGCTTTCCGGATTGTCGGTCGTCGGATCGGTCATGTGACCTTCCCCGCTGAACAAGAGCACTCCCGTTTCGACATCGATCATCCGCAAGGCCAGCGAAACGCTATGCGTGCGTTCCTGCGTGTGCCGTTCCCATTGCTGAACCTCTCCCACGATGATGGCTTCCGCGCCGAGTAATTTACCGACCTTCAGCACATTCGCATCGTCGGCATGGGTCAGTTGAATGACCTGTTCCCTCAACACTTCGTCCAGCTTGGCCCGCTCAACCATGTGGACATCCAGATCCAGCATGAGCGTCGTAACGATGCCCGCCACACGTGACCCGGTTCCCTGAACGCCGGGCGCATCTTCAAAGAGCATGACCGCCATGGTCCGATACCCGTCGATCGTCTCGCGATCGATCGGCCCAGTCCCTGACACGACAGGCTCGGGCCAGGCCGCACTTCCACGCTGCGCCGAAGGCACCCCGACAGTTACACAGGCACGCCGTCTTTGGAGGATTGCGGCCGGCGGACCCCAGGCGCAGAGTTCGTCGTTGACGAGGATCACATGGTGCGGATACTCCCGCTGATCGGATACGAGGTTTGTGAAGGGATAAATGATGCACCCCCCGACCCAGACGGAGAGCGGGCAGTACCCCAGCTCGTACAACCACTGTTTTCGAGCCGTGAGTGAATACTCCCAGACCAGCATCCGCCCATCGTCACGCAGCACCCGATCGGGGCGCCCGATTTCGTCGAGAACCTGCGTTTTGGTCATCGGCACGGCCAGGCGATCCAGCTTGGCCTCCGACTTCACGATCGTGTAGCCCACGCCACAACCGGACAAGAGCCCAGAGACCATGCACGTGAGAATCAGTCCAAGCCTGTGACGAGGATGCCACAGGCCAGTTGCACAGAATCGCATGAAGGGAGCGTAACACCCTGCGCGGGAGGCTTCAATGGAGATGTCGAGAATTTAGCAGCAGACGGCACGCTCAATTGCAGGACGGGTCGAACGGCATGTCCACATAAAGCCGATAGGGGTCACCAAGGGAGAGAAGAATCTCTCCCCAGACCCGTGCGGGATCTTTCTCGAACACCAGCGTGGGATCAGCGGGCAACATGATCCACGAGCCGGTCTTCATTTCACTTTCTAACTGGCCGGGGCCCCACCCGGAATATCCCAGATACGCGCGAAAGGATTCTGTGGTGCCGGCCTCGGTGAGAATGCGCTCGACCATACCCATGTCGCCGCCAAGACACACTCCATCAAACACATGGTGCGCATTCTCTGGAAACTCGTCGCCTTTGTAGAGCAACATGACTTGGTTCGTCTGCACGGGACCGCCGGCATAGAGCACATGGCCCGCCCCTTCGATGATCGGTACCTGCGGTAACGCCTCGGAAATGGACATGGCGGTCGGGCGATTGACCACGACACCTAACGCGCCCTCCGGCCCGTGCTCGCAGAGCAACACCACGGTCTGGCGGAAATTCGGATCGCGCAGACTCGGAGCTGCAATCAGGAAAATACCTTTGCCGAGTTGGATATCCATGCGTAAATCCTACCGTGCTTGCCGGCTTCACGCAAGCACGGCGGCCAAACCACCACGACGATTACACAGGGTGTTACACCTTGTAGAGCGATGCGCGGCGGTCACGAAGCAGATCGTTAAAGCGATTCAGACTCTTGTTTCGAGCTTCGGCCGGATCAATGTCGACCATCGCGAGATCTTCCTGGTCCCGAGACGCCCTATACTGAATGATTCCCTTCGGCGTGACCACTTCGCTGTGGCCGATGTACGTCAGCCGGTCTCTTCCCCCGCGCGCTTCGCTGCCGATGCGATTGCACGTGATGGCAAAGACCCGATTCTCCAGACACCGGACCGGCATGGAGTCGGGGCAATTCGGCAACACGAGATTGGACGGATGGCAGATAATGTCGGCCCCTTGCACGGCCAACGAGCGGGCGGCTTCCGGATAGTACCAATCGAAACAAATCATCACTCCGATCTTCGCCGGCCCGATATCCCATATCTGGAATCCGGAATCGCCGGGCGTGAAGAACAGCGTCTCCTCAGAATAGAGATGCGTCTTGCGATAGCAACCGAGAAATCCTGACGGTCCTACGACGACGGCAGAGTTGTAGCACCGCGACTCGCCTTTCTCCGGAAGGCCGGCGACGATATGCATCCGACGCCGTTTGGCAATCTCGACCAGCCGACGCGTGGTCGGACCGTCAGGAACCGGCTCGGCGAGCTGCTGCACCTCTTCCTGCGAGACGAACTGGTATCCCGAAGCGAAGAGTTCCGGCAGCACGATGAGATCGGCCTCCGCCTGCTCCAATTTGGCAGTCACAGCATCGAGATTCTTGGCGACTTCGCCGAATCGCGGATTGTATTGGTAAAATCCAACTCGCACAGGCGTCACTCCACTTCATGCAAAAACGGACAGGGTTGTTGTCCCCCTGCCCGTTCTAAGAAACCAAACCAACGGCTGACAGTGCTCAGTTGTTGGCTTAGAGACGTTATTTCACTTCGGACAGATGCGTCACGGCGCCTTCGGCATGCTGGGTGGCCACGTCAGCGTGACCAGCCTTGCCGTGCTCGATGGCTTCTTTCAGATGCTTCACCCCTTCATCTAAATGCGGGTTCTTTATGCCTGCCGCTTCAGCATGCTTCAACGAGCCTTCGGCATGCTGTACCAACGCATCAGCATGACCTTGCTTTCCATGAGCCACGGCTTCTTTTGCATGCTCGACCGCTTCGGCGACATGCTTGTTGGTGCTGGGCGGAGCGCCCGCAAGTGCCAGGCCGCTCAGCACAGGTACGCCAACAAGCGCCCCAACCGCAATCATAGCACACGCACTGCGACGAATCGTGATGGTCATCGCTGCCTCCTCTTATGGTTAGAATTCGCTGCTCGAAAAGACCGTGATCAATCGTGAATTCACCTTACACAGCAGTCCAAATCATGTTAAGACAACCTGGCGGCCTGGTCAAGACCGAGGATTTTTTGGAGGCCATGCATGTCTTTCTCGACCGGGCAGGCGAAGTCTCGACTCCACTCCCACCATGATCCTGGATAATTTCTGATCTTCTGATAGCCTACCAGTTTGAGAATGAAATAGAGCCATGCCGATCGGACGCCGCCGGTGCAGTAGCAGATCAGCTCCTGACTGCTCTGGATTCCTTTGTCTTCCAGCATCTCCTTGATCACATCCAGATCCTTGATCGTCGCATCTTTGTTTAAGAACCCGTTCCAGGCCACATGCATCGCCGACGGAATATGCCCGGGCCGTGGAATGCCGGGTATTTCTTTCCCCAGATACTCTTCCAGGCTCCGGGCATCCAGAATGGCCGTCTGGGAATGCGGGACACGCACCGTCAGCTTGAGCTCATCCTTTGAAATCGCAAGAGCCTTCACCGGCTGCACCGTGAAGTTCCCCGCTGCGGGCGACACACGCCCGTGTTCGAACGGCCGCTTCTCCGCCGTCCACTTGACCCATCCGCCGTCGAGAATGCGCAGACGCGGGTGCCCGAGATATTCGAGCATCCAAAACATCCGCCCTTCGTCGCCCCAGTTGTCGAAGGGATTGGAATAGATGACCACATCGCTGTCGTGATCGATCCCAAGCTGCCGGAGAATCTGTTCGATCCGGTTGAGATTCGGATTGAGCAGCCCCTTCGGCACGGCGTTCGGATCGCTGTATTCATGCCAGGTGGAATGCACGGCGCCGGGAATGTGCCCGCCGAATTCGTACGCCGCCTTGCCGCGGACGTCGATGATGACCAGCCCGGGCTGCCCCAAGTTCCGCTGGAGCGTGTCGGTATCGATCAGTAACGGGTGTGTCATGTCGTTCCTTTGCGGGTCGAGGAGTCCGCGATCAGCCTTCGGCTCCGACCTTACAACTGAAGCCTTCTGGCACATGGCTGACGGATGACGGCTGATCGCTCTGACTCAGCGCCGCGGCAAGCTTACCGGAGAGCGGAAACTCCCGCTCATAAATCATGAACCGATACGGATCGTTCCCGGTCAGCCCATACTCCGTTTTCAGCATCATGTGTTGCTTGTCGGTCAGAATGTGGTACTGCACACGGGTCTTCACTTTCAAGCCCTCGGTCGTAGCTGGAATCTGATACCCAAACTGGTATTCCCTGCTCGCCAAGGGCAACAGCCGGTTGTCATACAATTCCACGATCGCCGGTTGCCACATGATCCAGCGGCCCATCGTCGAGGTCTGTCGGTCCAGCTCATGCCCCTGCTGATCTTCCACTGCGAACTCCACGGTAAAATACCGGTCCGGATCGCCGGTGGGAATCTTGTGGCCGGCTCCCGCATTGATCAATGTCAGCGTAAAACCTATCCGATCTCCGGGCTTCGGAGAGGTCGTATCGGCCTTCACCTGAACCGCCACGGCCCGCTTGATCATGTCAGGATCGTGCCCGCCCCGCCACAGATGTTGCCGGCCCCGGCGGATCGGCCCATCGACGGCCACCGGTCTGTCGATCTCCGGCATATGGCAACTCTGGCAAATAAACCCACGCTCCTGCATGAAGAACTTGCCTTCATACTCGGCATAGGTCCCGCACGGGCCCACATTGTAGAATTGGGCAGGGCCGGACACGACGTTGTGGCAGCGCTGGCACACCTGGGCGGTGCGGAAATTGGGATCGAACTGAGTGGGGTGCGGGGCGGCCGAATCCTCAAACGGCCCAAGAATGACCCCGTCTCGCACATGACAGGCGGCGCACGTAATCGATTCTTTCTGATACTCGGCATCGAAGTTCGGATTCGGCTTCTGCACGGCCTTTTCCACCCGGCCACGCGGAATATCCCCGATTAACATTGGCTGCTGATTCTCCAGCGGCGCGTGGCAATTGAGACAAACCCAGATGTTCTTGTCTTTTTTCCAGTAGGCCTGAAAGAACGGATCATCATAGGCATGGGCATGGATGCTGGTCTTCCATTCGTCGTAGATCTCCCGATGGCACTGTCCGCAGGACTCGGCCTTCAGGCTGGTCAGCCCCTCCGGAATCTTCTGAAACGGAATCGCGTGGGCATAGTCGGAGCGCAGACCGAAGATCACCACGGGCTTAATCTCGGTGTAGTACACGTACGTCGCGCCAAGCAGCCCAACAGCGGTGATGGCGAACTTCATTCCGAGCTTCATGAATCCAACAGCGCTTGAAGGTGACGATCAACTGACGCGGACAACGCCCTCAGATTGTACCCGCCTTCGAGTGAGGAAAGAATGCGCCCCTTTGCATGGCGCTTGGCAATACCGGCGACAATACCGGTCAAATCCGCATAGCCGTCTTCCGTCAAGCCCATGCTCGCAAGCGGATCGTCTTTATGCGCGTCGAATCCGGCTGAGATGATGACGAACTCCGGCTTGAAGTCATCAGCCGCCGGCACTAATGACGTGTGAAAGATTGCGCGATACTCGTCGTCTCCCTCACCCGCTTCCATCGGCACATTGATCGTGAAGCCTTCTCCTGCCTCTTTCCCTCGCTCCGTCGCACGACCGGTTCCCGGATAGTGCGGATACTGATGCATGCTGAAGAACAAGATGGAGGCCTCCTCCTCAAAGCTATGCTGCGTACCGTTGCCATGATGGACATCCCAATCCACGATCAACACACGCTCGAGGCCATACTGTTTCTGAACATACCGCGCCGCGATCGCCACATTGTTGAATAAGCAGAAGCCCATCGCCCGACCAGTTTCGGCATGATGACCCGGAGGCCGCACCGCACAAAATACATGATCCACCAGCTTGTTCATGATCGCATCGACGCCGGCCAGCGCCCCACCGGCAGCCAAATAGGCGGCGGTCAGCGAGCCAGAAGACATGGCGGTATCGGGATCAAGGGCCACTCGCCCATTCGTTGGCGCATGTTGACGAAGGGCCGCAACATAGCCGGGCGTGTGAACTTGGGTGATCCATTCATCTTCGGCTTTCCGCGGTTCGATCCTGACCAGGCGAGCCGCTGTCCCACTTTGTTCCAACTGCTGCATGATCGCACGCAGCCGGTTCGGCGACTCGGGGTGCCCGGCTCCCATATCATGATCGAGATAGGCGGGATGATACACAAGGCCTGTTTTGCCCATATCAGAATCCGGTGATGCGCAAAGGGTGATCAGTGACCGATGAGACGGCGAATCCCCATTCATCACTCCTTACGTGTGCGAATCGTACCATGCAGAAAACTCGATAGACAATGCGCGGGAACGCATGCTACGGTCATTGCGACATTTCGCGGAGACACCGATGCCCAATCCCCGGATTGAACCGCTGAAGAAACTCCTCGCCATGGACCCGAACGACGATGTGGCCTGGTTCGGCCTGGGGAAGGCGTATATGGATGACGGGAATTTTGAGGAGGCGACCAAGGCTCTGCGGCAATGCGTGACCGTCAAGCCCACCTATTCAGCCGCCTACTATGCGCTCGCTCAATCACTGCACAAACTCGGCCAACTCGACGACTGCCGAGCGGTCTGTGTAACCGGCATTGACGTGTCCACCAAGAATGGTGACGCCATGGTGACGAAGAATCTGGATGCCCTAAAACTTTCATTGCCGTTGTGAAGCCAGGCTTCTCGCCCACGCCTCCCTTTCGCCTTCCATCATGGGCGATTCGTCTCGCACATCGCCAACAGAGACCTATCCTGACAGATCGAGGCCGCATGCAATTCGTCATACAGTTGGCGCTGACCAATGTGGTGCAGGAAACCGGCGGACCCTTCGCCGCCGCCGTGTTCGACACGACAACCGGCCGGCTCGTGTCCATCGGGGTGAATCTCGTCGTATCGACAAATTGTTCACTCGCCCACGCCGAAATGGTCGCCCTCGCCAATGCGCAACAGGCCGTCGGGCATTTCGATCTTGGCGCGGCACGCATGCCGAAGCTTGAGCTCGTCACCAGCTGTGAGCCTTGCGCCATGTGTTACGGGGCCATCCCCTGGTCCGGAGTCCGGAAAGTCATCTGTGGCGCGCGCGCGCGCGATGCCGCGGCGATCGGATTCGATGAAGGTCTGAAACCGAAACGCTGGGTGGCGGCGCTGAAGAAACGCGGGATCGCCGTGAGCCGGGATCTGTGCCGAGATGAAGCTGCGGCTGTCTTTCAGCGCTACAAGCAAGCCGGCGGCGACATTTACAACGCCCGCAAGGGATCGTCATAAAATTGAAGAGCGGTCAGCTAGAGAGTGTGCCGGACCACGTTATCGTGAGACTCCGTGAGCGGCGCGACGGCGCTGGGATTCCGAATCAGCAGCCGCACGCGTGGATGCGTCCGTTGGCGTATGCTTCGCTCGACCACATCGACGTTCGCAAGCCTGGTCGCCGCCTTCGAGGGAAGCGGTTCGATATCCCAGAGGGAAATCATCACCGCGCTCATGTGTCGAAGCGTCGTCAGTAAGACCGTCACGGACCCTGCCAGTGCTTTCAGATCCACTCGAATCACTTCTCGCCGGCTACGTCGCCCTCCCTGTAGATCAGCCCTCGGAATTGAGACGCTTAAGACGACCGGGTCGCAATAGTCGGCGAGTTGCTTGGCCTTCTGTTGAATGCGCGCCAGAATTCGATGGATCAAGATCACGCCGCGATCCTCTTCTTTTCCCCGTTCCTCGTTCAGCACAATTCCACGGAGCGGGAGCCTCCGCCGTTCGGCGGAGCCAACCATGGCCGTCACTTCGACCAAGAACCGCTCGCGGCCCACACGACAATCCAAATCTGCTGTGCGTGCTTGGGATTCCGGCAGAAAAGTCACCCGGACGCCCACGCGGATCAACTGCGTCGCCAACTCCAATTCCGCAAGCGCTGATTCTTGAACGCCGGGGTCATAATGGCTAAGGCGATGGAGGAGCCGCCCGAGCCGAAGATGGCTCGACTGATCGGTACAATGCTGATGAAGCGTGGTCCATCGGTCTTCAAGATCGCGGGAGAGGCCTTCGTGTGGTTCCCGTTTCCAGAAAACCGCAGGCCGGCCGCAGCCATCCCGGAGGCGGGAGTGGAGCTTTACCGTGCGTCGCGGCCGCCATCGGGCCATGGGAACCTCTCCGTCGTTCGTCCCTCGTGAATCGTTGCTCGCACAAGGCGCTCGTTCAGAACCAGATGCGGACGCTTTACGACCGACGGCTCCTAGGCCGGTTCGGCGCCGTCGTCATTCGATGACTGACCCAAGACTTCCGCCTGGCGCTTGGCGACCTCATCGTAGATTTCATCCAGCCAGCGACCGGCGCATCCCAAGACTTCTCGAACCAATGGCTCCGGTTGCCCGGTTCGTTTGATCGTCCATTGGGACACATATTCCAACAGCGCCTCACGCTCAAATTGTCTGGTCGAGTGCGTAGCCAAGGTCGAGAGCTCCCCAAGGCCCGTATGGAGAATGTCCGCAACCGTCTCCCTCCCATACGAGGTACTGGCGGTCACATACTGGACGACGCGATTGAGTTCTTGCTCGTTCATCCGACACTCCACTGGAGAGATTTTTACATCCTGACGAATGGCTGTCAACGCAGGCTCTTTTCTCTTGCGCCACGACATTTTTTCCTCTCGCGGCTTGGCGTGATGGTAAGATCGGACCTGCTCCATGACAGGGACATGAAGGAGATGCGCATGACCGCAAAGAATACGCTGCGACGCAAGACTTCAGCCCCCTCAATGCCCGATCGATGGGACTTGTCCCACCTCGTACAGCATCCCGTCAAAAAACTTGAGCAGTATCTCTCTGAGCTCGACGCACAAGTGGCACAGATCGAATCCGCTCGTCCCCGCCTGACGGCGACGATGGCAAGCCACGAGTTCTTATCGCTTCTGAAGCTCAGCGAGTCGATCGCTCAAGGCTCCTCTCGGCTCGGTGCGTTTTCCTATCTTTGGTTCTCAGAAAATACGAAAGACGGGAAGGCACGCTCTTTTAGGTCGCATGTAGAGGAGCGATTGACTGCCTTGAGCAACCGATTGTTGTTTTTTGAACTCTGGTGGCAAGGAGTCGATGACGGCAATGCAGCGAGACTGATGGCTGCAGCCGGCGATCTCCGTTATCACTTGGAGACCATCAGGCGCCATAAACCCCGCACGCTCTCCGAACCGGAAGAGAAAATCATCAATGTGAAGAATGTGACCGGCCGAAGCGCCGTGAATACGCTTTACGATATCGCGACAAACGGATGTACATTTACGATGAAAGAGGGCGGGAAGGTACACACCCTCAACCGCGAAGAGTTAATGGCCTACGTCCGTCATCCCAAGGCCGCCGTGCGACAAGCCGCCTATCAGGAACTCTATCGTGTGTTCTCCACTCAGCGCGATCTGCTCGGAGAAATCTATAAAACACTCGTGAACGATTGGAAATCCGAGAATCTCGGACTCCGCCGCTATGCCTCTCCCATTGCGACTCGAAACCTGGGCAACGACGTGCCCGACCAAGCCGTCGATGTGCTGCTGGCGGCCTGCGCGAAGAATGCCGGCATCTTCCAGGCCTATTTCAAATTGAAAGCGAAGATCTGCAAGATCTCGCCGATGAACCGCTATCACCTCTATGCACCCCACCGGACGGAAGCGAAGAAGTACAGATACGCCGACGCCGTGGCCATGGTCCTTGAAGCGTATCGCGGCTTCTCTCTCCGCCTTGCCGATCTGGCCGAGCAGGTGTTTCGAGACCGGCACATCGACGGACCGACGCGTCCCGGCAAGCTCGGCGGAGCCTATTGCTATAGCGTGGTCCCCGGCCTGACCCCGTATGTGATGCTCAACTACACAGGGGAAGCCCGCGACATCGCCACGATGGCGCACGAACTCGGCCACGCCGTCCATGGCATGATGGCCAAGGACCATTCTGTCTTTACCTTCCATTCGACCCTCCCGCTGGCAGAAACGGCTTCGGTCTTTGGCGAGCGTATTCTCTCCGATGCCTTGATGTCCCAGGAGCGGAACAAGGCTGTCCAGCAGGGGCTGCTCTTGAGCCAGCTGGATGACATCTACGCCACGGTGCTGCGGCAGGCCTATTTCGTTCGCTTTGAAAAGCTGGCGCATCAGATGGTCGCAGAGGGTGCGACGGGAGACCAACTGGCCAAGGCTTACTTACATGAACTGCGGCAGCAATTCGGCAAGGCCATGAAGGTTCCGGATGAATTTCAGTGGGAGTGGCTCACCATCCCTCACATCTTCGCCAGTCCGTTCTACTGCTATGCCTACAGTTTTGGAAACCTGCTCGTGCTGGCCCTGTACGGAATGTACAAGGAACAGGGCACGGCGTTTGTGCCGAAGTATCTGGATCTCCTCGCGACCGGCGGCTCCCAGGCCCCTCGGGACATACTCGGTACAGTCGGTGTTGATATGACGTCTGCGGCCTTCTGGCAATCGGGGTTCGACACAATCCGCCAAATGGTCGGACAGCTGGAAACGACCCTTTCGTAGCCTACCGCTTTTCGACACGATAAGCGAAACGCCTTGTCCCTGGCTGGTTTGAAGAGGCTTGACAAAACCATTCCTCGGTGGCACACTGAGAATGCTTCTCATAATCGTCATGGAGAACGCCATGTACGTTTGCCTATGCAAAGGAATCACTGAGTCGGATGTCCGCGAGGCCGGGCGAGCAGGCTTCGTGATGCCCTGCCAGCTCAAGTCCAAGTTCGGACTCAAGCAAAGCGGCTGCTGCGGCCGTTGCGCCAAGAGCATTCACGAATTTGTCGAAATTGCCGTTCAGGGAGCCTCATCTTCCTATCACAGTACGACAGACCGGTAACCCTACTCCACAAAACCGCTAATCAACACGAATCCATGCAAATCCGAGGCATGGTGCGTCCCATCCAGAGGAACTGGACTGATGCTGATGCGCTGGGACTGCGCTGTGATTCTAGGAAAGGAGCTACTGGGAGGACGCGGCCCTGATGAGCTTCGCAACATCGGCCACGCGCCGGCCTAACGCTTTGGCATCGGCCAGTTCCTTACTGTCGATCCCCGGACTGTCGCCTTCCGTGGTCGCCGAGGCTCCGAACGCGCCACCCCCGCTGACCACGATCATCTGATTGCCCAGCATGGCGGCCAGAATGGTCAACATCGTGATCTCCTTGCCGCTGGAAATCTGCCCTCCGGTGGCAAAGGCTGCCCCGACCTTGTTCTTCATCTTGAATTCGGGAAAGACGCCGAACTTGAACTGCCAGTTGTCAAAGAAGGTCTTGACCTCTCCCGACATATTGGACCAATAGACAGGCGAGCCAACGACCACTGCATCGGAAGAGAAAAGATCCTCTGCGGTCACCTGCCCGACACGTTTGAGCACCACCTCCGTCCCTGGGACTGCCTTGGCCCCATCGGCCACGGCTCCCGCCATCCGCTCCGTATTGCCAGACAGGGAATGATACGTCACCAGGACTTTGACCGATGGCAGAGCCTCCTCCGCCCAGGACCAGGAAGCAATGCCGCTCCACATGATCGCAACGGCAAGTACGGCGGTAGGGACGAATCTCGTGTTGTTCATGGCGGGGGCAATGCGGGTGCTCGATCTGTCGAGCGTCACGGCTTCACCAATCACCCACATCGTACTTCTGAGCAGCAATGAATCGCCGGAAAGGACCGATACGGTCTAGCGCCGAATAGTCTCTTCTTCCATGTGCTCTTCAACCGACACTTCCGTCAATGTCCCCCGGTAGGCACAGCGATGACAACGAATTCGCCACTCTTCGATCCACTTTTCCTGAACATAGGACTGACGGCACGTGGGGCACACGAAGACCCCCTTCTTATAGAGCACTCGACGCTTTTCCTGCATAGCATCCTCTTCCCAAAGACCACCCGAGGATGGCACAACGCCTGTCGGGATTGCAAGGTTTACGAGGAGGACAACCGCCCGGCACCGCTGCTCCTGAAGCACTTTCTTGACTCAGCATAACCCGACCGTTACGATGGGCTCATGCGTCTCGGAAGCCTCCTGGTTGGTCTCCTATCTCTGTCGATTGTCGGATTGTCTCTGGGAGAACCGACGTCCACTGGCCTGGCCTCGGATTCCAGGCTGATTCCGATCCACACCCCTTCAGGCATCATCATCCAGGCTGAGGTGGCCGACACACCGCAAAAACGAGCCGCCGGCCTCATGTTTCGAGATCACCTCAAGAAGGACCATGGCATGTTGTTCTTCTTCAACGAACCCCAAGCTTGGACGTTTTGGATGAAGAACACGAAGATCGCACTCGACCTCATCTGGCTCGACGGTAAGAAACGGGTCATTCACATTGAGAAGAACGTCCCGATTTGCACCAGGACCGATGACTCCTGCCCCCAGTACCGGTCGAATGGTGATGACGCTGTGTTCGTGCTGGAAATCGCCGGTGGCACGGTAGATGGCTACAAGATCCAGAAGGGATCAACGTTGCAGTTCGCCCAGCGTTAACGCAGCTTTCGTCAGTGACGCTCTCTCACAATTTTTCCTGCCAGGACCGAACGCGGCGCGCGGTAATGACTCCGTCCACCCGTTCAATGGCTTTCAGCACGCGGTTCAAATGGGTTGTATCGGCAATTTCTACCACGAAATCCAGTTCTGCCTTGCGGTCTTCACGCGTGATGATTTCAGCGCGGCTGATATTGGCCTGGCATTCGGCAATGGCTGAGGAGACATTTGCCAACACGCCGGTTTTATCTTCTGCAATCACGGCAACTTTTACGGCATGCTGACCGGGTGTTGCGGTGTCCCACTCCACTTCCACCAACCGTTCCCGGTCATAGTCCAACGCTTTCAAATTTGGACAATCGACTGCATGGATCGTCAGCCCTCGCCCACGGGTGATGTACCCTAAAATCCGATCGCCGGGAACAGGGTTGCAGCAGCGGGACAACTGCATCAACAAGTCCCGAGCCCCCTTCACCTGAACGCCCTTCTCCTCTCCCTTACCACCGGAGGATTTGGCGGGGCTCAGAGGCTCTGCAGGAACCGGCGCGCGGCCGGGCGCAGGAGCGACCAACTTCCCGAGGATCTGGGCTGTCGCGATATGTCCGAACCCGACCGCCGCAACCAGCTCATCGGCTGTCTCATAGCCCTCATGCCGGGCAATCTCAAGAAGCTGATCGGACTTCAGCGTCTGTGCCGGCGCCAATCCGTGGCGCCGCAGCTCCGACTCCAGCAGGCGGCGGCCGATTTCAAGGCTCCGCTGCTGCTCCTCGGCTTTGATCCAATGTTTGATCTTGGTCTTGGCGCGCGACGTGCGGACAAACTTGAGCCAGTCCTTGTGCGGAGTCTGGTTGGGCAACGTCAGGATTTCAATGGTGTCCCCACTTGCCACCTCATGTTTCAGGGAGACAATCTTGCCGTTGATCTTGGCGCCCACACAGTGGTCGCCCACCTCGGTGTGAATGGCGTAGGCAAAGTCGACCGGCGTCGATCCCTTGGGCAGCTCTTTCACCGTTCCCTTGGGCGTGAAGACATAGACCACGTCGTGAAACAGTTCGAGTTTGACCGAGTCCATGAACTGCCGGTTGTCGGGCAAATCCTTTTGCCATTCGATGAACTGCCGGAGCCACCCGAAAGCCTTGCTGTCCTTGTCATCGACCCGCCCCGGTTCCTTGTATTTCCAATGGGCCGCGATCCCATATTCGGCCACACGATGCATGTCATCCGTCCGAATCTGAAACTCCACGTGCTCGCCCTTGGGACCCACGACGGTCGTATGGAGCGATTGATAGAGATTGGATTTTGGAATCGCAATGTAGTCTTTGAACCGGCCCGGCAGCGGGCGCCACAGCGAATGGATGACACCGAGCACCGCATAGCAATTCATCTTCGTGTCCGTGACGATCCGCAGCGCGGTAAGATCGTAGACCTCTTCAAAGGAGATCGACTGCTTCTTCATCTTCTGGTAGATGCCATAGAGGTGCTTGGGCCGGCCGTAGACCATCCCGGCCAGCCCGTTGTCCGCCAGCGCCTTCTCAACGAGCGCGCTGACCTCCTGAATATACTGCTGCCGATCTTCATCCCGCTTTGCCACACAGACGCGCAAGGTCTCATAGACTTCCGGCTTCAGGTGCTTCAAGCACAGATCTTCGAGTTCGTTCTTCACCCAACCAATCCCGATCCGATTCGCCAAGGGCGCATAGATCTCCAGCGTCTCCTGCGCAATCTCCTGACGCTTGCTCTCACTGAGATGCTCAAGCGTGCGCATGTTGTGCAGTCGATCGGCAAGCTTGATGATCACGACGCGAATGTCGTCCGCCATCGAGAGCACCATCTTGCGGAAGTTTTCCGCCTGTTTTTCTTCGGAGCTTCTAAACGTAATTTTTCCGATCTTGGTGACGCCGTCGACGAGATGGACGACCTCTTTGCCGAATTCCCGTTCGAGCTCATCAACCGTCGCCACCGTGTCTTCCAGCGTATCGTGGAGCAGCCCGGCCACCACCGCCGCCACATCGGTCTTGAGCACGGTCAGCACACCTGCGACCGCAACCGGATGTTGCACATAGGGTTCCCCTGAACGCCGCGTCTGGCCTTCATGAACCTTGGCGGAGAACTCGTAGGCTTTGCGGACCACGCCGAGGTCCGCATCCGGCTGGTAACTCCGAAGCCGGCCCAGCAGCTGATCGATGTCGGTGACTGTTTCGTACACCATAAGTCCGCTACTCACCGGCCGTGGGACGCATGTCGCGGATGCGCAACTGAATCCGATCAAGGCCGTTCCAATGGTTCAGCTCAGGAGTAAACGCCACATCCACGGGAGTCCTGAGAGAGAGTCCCTGCTCTTCCAGAGATTTCATGCCGAACCCGATACTGTCGAAAGGAAGTGACCGCCCCTGCCGGAGCGTCATCTTGAGATGCTTTTCGCCCACAACGCGGGCGTTCATAATCTCAAGCCGTTTCCCTGCAAACATGGGCTCCGGATTGCCGGCTCCGAAGGGATGCAACGTTTCGATTTCCTGAAGAAGGCGAAGCGTGACCTCATCCAACCGCACTTCGGAATCGACGTGAAGCGTGGGAACATTCTGCGTGGCCTGAGCCCATGCGCCGGCCACTGCGGCGAACCGCTCGGCAAATTCAGGAAGTCGAGCTTCATGAATGGTCACCCCGGCCGCACTGGGATGCCCGCCAAACGCCACGAGCACATCGCGGCAGGACGCCAAACCCTCATAGAGATCAAATCCGGGAACAGTGCGGGCCGACCCCTTGCCGATCCCCTGCTCATTCATGGCAATCACAATCGCCGGCCGATGAAACCGCTCCACGAGACGCGCCGCCACAATCCCAACGACTCCAAGATGCCACTGCCGGGAGGCCAGTACGATGGCGCCGGGCACCTCACGTGCGTCCACCCGGGCAAGCGCCTCCTGCATGATCTCGGACTCAAGTTGTTGACGCGCTCGATTCAACTGTTCGAGATGCTCGGCCAGCTGTTTCGCCTCCGATTCAGATTCCGTCGTAAGCAACCGGACCCCTTTGATTGCATCATCCAGGCGCCCTGCCGCGTTCAACCTGGGAGCGAGCTTAAACGCGATGGTCTCCGCCGTGCAGGCCCTGGTCACCCCGGCCACCTGCTTCAATGCTCTGATGCCGCAACGCGCCCCGCGCGAAAGTTGTGTCAAGCCTTCACGCACAAAAGCTCGATTCTCATCCTGCAGCGGCACCACGTCGGCAATGGTCGAAAGAGCCACCAAGTCCAGCAGTGAATCCAAGGGCACCACCCCCGGCCCATACTCCGCCTGGTACGCACTCGCGACCTTGTACGCCAGGCCGCCCGAGCATAACCCGCGGAAGGGATACTGCGCGTCTCGCCGATGGGGATTCATCACGGCCAGAGCCGGCGGCAACGCCTCATCGGTCTGGTGATGGTCCGTCACGATGACGTCGAGTCCCAACTCATTGGCCAGCGCAATCTCACGATGCGATGTCGTGCCGCAATCCGACGTCACGAGCAACGTGATCCCCTCGGCAGCCAGTGTTCGAATCGCACCTTCGTTGAGCCCGTATCCTTCACGGACCCGATGAGGCACATAGGCGCTGACATCCGCGCCGAGCCCGCGGAAGAACGAGAGGTAGATGCTGGTCGCCGACATGCCGTCGACATCGTAATCGCCATAAAAACAGACGCGCTCCTGCCGGGCCATCGCCTGATGAAGACGATTCACGGCACGGTCCATATCTGGAATCAAAAATGGATCATGTGAGCGGATGGGGGACATCCACGCGGTCGCCTGATCGAGAGTTGTGACGCCTCGAGCCAGCAGCAGCGAGGCCGTGGCCGAGGAAATCGACAGCGCCCGGGCCAAGGCCACCTGCTGAGCGGGATCGATATCGCGAAAGACCCAGAGCCTGGACTTCATCCTTGCCTCATCACGGGCCTGCGCCTTGTTGGAGCTAACTAGTCGGGATTGAAAGGGATGGTAATGGCTCCCCTCCCCTTTGTCAAACCAGCTGAGCCCAGGCGAAACCACGGCGGTATCAGAGGAAATCTGCAAATGATGGCGCTGCGGAAGGAGTGAGAAAGACGGTATGAAAAGCAGAAAGGGAACCGCGAACGGCTCGTCCGCTACTCCCCTCCTTTTTGAACGTAGTTCTTGACGAATTCTTCAGCGTTCTTTTCCAGCACGTCGTCGATTTCGTCGACGAGCTTATCGATATCTTCCTTGATTTTCTTGCCGGCCTCGACGACCTTGGGGTTGGCTTTTACCTCCTCCTTGGCCTGGGGCTCGCGTTTCGGTTCCTGCTTGCGCTCCTGTTTTTCCATCCGAGCACCTCCCGTGTTTCGGGGCAACTCTGGTGGATCGACGCTGCGCGTGATCCTTTGCAGTCAACTTACTCCAGGGTCCGCGAGCCAGTCAAGCCAAGCAGGAGAACGTGAATTGTCATCCGTGACGTGTCTCTCGCGAACGACGAGAAACGCGTGTCTCGCTATTTCACAAGTAACGAGACGATGAGCAACGCAACGATGTTGATGACCTTGATCATGGGATTGATCGCCGGACCGGCCGTATCCTTATACGGATCGCCGACCGTATCGCCCGTGACCGCTGCCTTGTGCGTATCGGTGCCTTTCAGCCCCTGCTCTTCAATATACTTCTTGGCATTGTCCCAGGCGCCGCCGCCGCTCGTCATCGAAATGGCGACGAACAGACCCGTGACAATACTGCCGACGAGCATGCCGCCCAATGCCTGCGGCCCCAGGATCACACCGACCAGAATCGGTGAAATGACCGGAATCAATCCCGGCACCATCATCTTCTTGATCGCCGCCTGCGTCACGATATCCACGCACGTCCCGTATTCCGGCTTGCCGGTTCCCTCCATGATCCCTTTGATCGTCCGGAACTGTCTGCGCACCTCTTCCACCACCATGCCGGCTGCCTCTCCCACCGCTTTCATACACAAGGCGCCGAAGATGAAAGGCAGCATCCCGCCCAAGAAGAGGCCGACCAGGACGGAAGGATTGGACAGGTCGAACGTGCTCGCGCCGCTCCCTTTTGCCACCTCACGCGCAAATTCTGCAAACAGCACGACCGCCGCGAGACCGGCTGATCCGATCGCATAGCCCTTGGTCACCGCTTTCGTCGTGTTGCCCACCGCATCCAATGGATCGGTGATGTCCCGCACTTCTTTTCCCAAGTGCGCCATCTCGGCAATACCACCGGCGTTGTCTGTGATCGGACCGAACGCATCGATCGCCACCACGATGCCGGCCATCGACAACATCGATACCGCCGCAACCGCCACGCCATACAAACCGCCCGACGCCGCGCCGCCGCAGATCCAGTAGCTCACAAGAATCGCGGCGCCGATCACCACCACCGGCCAGGCTGTCGCCTCCATCCCAACCGCCAGTCCGGCGATGATGTTGGTCGCATGGCCCGTTTCACTGGCCTTGGCAATGGCCTTCACCGGCTTATAACTCTTGGAGGTGTAGTAATCGGTGATAAATACGAGGGCGAGGGTCACGGCCAATCCGATCAACGCCGCAAGATAGTAGCTCACCCCACTCACACCGCCTACACCCTCCATGATCGTGGTCGTCACAGGGTAAAACGCCACCGCGGCAATGCCTCCCGCCACAAACAAGCCCTTGTAAAGCGCCGGCATGATCTCGCCGCCCTGGCTCACCTTGACGAAGAAAACGCCGATGATCGTCGCGAAGATCGTGACGCCCCCGAGGGCGAGAGGATATAGAATCGGAGCACTGACTCCCTTGAACAGCGTGAAGGCCAAGACCATCGCCGCGACGGTTGTGACGGCATAGGTCTCAAAGAGGTCCGCCGCCATCCCAGCACAGTCACCGACATTGTCGCCCACGTTGTCTGCAATGACAGCAGGATTGCGCGGATCATCCTCCGGAATGCCCGCTTCGACTTTCCCGACGAGGTCTGCGCCGACATCCGCCGCTTTGGTATAGATGCCGCCGCCCACACGGGCAAACACCGAGATCAAGCTTCCTCCGAAACCAAGGCTCAGCAACGCATGGATCGCTTTCTCCTGGCCGGCAATCGACTGCGCAATCGTATAGAAACCGGTGATCGCCAGGAGCCCCAGCCCGATCAACAAGAGCCCTGTCACCGCCCCGCCACGGAAGGCAACGGTCAGCGCCGCATTCATCCCTTTATGGGCAGCTTGCGCCGTCCGGACATTCGCCCGCACCGCAATGACCATGCCCACATACCCGGCCAGCGACGACGCGCCGGCGCCGATCAAAAATCCGACGGCGGTCAAGAGGCCGAATTTATCGGAGGCAGCCCCCGCTCCCCACAACATGGCGAATAACACTGCGGCAACCATGCCGACGGTTCGGTACTGCCGATTCAGGTAGGCGCTCGCGCCTTCCTGAATCGCCTTGGAAATTTCTTGCATCTTGGCATTGCCGGCATCCAGCTTGAACACCCACATAGCCAGGTACAGGCCATAGGCAATGCCGGTCACCGCCGCAATCAATGCAAAGGTGACAATCGCTGAGTCGCTCACGGGATATCCTCCTAGTGGTTAAGCAAACTTCTTATGTCACACGGCTCCCCGTGGCTTCAACCCATCCAAAGTACGTGAGGCGAGTGGGGAAACCGCAGAATGGCGCAGGTGTAACAAGAGGCTAACTACCTGAAAAGTCGGGCCATTCTATACAGCTATGAGCGGAGGTGCAAGCCAAAATCTCTAGAGGCGAATATGCTCACAAATTCCCTTCAAACCCGTCCGACCCGCGGGCAAGAAGCGTTTCTGCACTTCTACTCCGGCCTATCCAGAGTCGCGCAGGCCTATTCCCACCAAGAGTTCCCTTAAATTGCAACTCTGGCTGGCGAACAGGCGTTAGAGGCGTGCTGCTCAGCCATGAGCACCTTGACAGGGGTCAGGGAAAGGGGTAAGGAAGCGATCACTGAGGGGGCTTCCTTAGCATGCCGGGGCCGCCCACCCCAACAACAAAGTCCTGTCATCCAATCGAACCGTGCGATCAACCAACGAGCACGGAATGGATCTACTACATACCACAACAGCTGGCAGCGGAAACGACGATTCGGAGTCGTGGCGATCAGCCGCGAATCGTAAAGGCGGCTAGACAACTGCGGCGCGTCTAACACCTAACCGAGGAGAAGCCCATGAGCGGACTTGGCGGGTTGAACAAATCTCCGCATGGTGTCGTGCTGGGTATGGTGCAGCTTCAGCTGCCCGTCGTGAAGACCAGACAGGACCTTGCAGCACAAGCACAAAAGATCTGCGACATGGTCGCCAAGGCGCGGCGCAACATGGGAACGATGGATCTCGTGGTGTTCCCGGAATATTCCCTGCACGGGCTTTCCATGGACACCAATCCCGAGATCATGTGCCGTCTGGACGGGCCCGAAGTGGCCGCCTTCAAGTTCGCTTGCGCGGAAAACAAGATCTGGGGCTGCTTCTCGCTCATGGAGTACAACCCGGATGGCAATCCGTACAACAGCGGGATCATCCTCGACGATACCGGTGCGTTGAAGCTCTACTATCGCAAGCTCCATCCCTGGGTCCCCGTGGAACCGTGGGAACCCGGCAACCTCGGCATTCCCGTGTGCGACGGGCCGAACGGATCCAAGATCTCCCTCATCATCTGCCATGACGGAATGTTTCCGGAGATGGCGCGCGAAGCGGCCTACAAGGGGGCGGAAATCATGATCCGCACCGCGGGCTATACCGCTCCCATCCGCCATACGTGGAAAGTGACCAACCAAGCGAACGCGTTTTGCAACCTCATGTGCACCGCGAGCGTGTGCATGTGCGGATCGGACGGCAGCTACGATTCCATGGGCGAGGGCATGTTCTGCAATTTCGACGGCACCCCGCTGGTCGAGGGCAGCCATCGCCCCGATGAGATCATCACCTGCGAGTTGCGCCCGGACCTCGTCCGCGAGGCGCGTGCCGAATGGGCCGTGGAGAACAATATCTATCAGTTCGGCCACCGCGGCTATGTGGCCGTGAAAGGCGGCGCGCAGGATTGCCCCTATACCTATATGCAGGATTTGATTGCCGGGAAGTATCGCTTGCCTTGGGAAGATTCTGTCAAGATCACGGACGGGACGTCCTGCGGGTTCGCGGCACCTGAGCGCACGTACGACGAGTCGCTCGAGCCGATGCGCAAATCCGCGTAGCGAGCACAACGCGCCGACCGGACAAGAACCACGTCTTGGGCGGGGCAGATGACGGTCAGTCAGCCGGTTTGAGTTTCAAGACCGCAGCTGCCCTAACGCTATCTTTCCCTCGCCTCGGCGTTTCTCGCCGTTAGTTCGCCACCTTCAACAGCCACCCATCGGTGATCTCGCAGTGATTGGGGCCTTTGGCTGTAATGTTAATTCTCGCGAAGGTGCCTTTGAGGGTATCCGGAAGCTTGCCCGTCACCTGAAATCCCTTTTCTTTCGGCGTCACAGTCACCGGAACAGACTGGCCCTTGATCGTCACGGTGATGGTTTTCGGATACGCGGTGTCGGTCGTAAAAAATGAAAACTCCGATTTCGGCGGGACCTCGCTATTATTCCCGTTCGGCGAGTAGGCGCGCGGTGTGAATGCGGAGAACTTCGCATCTTTACACGCATTGGGCCCGTTATTGCTTTCGTCGGGAGGGCTGGCGGTATACGCCAGAACCTCGCCGACATTGCCACAGACTGCCATTGCCAACACGATCCACATGGTACTTCTGACTCTCATGCGTCAAACCTCTCCTCTATTGTGTTAAGTAACCACCGTCGTAACCATTCACGACAGCTGTGTATTGCCGGCTAGTGATAGCAAAATAAATCAGCCCCGCGCAATAGGTCTGTGCGCTAGAAAAAAACTCCCGCTCGGGTCTACTCACCCGCAGGGAGATCCCTTCCCATCAAGTGCTGCGGTTCATCGCTTGTTCCGCGGAAGGCCGATCGCAATCCGATAGAGGGCCCACCCCACCAGCGCCACGATCAGGAGACCGGGCCAGCCGCCGAGCGGCGGCGAGCCAAAGATGGTGAACGGATCGGGACTGAGAGCGGGCCACAGCGCGGCGAGCGCAATCGGGATCGCCAGCAGGATGCCCATCAAAGCTTCACCGGTAATCAATCCCGCCGCGAAAAGAAGCCCCCGCTGAGACGGTTCATCACCCTCCCTCGCCGTTCTTCTCGCGAAGGCCGAGATCAGGCCACCTACGCAAATGGCGGCCGACAGTTTCAACGGCAGATAAATGCCCAACGCCACGGCGAGCACGGGCAGACGAAAGGCGCTCCCGCGCATTTCCTGACGTCGATCCGCCAGAATCACAAGGACACCGATCACCGCGCCAAGACCGACGAGGGGCCAGGGCAGCCCGGCACCGAAGACGCTCCGTGTGAGACTGGCCATCAACGTGGCCTGCGGAGCGCTCAAGGGATGGGGATGACTGCTGGTGGGTTCTCCGATTCCGTATTTAGCTTGGAGCAATGTCAGAACCGGTACGAGCACCAGCGCGCCGGTCAGCACACCGACGACCTGCATAATCTGTTGTTTCCACGGCGTCGCCCCGACCAGATGACCGGTTTTCAAATCCTGTAGATTGTCTCCGCCCATGGCGGCGGCACAACAGACGACTGCCCCGATCACCAGGGCCGCCGCCGGTCCTGCCGGGTGGCCCGGTCCCATGAAGAGCACGAGCAGCAGCGACGCCATCATGATCGTGGCGATGGCCACGCCCGAGACCGGGTTGCTGGAACTCCCGACCAACCCGGCCATATAGGCGGCGACCGACGAAAAGAGAAAGGCCGCGAGCGCCATCACGATTGTCATGAGGAGACCGATCGGGAAACTGCCCACCACTGTGGTATAGACCCAGGCCATCGGGACGAGTGACAGCCCGAAAGGAACGACGATCCATAACAGCGACGCATCCTGCTCCGTCCTAGCCATGACCCCGCCGCCTCCGGACCGTGAAGCATGGTAGCTCGCCCGCAGCGTCTGCAGACTCCTCCACACCGGCTCGCGCAATTTCGTGAGCGTCCACAGTCCGCCGGTCAGCATCGCCCCGATGCCGACGTACCGGATCTGGCCGCTCCAGATCGCCATCGCGGCCGCGAGTCCGGTCCGATCTGGCGGCAACCCGTTGAGGAGCCCATACGCCGGCATCAAGATCAGCCATCCGAGGATCCCGCCGAGAAAGACGACGACCGCCGTATGCAAGCCGATGATGAAGCCCACCGCAAGCAGCGCGGGCGAAAGGTTGAGGCCCGCATAGAATACGGTGCGTCCGACCTGCGCGGCCCCTTCCAACGACTCCGTCCATAATCGCACACCGCTCTCGCCGAACTTCACCGCTCCGCCAATGAGCGCGGCAGAGAACAGTGCCCGGAAATCACCGGTCGATTTGGACCGGCTCTCCTCATGCCGATCTGCCGCAGCGACCTTCAAGACTTCTGCTGTGGCGACGCCTTCGGGAAACCGCAAGCGAGCCGTGACGATGAGCGCCCGCCGTAACGGGATCGTGAAGATCACGCCGAGGAGCCCGCCGACCGTGGCGATCAGCGTAGTCTGCCAGTAGTCGAAGGCGGACCAATAGCCGACCAGCAGCAGCGCGGGAATCGTGAAAATCACCCCCGCGGCCAGCGCCTCGCCCGAAGAGGCCGCCGTTTGGACGATGTTGTTTTCGAGAATATTGGATTGCCGGAACAACCGAAGGATGGCCATCGAAGCCACCGCGGCTGGAATGGAGGCGGACACCGTCATGCCGGCGAACAGGCCCAGGTACGCATTGGCCGCAGCCAGGACCGCCGCGAGGATCACCGACAGCACGACCGCTTTGACCGTGATTTCAGGGAACGTGACCGTTGGGGGGACGACAGGTTGGTCGTCCTTCATGGGCGAGGTGCATCAAACCAGAGATCGAACATAAATAAAGGTTCACGCAGGTGGAAGCCGAAGGCAGCCGCCGCATCATAACGCAGCGCGAGAAAAACGCAACCGGACACGCGAGGGAATGACCTCAGTAGCCTGTCCCGTTTTCTTGTGTGGAGCTCACTGCATCGGGTGGGATAAAGACTTCATTCAGAGTGCTGAAGGAACCTCCGGGAGTCGGCCCTCCGCCGATGACGTGAATTCCTCCCCGCGCCACGGCCGACCCGAGGCCATGGCGCGCGGTCGGCAGCGGCAGCATGGTCCGCCAGGTATCACCGGTCGGATCATACGCCTCATTCTCGCGGAACGTGCCCTCGCCGCCTTCGCCCCCGAACACATAGATCTTTCCACCCAGCTCAGACGCCGTGATGCCGCTGCGCGCTGTCGGAAGGTCCGCTGCGCGGGACCAACGGTCGCTCACGGGATCGTATACCTCCGTGACGGAAACATTCCGTCGATAGTCACCATTCAGGCGCCCGCCGATCGCATACAGCTTCCCGGACAGGCTTGCGGCCGCCAGGTGATCGCGCGGAGTCGGCAGCGGCGCGAGAGCGGCCCAACTGTTGCGCACCGGATCGTACACCTCGACTGCGGCGCTATTGGCCGTCCGATCGTAGCCGCCAATCGCATACAACTTCCCGCCGAGCTCTGCGACGGACAATGCACCCCGCGGGGTCGGCATGGGTGCGCGCTCGCTCCACGCATCCGTCTCCGGATCGTACGCATACACAGTGGCGACCGGGTGCCAGCCATTGAGTCCCGCCTGCATGTATCCGCCGATCACGTACAGCCGCCCACCCGCCACGGCAACGCCGGCATGGTGCAGACCGACCGGCATGGGAGCGTTCGTCGTCCATCCATCCGTAGCGGGATCGTAGACCTCGACCAATGGAGTGATCGAAAGGTTCATCAGATTGGAAAGACCAGGCTGCTCGAACCCGCCCACGACATAAATCTTGTCGCGCAGCGCGACGACGGCCACCTCCGTGCGTTTCGTCGGCGCCGGCGCTGCCGTGCGCCAGACACCCCGCTCCGACAGTAACTCACTCGATTGGCTGGATGTAGGCAGCGCGAGACAGAAACCGGCGAAGAGCAGCGCAAGGGCTGACGTGAGTCTCAACGTTCGAGATGCCGGTCTGCTTGCCGAGGTAAGGGGGGATGCAAACGTGAGCGTCAACGTTGTGCACCCTGCGGGCGCAAGTCGCATGGAAGTACTCTATTACCCGAGGGGAAGCTGGTCAATAGTCAGTTAGGAGAGTAGAGGGATTTATTGGGCAGGTCTTTTACGGGCAA